>Ga0247730_1000080_pt1 | contig 100527 bp, 88 predicted proteins | sample UWRJL073202C2_FD_180959 | JGI IMG/M metagenome (GOLD analysis project Ga0247730, IMG submission 180959) | Plant litter microbial communities from Arlington Agricultural Research Station in Wisconsin, United States - UWRJ-L073-202C-2 | ecosystem: Environmental > Terrestrial > Plant litter >...
GTCATCGAGCACGGATTTGACAGCTTCACGCCTCAGCGCGGGGTCGATCGGGCGAAATCCCATAAATCACCTCAGTAGGATGGAAATATCCTACATCGGTGTCCAGAATCATTAAGCCACTACAGGCCCGCTCCTACATGGAGCAGGCATCTGCCCAGCGGCGTCCAGCGCTGGTGCGGCGCGCATTCACGCGTCAGGCGTTAACGCGTCGCGTGTTGACGCGTCGCGTGTTGACGCGTCGGGCGTTGACGCGTCAGACGTTGAAGCGGAAGTGCAGGACGTCGCCTTCCTTGACGAGGTAGTCCTTGCCTTCCAGCCGCAGGCGACCGGCCTCCTTGGCGCCGTTCTCGCCACGGTACTTGATGAAATCGTCGTAGCCGACGGTTTCGGCGCGAATGAAACCGCGCTCGAAATCGGTATGGATCACGCCTGCCGCCTGGGGTGCGGTGGAACCGGCGCGGACCTGCCAGGCGCGGACTTCCTTCTCGCCTGCCGTGAAATACGTCTGCAGGCCGAGCAGCTTGTAGCCCGCGCGAATCACGCGGTTAAGACCCGGCTCCTCGATACCCATGTCGGCCAGGAACTCATCGCGGTCGGCGTCTTCCATCTCGGACAGCTGTGCCTCGATCTCGGCGCATACGGGGACGACTTCGGCGCCCTCGACAGCGGCGCGGGCACGCACGGCGTCGAGATGGGGATTGTTCTCGAAGCCATCTTCCGCCACGTTGGCGATGTACATCAGCGGCTTCATGGTGATCAGGAACATGTCGCGGACGAGCAGCTTTTCCTCGGCATCGAGCCCCGCGGCGCGCGCCGAGGTGCCCTGGTCGAGCGCCTTTGCGAGCTTCTCGAGCACCGGCTTCTTCGCCATGGCGTCCTTGTCATTGGCCTTGGCGGCGCGCGTGGCACGATCGAGCGCCTTCAGCACCGCTTCCAGGTCGGCGAGCGCCAGCTCGGTATCGATGGTCTCGATATCGGAAATGGGGTCGACCTTGTTCGCCACGTGGATCACGTTGTCGTCTTCGAAGCAGCGCACCACGTGGGCGATCGCATCGGTTTCGCGGATGTGCGCAAGGAACTTGTTCCCCAGGCCTTCGCCCTTCGACGCACCGGCAACGAGGCCGGCGATGTCCACGAATTCCATGGTGGTGGGAATCACGCGCTGCGGCTTCACGATCTCCGTCAGGGCCGTGAGGCGGAGATCCGGCACAGGGACGATGCCCGTGTTCGGCTCGATGGTGCAGAAGGGAAAGTTCGCCGCGGCGATGCCTGCCTTCGTCAGCGCGTTGAACAGGGTGGACTTGCCGACGTTAGGCAGGCCGACGATGCCGCATTTGATGCCCATGGCGATACTTGTCCGGTAAAAGTGATGGGTACGGTCAGGCGACCGTATGAAGGCGCTTCATGGCCTCTTCGAACCTGCCGTCAAGCGCCAGCGGCAGCACGTCGAACGCGCGCCCTATGCCGTGCATGATGGCGTCTTCGTCAGCCGCGTTCGGGCGACCAAGGACCCACGGTGTGACCTGGTCCCTGTGCCCCGGGTGGCCGATGCCGACCCGCAGGCGGTGAAATTTGCCATGCCCGAGGTGGGCCATGATGTCGCGCAATCCATTCTGGCCGCCGTGGCCACCATCGAATTTCATGCGGACGGTGCCGGGCGAGAGGTCGAGTTCGTCGTGGGCGACGAGACACTCTTCCGGCGTGATCTTGTAGTAGCGCAGCGCGGATGCGACCGAGATGCCGCTCTTGTTCATGAACGTCGCAGGCTTCAGCAGCCAGATCGTCTCGCCGCCGATGCGCAGCTTGCAGGTCTCGCCATGCAGCTTGCCATCGAAGGTCCAGCGCTCCCCCTGGTCCATGGCCAGGGCGTCGACACACCAGAACCCGGCGTTGTGCCGGGTCCTGACGTATTCGGCCCCGGGATTACCGAGGCCGACGATGAGTCGCAATGTAGCCATGAGCCGTAAAGGGAGCGGCCCGCCACGCCGGGGCGCGCGGGCCGCAGCCGATTACTTCTTCTCTTCGGCCGATGCGTCGCCTTCAGCAGCAGGCGCTTCCGGGTCGATCTCTTCCTGGATGGCCGCAACGGTGACGACGGCAACGTCGTGCTCCTTGCCGAGAGCCAGTTCCGGGATTTCCACGTTGGCCGGCAGCTTGAGGTCGGACAGGTGGATGATCGAGCCGGCGTCGAGCTGGGCCAGGTCGAGTTCGATGAACTCCGGGAGATCCTTCGGCAGGCACGAGATCGTGACTTCCGTGAGGTTGTGCGAGATGACCAGACCCGAGGTCTTGCCAGCCGGCGACTTTTCCTGGTTCAGGAAGTGAAGGGGAACGGCGACCTTGAGGGCCTCGTTCTCGCTCACGCGCAGGAAGTCCATGTGCAGCATGATCTGGCGGAACGGGTGCTTCTGCCAGTCCTTGATCAGGACCTTCTGCTTCTTGCCGTCGACCGTGAGGTCGATGACCGAGGAGTAGAACGACTCGAAACGCGAGCCGAGCAGCACGTCGTTGTGCAGGATCTGGATGGGCTGCGGGGTCTCGCCGGCGCCATAAACGATGCCCGGCACGTAACCGGCAAGACGAAGGCGGCGGCTCGCACCCTTCCCTTCGATCTTGCGGCTCGTGGCGGTGAGCTGATGATTGGTAGCCATGGTGTTGCCTCTGATAAACCGCCTTACGGCGGTGGTAAAGGGCTTCCCCGCGACCAGGGAAGCCCGAAAAAAATAGGGTCAGTCGATGTAGAGCGAGCTCACCGATTCGCCGAAGGCGATGCGGCGAATGGTCTCCGCGAGGAGTTCCGCGACGGACAACTGGCGGATTTTCGCACAGTTACGTGCGTTTTCGCGCAATGGCAGCGTATTGGTGACCACGAGCTCGTCGATCTGGGAGCCCTCGACGTTCTGGATGGCGGCGCCGGAGAGCACCGGATGGACGCAATACGCCACGACCCGGCGGGCGCCCTTCTCCTTCAGCGCGGCCGCGGCGGCGCACAGCGTACCGGCCGTATCGACGATGTCGTCGACCAGGACGCAGGTCTTGCCTTCCACGTCGCCGATGATGTTCATGACCGTCGCCACGTTCGCCTTCGGCCGGCGCTTGTCGATGATGGCCAGGTCGGCGTCATCGAGGCGCTTGGCGAGGGCGCGCGCACGCACCACGCCACCGACATCGGGGCTGACCACGATCAGGTCTTCCATGCTGTGGTTGCGCCAGATATCGGCGAGCAGCACCGGCGAGGCATAGACGTTATCGACGGGAATGTCGAAGAAGCCCTGGATCTGGTCGGCGTGCAGGTCGATCGTGAGCACGCGGTCGGCACCGGCCGTGGCGATCATCTTGGCAGCCAGCTTGGCCGTGATCGGCACGCGGGCCGAACGCGGGCGGCGATCCTGGCGCGCATAGCCGAAATACGGCATGACGGCCGTGACGCTGGCGGCCGATGCGCGCTTCAGCGCGTCGATCAGCACCAGCAGGTCGAACAGGTTCTCGGCGCTGGGGGCACCCGTCGGCTGGATGACGAAGACCTCCTGCTTGCGAACGTTTTCCTCGATCTCGATCTGGGCCTCGCCATCGCTGAAACGGCCGATGTGGGCCTTGCCCAGCGGAATACCGAGGCGGGTGGCGACATCTTCGGCGAGGGCGCGATGCGCATCGCCGGTAAACAGCATTGGGGTGGACGTATCCACGGGGAACTCCTGGCGTGAGATGGGTTGTATCGGCTTTTTTGCCACCGCGAACGGTGGCTGGGGCGGCAGGATTCGAACCTGCGTATGCGGGAATCAAAATCCCGTGCCTTAACCAGCTTGGCGACGCCCCAACAATGCGTTCCGGCAGGCCTTCCGGCCCACCCTCTTCTGCCGCAGCCCGCGGCCGTTCCCGTCCTTACGACACGGTTCCCCTGGCGTCGATACGGCGCCGCGCGACGTGCAGCGGCGATGGATCGACACCCGCCGCCACGTGGGCCGTAAAGCCTGCGGGGCAACGTGAAGCGACGCCTAGCGCCGCTTCGTGGGTCCTTGTTTCCAGGAAAACGCAGCCACCGCTGCCGGAAAGGCGCGCGTGACCGAAGCCCGCCAGCCAGTCGAGTGCAGCCGCCACCCGCGGGTGACGCGCGCGAACCACCGGCTCGAAGGCGTTTTCCGTTGAATCCCCGGAAACAAAGACCGAAATTGTCGCCCGGGGGGCACTACGTGTCAATTCGGGCGCGGCAAAAAGCGCGGGGGTGGGCACATGTTCGTGCGGATCGAGCACCACGTACCACCGGCGCGGCAGCCGGATAGGCGTCAGCCGGTCACCGATGCCCTCGGCCCAGGCGGAACGGCCGCGTACAAAGACCGGCACATCGGCCCCGAGCGTGAGCCCGAGGGCCGCCAGGGCGTCTTCATCCAGCCCAGTGCCCCACAAGGCGTTCAGCGCGACGAGCACCGTCGCGGCATCGGAGCTGCCGCCACCCAGGCCGCCGCCCATGGGGATGCGCTTGCGCACCTCGATCTCGGCGCCGAGGAAGGTCCGCGTCTCGGCCGCCAGCAGCCGCGCCGCGCGGATGGCCAGGTCGTTGTCTTCGGGCACGCCCGTGACGGGCGTCGGCCGGGTGATGCGCCCGTCGCCACGGACCCGGATGCGCACCTCGTCGCCCCAGTCCAGCAGGCGGAAAACCGTCTGCAGCTCGTGGTAGCCGTCGTCGCGGCGGCCCACGATGCGCAGGAAGAGATTCAGCTTGGCCGGCGCCGGCCAGACGGTCCAGTCGCCCTCCTCCAGCGGCGCCAGGGTCCGGCTCATGAAGACGCGGAGATGGTCGGGGAATCCGTTCTCGCGATCGCGCCCCAGCGCCGACGCGAACTCGGGGGCATGCTTGTCGACCACGACGAAGCCGTGCTTCGCATAGAACGGGGCGTTCCATGGCACATCGGCAAGCGTGCCGAGGTCGACGCGGCGGAAGCCCGCCTCGCGCGCCCAGTCGCACGCGTGCTCGAGCAGGGCCGCGCCGATGCCGTTGCCACCGAACTCAGGCAGCACGTCGAGTTCGGCGATGCCGACCGCGTCCGGCGTTTCATCCGAATCCAGGCAGATGAACCCCACGACGTCGCCGCGCACCAGGGCGATCCACACCCGGCCACGCGCGATCAGCTCGTGCACGACGCCGCGCGGCAGGGCCATGCCTGCGTAGGCGGGCCAGACCTCGTGCCCGCGGAACATCTGCACTGCCGCGCGTTCGATGTCGCACAGGCGCTCGGCGTGGTCCGCCGTAGCGCGATCGATCGTAAAGTGCATGACAGGGACCACGGGGGAACAGGAGGCGCGGAGTATAGCGGCCGTCGCGGCCGGCCTACCGCGTCAGCGTCCAGTTCTCGATCGAAAGCCGCACCTTGTAGGGCGCCTTTTCAGCGAAGACGCGCGTCGGCAGGGCGGGCTGCTGCGTGGGGTCCCACTGCTTGTAATCGACGGTCCAGCCATCCTGCATGAGGCGCGACGGCAGCCGGTCGGCACCGAACGCGAGCGTGGCCGGCGCCGTGCCCGCGCGAAGGCCGAGCACCCATCGCCGCAGTTCCGTCATCGGTATCTGCCAGCCCACGGCACTGGCCATGAGTGATTCCGCATCGGGACCGCGGCGCGTACCGCCGTCGAGGCCTTCGAGCTCGGCGCCGTCCGGGCCGCCGCTCAGGCGGAAGCTGCGCCCGGTGACCGGTGCGCGCACGGTGAAGTCGTAACGGTCGCCGTCCTGCCGCCAGACGAGGCCGCCGGAGCCACTGTCCTTGCCATCGGAAACCGACAGCCGCCCTTCCAGCGTCCAGTGGTCGACCGGGCCAAGCTGGCGCTCACGCTGCTCCTGCATGCCCAGCATGGCGGCGTCGCCCTGCTGGCGCACCGGGGGTGATGCGCAGGCGGCCAGCAGGAGGAAGGGCGCCACGACAAGGGCGGCGCGGAAGGACGGGTTACGCATGGGGTGGGATATCCGCGGGAACGTGATCAAGGCTGGAGCTTCCGCTCGGTTTTCTGCAGCGACGGATTCTTCGGGTCGATGCGGCGTACTTCATTGAGCACCTTCCGCGCCTCGTCCTGCTGTCCGCGTTTCCACAGCACCTCGGCGAGATGCACGCCGATGTCCGCATCCTTGTGCTGCGCCCAGGCACCACGCAGCGTGGCCTCGGCCTGATCGAGCTGGCCCTGGCGATATTTCAGCCACCCCCACGAATCGGCGACCGACGGGTCGTCGGGACGAGCCGCGCGGGCGGCCTGGATCAGCGACTGCGCCTCGGGAAGGTCGCGGTCGTTGTCGGCCAGCGTGTAGCCCAGGGCGTTGCTCGCCTCGATGTCGCCGGGCTTGAGGACCAGCACCCGGCGAAAATCGTCCAGCGCGAGGTCGACCTTGCCCAGTTCGGCATAGGCCAGGCCACGGCCGTACAGCGCGTCCGGGTCGTCGGCCTTGACCCGCAGCGCCTTGCCGTAGGCGTCGACGGCGGCGTCGAACCTGCCCGCGTCCATGTAGAGCTCGCCATCGAGCGCCAGCGCCTTGCGCAGCGCGTCCGGGCGGTCGGCATACGAGGTCTGCAGCTCGGCGATGATCTCGTGGGCGTCGTCGTCCTTGCCCTGCATGTGCAGCACGACGGCGCTGCGTACGGAGGCATCGAAGATATGCGGGTTGTCGTCTTCGACGGCCGCATACCAGTCGAGCGCATCTTCCTTCTTCCCCAGCAGCTCGGCGAGCTGACCCAGCGTGAAGGCGTTCTGTGCCTGCGCGTCTTCCGGCTGGCGCCGGATGTCGTTGTATAGCTTCTGTATCGCGGCCTTGTCGCCGGCGCGGGCCGCCAGCGTCATGCGCATCTGCCACGAATCCGCGTCCTGCGGGCCGGCGGCGAGCACGCTGGCCGCCAGCTTCTCATCGCCGCCCTGCGCCAGCACGGAGGCGTACGCCAGGCGCAGGCGCGTGTTCTTCGGATCCTTCGACACGGCTTTCGCGAACAGCTTCTTCGCACCCTCCCGGTCGCCGGTGCGGTAGGCCTGCTGCGCTGCCCAGCCCAGGGTCGTGCCGTCGTGGAAGCGTGCCACGGCAGCATGGCCGATGGTCTTCGCGTATTCGTGGCGTCCGAGGTTCTCGCCGAGCTCGGCCATGGCGAGCCAGGCGGCCGAGTCGTCGGGGAGACGCTGCGGCGTGGCGACGTGTTCGAGGATGGCGCCCGCCTGGGCGGCATCGCGTGCGGTCACGAGCACGCGGCCGAAGGCGCGCCACGCGTCGGGGCCTCCCGCGCCCACGAGGAGGTCGAGCTGGCGCTCGGCCTCGGCGGTATCGCCGCGGTCCAGCGCCATGCGCGCCCTGCCCTCGGCCAGTTCCGCGGGCTTCGCGCCCAGCGCGGCCCAGCGGTTGAGCGACGTGCCGGCCGCCGCCTGGTCGTGCACGGCCAGCGCGAGTTCCGTGGCCCGCGCCGCGACTTTCGGATCGTCGCTGATGGCCGCCGCGCGTCCGTAGGCATCGGAGGCCGACTTCAGGTCATTGGCGGCCAGGGCGAAATCGCCCGCCATCAGCTGGGCCTGCAGGTCACGCTCGGGCGGGAGAATGGCCACCTGCATCCGATCGAGGGGCTGTACCCCGGCGCGAACGGGCCTGGGAGCCGTGGAACCGCCCGGCGCAGTGGCGCACCCGGCCACGACCATCACGGCAGCCGCCACCACAAAATGCCGCACTCGCTTGAACTTGGACCAACCCGTCAGCACACTACTCTCCGTTATCGCGGCCTGTAAGCGCACAATGCGCTCCTAGCTTAGCCGACGCCACTGAAGCCAACCCACGCCGTCATGCCACTCATCGCCCTCGGGCTCAATCACCTCACCGCGCCGGTCAGCCTGCGTGAGCAGGTGGCATTCGACGCCACGGTGACCCCGGAGGCGCTGGACGACCTTACCCGCCAGCCCGGCGTGGAAGAGGCGATGATCCTCTCGACCTGCAACCGCACCGAGTTGTATTGCAGCGTCGGCGAAGGCTTCGAGGGCGTGCCCAGCCAGTGGCTGTCGCGCCAGCACCGGTTGACCCCGCAAAGGCTCGACGAGTTCCTCTACCGGCACGACGAGCACGAGGCGGTCCGCCACATGTTCCGCGTCGCCACGGGCCTGGATTCCATGGTGCTGGGCGAGCCGCAGATCCTCGGCCAGGTAAAGGACGCGTATCAACAGGCCCGAACGGCGCAGACCCTGCGCGCGCCGATGGAACGCCTGCTCCAGCACACCTTCGCCGTGGCCAAGCGGGTGCGCACCGACACCCGCATCGGCGCCCATACCGTGTCGGTGGCCTATACCGCCGTGCGCCTCGCGGAGCAGGTTTTCACCGATCTCCGCCAGGCCTGCGTGCTGCTGATCGGCGCGGGCGAGACGATCGAACTGGCCGCGAGGCACCTGGCCGACAAGAAGGTGCGCCGGCTGATCGTGGCCAACCGCACCCTCGAGAACGCCCAGGAGCTTGCCGGCCAGTACGGCGGCTACGCCATCTCGCTGGCCGACCTGCCGAAGCACCTGGCCGAAGCCGACATCGTGATCAGCTCCACCGCGTCGCGGCTGCCGGTCGTGACGCGCGACATGGTGTCCGCTGCCATTGCCGTGCGCCGCCGGCGCCCGATGTTCATGGTGGATATCGCCGTGCCCCGCGATATCGAGGCCGAGGTCGGCCAGCTCGACGACGTCTACCTCTACGGTATCGACGACCTGAAGCAGGTGATCGACGAAAACCGTCGTTCGCGCGAGATGGCGGCCCGCGACGCGGAAGCCATCATCGAACTGCAGGTCGACCGTTACATGTCCTGGCGCCGGGCCCTGACCCTGCGCAACCCGGCCGTGGACATGCGCATGGCGGCCGAAGCCCAGCGCGACGAGGTGCTCGCCAAGGCCCAGGCCATGATCGCCAGGGGTCGCCCGGCCGAGGAAGCCCTCGCCTTCCTCGCGAATACCCTCACGAACAAGCTCCTCCACGCCCCCAGCGCACGGCTTCGCGACGCGGCCCTGGCGGGCGACCTGGACCTCCTCCATGCGGCCGGCCGGCTGTATGGACTGGACCCGGACGACGACGTTTCCGCATGATGTCGGGCTACAGCCTGATGCCGTGCCCCGAATGACCCCCTCGATCCGTCGCAAACTCGAAGCTCTTTCCGAACGCCATGAGGAAATCGGCCTGCTGCTCGCACAGCCGGACGTCCTCGCCGATGGCCAGCGTTTTCGCGACCTGTCGCGCGAATACGCCCAGCTGGAACCCGTCGCCCTGTCGCTGAAGGATCACGACCAGGCCGAGCGCGAGCTGGCCGAGGCCCGCTCCATGCTCGACGACCCCGAGATGCGGGACATGGCGGCGGAAGACATCGACCGCATCGAAGCGCACCTGGCCGACCTGGACAGCGCGCTGCAGATCCTGCTGCTGCCGAAGGATCCGCGCGACGAAGGCAACCTTTTCCTCGAGGTGCGTGCGGGCACGGGCGGCGACGAGGCCGCGATCTTCGCCGGCGACCTCTTCCGCATGTACGTGCGCTACGCCGAGCGGCAGCGCTGGCACGTGGAGATCCTCAGCGCCAGCGACGGCGAGCACGGTGGCTACAAGGAAGTCGTGGCCCGCGTCGAGGGTCGCGGCGCGTATTCGCGCCTCAAGTTCGAGTCAGGCACCCACCGCGTGCAGCGGGTGCCCGCCACGGAGGCGCAGGGCCGCATCCACACGTCGGCCGCTACCGTCGCGATCCTGCCCGAGCAGGACGAGGTCGGCGAGATCGAGATCCGCGATGGCGACCTGAAGGTCGACACGTTCCGCGCGTCCGGCGCCGGCGGCCAGCACGTGAACAAGACCGACTCCGCCATCCGTATCACCCACCTGCCCACGGGCACCGTGGTCGAATGCCAGGACGAGCGCAGCCAGCACAAGAACCGTGCGCGTGCCATGAGCCTGCTGAAGGCGCGCCTGCTGGACGCCGAGCGCAGCAAGCAGAGTGCCGCGCAGGCCGAGGATCGTCGCCTGCAGGTCGGCTCCGGCGATCGCAGCCAGCGCATCCGCACCTACAGCTATCCGCAGGGCCGGATCACCGACCACCGCGTGAACCTGACGCTGTACCGGCTGCTCGAGGTCATGCAGGGAGACATGGACGAACTGATCGACACGCTGACGCGCGAACACCAGGCCGACGAGCTGCAGTCCCTCACGGCTAGCGGCTGAAGCGGCGGGACGCGGGCTGCCGGGCGGGCTGGCGCCCTCGCGCAAAACTTACATCTGCCGTCCCACAATGCGGCCTCCCCCACCCGTGGACGCTGCAATGGGCAAGAAGAAAAAGAAAGCCTACGAGCATGATCTCGAGGCCCTCCAGGTCGAACTGGTCGGCCTGACCCGATGGCTGCGCAGCACGGGCAAACGCATGATCGTGATCTTCGAAGGCCGTGACGCGGCCGGCAAGGGTGGCACCATCAAGGCCATCACCGACAAGCTCGATACGCGCGCCGCGCGCGTGGTCGCACTCGGCAAGCCCTCGCACGAGGAAGACACCCAGTGGTACTTCCAGCGCTACGTGGAGCACTTCCCGTCCGCCGGCGAGCTCGTGCTCTTCGACCGCAGCTGGTACAACCGCGCGGTGGTGGAGCCTGCCATGGACTTCTGCATCCCGGCGCAGTACGACAGCTTCATGAAGGCCTGCCCCGCGTTCGAGAAGCTGATCACCGACGACGGCATCATGCTGGTGAAGTACTGGCTGTCGGTGGACCAGGAAGAACAGGAAGAACGCTTCGCCGAGCGCGCGGCCGATCCGCTGAAGCGCTGGAAGCTGTCGCCCGTGGACGTGAAGGCACGCGAGAAATTCGCCGAGATCGGCGACCTGCGCGACGCGATGATCCAGCGCACGCACACCTCGGATGCACCGTGGTACATCGCCGATTTCAACGACCAGAAGACCGGCCGCCTCGACCTGATCCGTCACCTGCTGGACCTCGTGCCCGACAAGCTCACGCCAGACTCGGAATTCGAGCTGCCGCCGCTGAAGGGCAAGCCGAAGAAGGACAAGATCACGGCGAAGGCAGACAAGGTCCCGAGCGTTTACTGAGCCGCATCTACCCGGCTGAAGGTGACGGGCTGCCGCAGGAGCGCGCCGGGCGCGCGACATCTTTCGCGAAAGCCGACACAGACCGCGTCGAGGGCGACCTGGTGCGTGGTCGCGAAAAGATGTCGCGCGCGGGCGCGCTCCTACCTGTGACGGGCTCGAGGGGATGTCGGGCGCGGGCGCGCGCCTACCGTGGGCGGGCGCTCTGGCGGGGTGCGGCGACGCGCCGGGGCGCCGGTGGCCTGCGCGGGAGGCGGCCGCTGCGTGACAGGCGCAGCCACTGGCGCAGCGCCAGCAGGCCACCCGCGGATTCGATCATGGCTGCGGGTACCCACATGATCACGCCGCCGATGAGCTGGCCGGTCAGCACGTTCATGGTGAAGGCGCGGCCGCAGATCTCGAAGATGGGGTAAAGGTCGGTCTTCGAGAACGTCACGATGGCCCCCGCCACGATCTGCGGGGTCATGGTGATCGCCGGCGACAGCACGCGGATACCCGGCGACAGGCGCCCGGGTGGCTTCGGCCGGTGGTCCAGCACGAGCCACCAGTACGCCAGGCCCGAGAGCACCATCGACCAGTTCATGGCGCGGTAGATACGCCAGTCGAGCATCGCCATGGTCTGCATGTCGGGCACCAGCCAGACCAGGATCAGCGCGACGAAAAACACCGTGACGAATGCCGGGTGGAACAGGATCGCCGACGGGATCCTCCACGCCAGCGAATGCCCCGCCGTGCGCAGTCGGGCGCGCCATGCCAGCGGCAGCCCCGCCCGGAGCACGGTGCCGGGGTACGACGCAATGATCAGCAGCGGCGCCAGATGGTGCAGCAACACCTGCTGGATGCGATGCATGAAAAACTCATGCTCGGCGAAGTAGTCGAAATACGTATGCAGCGATACGTAGATGATCACCATGCCCAGCCAGAACGCCAGCTGCCGCAGGGGCGTGACCCGCAGCCGCCGCACGCCGCGTGCATAAGCGAAGACAACGGCCAGGAACACGACCAGGAACACCCAGGAAAACTCCCAGGGCACGATCCACTTCATGACCGATGCGGTCATGGCATCAACCGGCGCGACGGCTGCGTCGCGTACGTCGCCAGCCGTAGGCAAGCCCCAGCAGGGCGACCAGCCCTGGCACCAGCACGATGTTGATGAACTTCAGCCGCAGGCCCAGCACGTCGATCTCGGCATTCAGCTGGTGCTGCACATCGCGCAGCTCCTTGCCGATCGCCAGCTTCCGCTGCAGGTATTGCTCCACTTCGCGGCGCTGCTCGCTCGTGGCGGTACTGGGGGCAGTTCCCTTGGCAGGCTGGAGCTCCGCGAGGCGGCGCTGCGTTTCATAGAGCTCGTTCTCGAGCTCGCGTTTCTTCGCCAGGAACTTCCGGTCGGCAGCGGCCTGCAGCGCCTGCACGCGGGTGAAGGGCCGCTGCGAATTCACGCGGCCGCGGATGGAAAGCAGCGCCGTCGACCCTCCCAGGTTGTCGACCACATTGGCCACGAAGTCGCCGTTGTTCGCGAACGGCGTGAGCTGCTGCTGGCCGAGCAGCGGCTGGACGTCGATCCACAGGCGATCGGACAGCATGTCGGTGTCACCGACCAGCAGGATCTCCCCCGGCGCCGACGCGACGGAGAGATGCCCTTTTTCCTTCCGCTCGGGGAACGCCGTGTGGAAGGTGTCACGCAACCGCGCGGCGAGCACATAGCGCTCGTGCGTCGGCTCGTAATTCTCGAGCAGCACCGACGGATCGCCCGCCGCGTCGCGCACGCGCTGGGCCGGTGCGACCAGCGCTTCGTCGGACGTCTGCACCAGCGGGACCAACCGTGCCTTCGTGTTCTGCGCGAGTTCGAAATGCCCGGCCGTGGAAAAGTTCATGCGCTGCAGGCTCGCCGTGACCACGTCATCGTGGTTGAGGTCCTGGGCACCGAGGCCAAGCATCGCAGGGTGGGAGATGTTGTTGCCATTGAGGGCAATGGTCAGCGCCTGCGAACGATCCAGCACGACTTCCGTCGGGTCGTAGAGCACGCCCCAGGCGGCGAAGAGCCGGGGAATGTCGGACGCGTGGTCGTCCACCGTGCCTTTCGGATCGATGACCGCCGCATTGTCGAGCTCGGAATCGGGGTCGACGAAAACCACCAGGTGACCGCCGCGCAGCACGAACTGGTCGATCGCGTATTGCGCATCGTCGGAGAGGCGCTTGGGATGGATCAGGAAAAGCACCTTCACCGCATCGTCGATATGCGTCACACCCTCCGCGTCGAGCGTGGACATCTCCGCCATCTGCCCCAGCTGCTTGATGATCGTCCAGGGCTCCTCGCCGATCACGGGGTTGCCCTGCACGGGCAGCGAACTCATGACCGCCAGGCGTGGCTTGTCCGGCATGCCCAGCTCGTAGAGCAGCTTGGCGATGTCGTATTCGACGAAAGCCTCGCGCGCCGGGTCGAAGAACGGGATCGCCTGTGGCGCCGCATCGCCCGGGCCGCCCGTGCCGACCAGGCCGAAGAACACGCGCTCGCCATTGCTTCCGCCATTGGCAGGCGTCAGGCCGTAGCTTTCCGCGGCGTCTTCGTCATCGGAATACGGCACGGGGTCGATCACGCGAAAACGAATGCGGCCATGCGCCCGCACGGCGATCTCGCGCAGCATTTCCTGCACGCGCTGCTCATAGCTGCGCAGCTGCGCGAGGTCGCGCGTGGCGTGCTCCGAAAAGTAGAGCGTGACGGTGAGCGGCTTGCGCAGGCCATCGACGATGTCCATGGTGCCCGGCGTGAGCGTGTAGATACGGTCGGACGTCAGGTCGGCACGCGCCGTGCGCAGCGACAGTGAACTGAAGGCCACGACCACCAGGAACAGCAGCGCGATGCCCACCAGTGCCAGGCGCAGCCGTGCAGGACGACGTATTTTCAGACGGGCCATGTCAGCGCGTCCTCTTCAGGTCGAGCACGACGACACTCGCGCCGAGCCAGGCGACGATCGTCGCGAAGAAATAGATCAGGTCGCGCAGGTCGAGCACGCCGCGCGCGATGGCGTTCGCATGCCGCGCGATGCTCAGCTGGCCCATGGCACCCAGCACCTTCGGTGGCAGTGAATCCTGGAAGAAGTCGAGCACCTGTGGCTGCCCGGCGAGCAGCAGCAGGAAGCAAACCGATGCCGTGAGGATGAAGGCGATGATCTGGCTGCGCGTCGCGGTCGACATGCAGGCGCCGATGGCGATGAAGGCACCGGCCATCAGCCAGCTGCCCACGTAACCGGCGAGGATCACGCCATTGTCCGGATCGCCCAGGTAGTTCACCGTGATCCAGATCGGGAACGTGCACACGAGGCAGATGCCGATGAACATCCACGCCGCGAGGAACTTGCCGAGCACGGCCTGCGAGATCGACACCGGCAGCGAGAACAGGAGCTCCAGCGTGCCGGACGAACGCTCCTCCGCCCACATCGACATGGTCACGGCCGGTACCAGCACGAGGTACAGCCACGGGTGCATGTCGAAGAACGGCTGGAGGTCGGCCAGCCCGCGGTCGTAGAAGTCGCCCGAATAAAACGTGAGCAGCCCGGCCAGGACCAGGAAGATCACCATGAAAACATAGGCGACGGGCGTCACGAAGTAGCTTCCCAGCTCGCGCCTGACGATCGCCGAGACCGCGCTCATGCAGCACCTCCGCGCGGCGCCGTCGTGATCTGCCGGAACACCTCGTCGAGCCGCCCCTGCTCGAGCTGGATCTCCGACACCTGCAGGTTCTGCGTGCGCAGCAGGGCCTGGACGTCTTCCAGGATCGGCTGGCCAGCCCGCGGAAACACGGTGACGCGGCCGTCGAGCGGATCCACTTCCACCATCGAGACGTTGGGAATGCGCGCCAGCATCTCCCGCGACACCGCGCTGCCCTGGGCACTGAACGACACGGCCCCGTGGTAACGCGAACGCGCCTCGAGCTCCGTCGGCGTGGCATCGGCCAGCAGCCGGCCGTTGGCGATGATGGCCACGCGGTTGCACAGCGCATGCACCTCTTCCAGCAGATGCGTGGAAATGAGGATGGTGCGCTCACGCGCCATGGCGTCGATCAGCATGCGCACGGAGTGCTTCTGGTTCGGATCCAGGCCGTCGGTCGGCTCGTCGAGCATGAGTACCGGCGGATCGTGCAGGATCGCCTGCGCCAGCCCGACCCGTCGCCGAAGGCCCTTCGACAGGGTCCCGATCGGTGTCTCGAGCACGTCTTCGAGCTCCAGCCGCGCGACGACTTCGTCGAAACGCCGGTACGCGACGTCGCGATCGAGGCCACGCACCCGCATCATGAAGACGAGGAATTCGCGGACGGTCATCTCCGGGTAACTGGGCGCGCCTTCCGGCAGGTAACCCAGCGCACGCTTGGCAGACAGCGGCGCCTTCCGGATATCGTGCCCGCAGACGCGCGCCGTGCCGGAGGTGGGCGTGAGGAACCCTGCGATCATGCGCATGGCGGTGGATTTGCCTGCACCATTGGGGCCCAGCAGGCCAAGCACCTGCCCGGGTTCCGCGCGCAGCGTCAGCGCATCCACCGCGACGAGCGGGCCATAGCAACGGGTAAGTCGGTCGGTTTCGATCATCCCCTCCAGTGTAGCTCGGCACACCCGACAACAACCCGACGGTAGGAGCGCGCCCCGCGCGCGACATCTTTTCGCGATGCGTTTCCAGTTGCTGGCATGGAGCTCGAAGCTCGAAGCTCGGGGCTTGCGGGGTTAAGGCAAGAGCCGTCGGCCGTCACCCTCGTCGCTTAAACCTCCGGCGACCCGCTGGGGAAGGGCCGCTACGCGGCCGTATTTCAATGGCCTGCGGCCCGGGTCGGGCTCCGACCGGGGTTCGCCGACTCGGCATCCTGCCTCGACGACGAAGGCCGACCGTCCTGGTCGGCCCCGCTTCGCGGCCTCTTCCGGTCAGAGCCCTCGCCTCCGCTAAGTCGCGCCGAGGGTGACGGCCGACGGCTCTTCTCACTACTGAGGTTGTGTGTGGGAAGAGCGAGGCACGTCACCTCGCCGTAGTCATGTAGGAGCCCGCCCACGCTATGTAGGAGCCCGCCTTGCGGGCGAGAGCCAGCTAGCGATAAGTCTGCACCGCTCGCTTTCAGCTCTGCGCTTCTGGGATTGATTTGCCTGGGCGCCGACTCGCCACTTCACTGCCCCGAAGAGCCGTTGGTCTGGAACGGGTCGCGAAAAGATGTCGCGCGCGGGGCGCGCTCCTACCGCGCACGTCTGACTCTTCGCTTTGTGCTTTGCGCCTTCCGCTCTCCCAACCACCCACCTCACCGTCTCGAAGAGCCGTCGGCCGTCACCCTCGGCGCGACTTAGCGGAGGCGAGGGCTTCGACCGGAAGAGGCCGCGAAGCGGGGCCGACCAGGACGGTCGGCCTTCGGTGTCGAGGCAGGATGCCGAGTCAGCGAACCCCGGTCGGAGCCCGACCCGGGCCGCAGGCCATTGATAAACGGCCGCGGAGCGGCCCTTCCCCAGCGGGTCGCCGCAGGTTTAAGCGACGAGGGTGACGGCCGACGGCTCTTGCCGTGCGCTTCGGGCTTCGAGCTTCGAGCTTCGAGCTTCGAGCGCCGCGCCCCAAAGCCAGCAACTGGAAACGTATCGCGAGAAGATGTCGCGCGCGGGGCGCGCTCCTACGAGGCAAAAAAAACCCCGCCGGGGCGGGGTTTTTTATCTTGCCAGGTGATGCTTACTTGGCGATCGTCGGGGCCGTGTCGCCCGGCTGCGGGGCAGCCGTGCTGGACGGAGCCGGTGCCGAGGAAGCGCCGGCCGGAGCCGCCTCTTCCAGGGCCGGGGTCTTCATGCCGGCTTCCTGCTCCGGGGTCTGCTCCGGAAGGTTGTCGCCCTGGAGCGGCAGGTAGATCTCGAACTTCTGCTCGTCGTAGCCCTCGACCGTACCCTTGTTGCTGGTCGGTGCCTTGACCTGGATGTCATACGGGCGGAAGGACACGTCGTCGTACTTGTAGCCGTGGGTCTGTGCGTAGGCTTCCAGCATCTGGCGGGTCTGCGGGAGACCGGCGCCGGTGCCGTTCCACTCCGTCTTGAGGGCCTTGCCACCGAAGGCGAGCAGGGCCTTGACGTTGCCGTCGACGATCACGCGGCCGAACTTGTCCTTGCTGCCCGGCGCGCCGGTTTCAGCAGCGGCCGGTGCGGCGGCCGTCGACGCTTCGGCGGGTGCCGAGGCGTCGAGCGCGGGACGCTGGGCGGCCGTCAGTTCCACATCCTGGCCGTTGATCTTCACCGTGGTGGTGTCGATCTCGGCGGCGACGTCGAACGTGTAGTTCTGGTCGCCCCAGTTCGTGGTGAACGTGATGCGCGGGCTGGTGATGTTCACGCCGAGCTTCTTCGCAGCGGCCTGGATTTCCGCCATGGCCTTGTCGGACGCGGTGTCGACGTCGTCAAGCGTGCGCGGGGCCGTGGTGGACACGAGCAGCACGGGCTTGGCCGGCTGGTCGGCGATCGACGGAACCATCTTGCTGTAGTCGATGTTGGGGATCGACGCCATCAGGTTCTGCAGGTTCGACAGGCTGAACTGGATCAGCGCGTCCGGGTCACCATGGATGTAAAGGTTCGAGAAACGATTCACCAGGTTGAAACCGTAGGTGACGTCGTAAGCCCAGTTGACCCTGACGAGCTTCTGGCTGCGGCCGGTGCGCTCGAGCTTGATGGTGAACTTCTTGTCGTTACCGCGCCAGGCGTTATCGACGTTCCAGACGATGGTGCCCTTGCCGGCATCCGCGATCTGGGCGAAGCCCGGGTCGATGGAGGCGATCTCGAGGGAGCCGTCACCGACCTTGGGGTCGGAAGCCTTCCAGGAAATCTTGGCACCGGGGCCGTACGCCTTGCCGGAGAGCTCGAACTGCACCTTCGGATCGAAGGAGCGCAGCACGGTGTAATCCGGGAAACGACGGAAGTTGCTGAACACATCGTAGACCTGGCGCAGGTCCTTGCTGATCAGCATTTCGCGCTCGACGTGACCCGTCGAGGGCATGGTGATACCGACCACGACACCGAGTACGGCGACGATGACGAGGGCGACAATAAACTCTAACAGACGCGTCATTCCACGGTTCTCCGAACGTCTTGCGAACGGGCTTCGCGCACGGCCATGGACGCCATGTGCTCACCCCTGAAGAATCGGCCCGTGGCAGGGGTTCGCCCGCGCCGAAAGAGCCGATGGTACTTGCTCGCGACGGGGAACGCCATTGGGTCCCGCGCGCTTTTTCGCAAGTCGGCGATTGCCGATTTTCCGGAGCGGTCAGACGATGCCGAGCTCGAGGGCCTTGAGCACCGCGCGGGTGCGGTCACGTACGCCCAGCTTCGACAGGATGTTGGACACGTGGTTCTTCACCGTGCCCTCCGCCACCCGCAGGGAATTGGCGATTTCCTTATTACTGTAGCCACCCGACAGCAGCCGGAGGATCTCCGTCTCGCGCTCGGTGAGCGGATCGGGTTGCTCCAGGCTGGAGAACTGGTTCTGGATGCGGCCGATGCCCGCCAGCAGGCGCTGGGTGACCATGGGCGCCACCAGCGAGCCGCCTGCCGCGACGGTGCGCACGGCTTCGACGAGCTGCTCGAGCGATACGTCCTTCAGCAGGTAGCCACGGGCCCCGGCCTTCAGGCCCGCCAGTACCAGCTGGTCGTCGTCGAAGGTGGTCAGGATGATGGTGGGCGGCAGCTCGTTACGGCCCCCGAGCGCCTGCAGGACCTCGAGGCCGCTCATGTTGGGCATGCGCAGGTCCAGCAGCACCACGTCCGGGCGGATCTGCGGGATGGTCTGCACGGCCTGCGCCCCGTCGGCGCACTCGGCCACGACACGGATATCGCCGGCGAGGTCGAGCAGGGAGCGGATGCCCTGGCGAACCAGGTTCTGATCGTCAACAAGGCAGACGGAGATCATGGAAGATCCTCGGAGGAAGCGGGAAGTGTGGCATGGGAAAGCGGTAGCGGCTCGACGCCCGGGACAAGGCCCCGTGCGGACCGCGGCGGGGAATGCGCGAGGGTGGGCTCTTCACCCAGCGGAAGCCGCGCCGTGAGGGCGAAGCCTCCGGCCGGGTCATTGCGGAAGGTCACGGTGCCACCGAATTCGGCCAGCCGTTCGCTCATGCCGTTCAGGCCGTTGCCGGCATGGAAGGCGTGGCTGCCCCGCCCGTCGTCGCGGGCCTCGAGGCAGAGCTCGTCCGGACCGGTATGCCGGAAGGTCAGCCACAGATGATGGGCGTGGGCGTGGCGGATGGTATTGGTAAGGATCTCCTGTACGCAGCGCAGCAGCATCTGCGCGCGCCGGGGATCCTCGACGCCGAACCGGGGCGGTACCACGAGCTGGACGTCGAGCCCGGGCACGCCTTCGGTGAGGCTGCGCAGGGCCTGGGTCAGGTCGATGGCGTCGTCCTGGCGAAGCTCGCTCACCACCTCGCGCACGTCGGCCAGCAGCTGCTTGGCCGTGCTCTGGGCCTTGAGCACGTGCACGCGGGCGGTGTCGTTGGTGAGGTGGCTGGCCACTTCGAGGTTGAGGCTCAGGGCCGTCAGGTGGTGCCCGACCAGGTCATGCAGGTCACGGGCGATACGCATGCGCTCCGCGATGCGCGTGGATTCGGCCAGCAGCGCGCGGGTGGCACGAAGTTCCGCGTTGAGCTGCCGCAGCTCTTCCCGTTCCTCCGCCTGCTGGCTGGCCACCATGGACGCGATGAACACCAGCGCCGAGAAGCCGAAATACAGGCAGGCCTGCATGAGCGCGGAGACCACGTTCCAGCCGGGGATCTCGACGAAGACGAGCACCAGAGCGGCATGGGCCACCACCATCCATGCGATGCCCAGCGGCAGGCTGACCAGCCAGGGCACCACCGTGGCCACGATGATGATGAAGAGGGCACCCACTCCACTCTTGCTGAACGCGCCGATGGCCAGTGCCGAGCCGGTGAGGATGACCAGAACCGCCATGCGTGTCGCGGCATTCAGGCGCGCGCCGAGCTGGTTGGTCAACAGCCAGTGCACCACGCCGAAAACGAGGTAACACCCTGTCCAGGCCGTGAGGGCCATGTCGCCGATCGCACCGGGACCGGACCCGACCCGTTGCATCGACAGCGGCAGGCCGGCACACAGGAAACCGAAGTACGTGGCGTACCTGAGCAAACGGACATGATTGAACTGAACCTTGGACATGCCCGCATCATAGGGCTTCGCGCGCCGCCCTCCCCCTGATAGAAGTCACGCTCGGGCATCCGGCAAGCATCGGCTTTACAACGGTTTTACATCCCGCGTTTACGACCGGGGCCGCTCCCGCCCCGGTCATGGCCGTGCCATAATGCGCTCCATTCGGTGGCCCCGGGGGCCACCATTCCAAGACCATCAAGCGGAGCACCGAATGGCCCTTGCCATCCGCGACGTGCGCGAGCGCGACCTGGATGCCGTGCTGGCACTCAATAACGAGGCAGGCACCGGCATCCTGGCCACCAACCTCGCCCGGCTGCGCCATCTGTACGACATTGCCCATTACTTCCGTGTCGCCGAACAGGAAGGCCGCATCCTCGGCTTCCTGATCGCCATGCGCACGGAAGCCGATTACGCCAGTCCCAATTTCCGCTGGTTCCAGGCCCATTACGAGAGTTTCGTGTACATCGATCGCATCGTGATCGCGTCCGAATCGCGCGGTCATGGACTGGGCCGAATTTTTTACTGCGATGTGCAGAGTTACGCCGAGGTACGTGTGCCGCTCCTTACCTGTGAAGTCTTCCTCGAACCACGCAACGACCAGACCGTGCTGTTCCACGGCACCATGGGCTTCCAGGAAGTCGGCCAGCAGAAGATGGGCGAGACCGGCCCGAAGGTGAGCCTGCTCGCTCGCGAACTGCCGAGCTTTCCCTTCGTGCGCGAACGTTACCTGGAGCAGGATGGCCTGCCCGACGTGGCCTGGCTGTCGGAACGCCAGCGTCCGATCGATGGAGTACACGCATGAACGCCCGCGCCGAATCCCTCGAAGCCGCCTGCGACCTCCGTTTCGGCCAGGTCGGCATCGCCTGCGTGCGCCTGCGCCGCGTCGATGCCGCCGCCCTCGTCGAGGAACTGGAGCGCCGCGTGCGCTCGGCACCGCAGATGTTCACGCGTGCGGCCGTGGTACTCGACCTCTCGCACCTGCCCCGCCTGCCGGACGACGGCATGGTCGATGCGCTGCTGGAAGCGATCCGCAGCGCCGGCATGCTGCCCGTCGGCATCGCCTACGGCACGGCGGAGACCGAAGCCCTGGCCGAGCGGATGAACCTGCCGCTCATCGCCAAGTTCCGCGCACAGTACGAGCCGAGCAGCCCCGGCACGGTGGCCGATGTCGGCACCCCTGCCCCGCGCGCCGAAGCGCCGCGTCCCACCGCGCCGCTCGACGACGAGTTCGAAGGCGGTCCGGGCAACAAGGCACAGCACCACGCCGGCAGCGCCGTGCGCTCGGGCCAGCAGGTCTATGCGCGTGACCGCGACCTCGTGGTCATGGCGGCCGTGGCCAACGGTGCCGAGGTCATCGCCGACGGTTCCATCCATATCTATGGCAGCCTTCGCGGCCGCGCCATGGCGGGTGCGCAGGGCGACGAAACCGCACGCATCTTCTGTTCCGACTTCCGCGCCGAACTCGTCGCGATCGCCGGGCATTACCGTGTGTTCGAAGACATGCCCAAAGAATTCGAAGGCCAGCCCGTGCAATGCTGGCTCGATAATGGAAAGCTCATGATCGCGCGTTTGTGACGCGCGTTCCCAACGTTATTCGCGGAGACATCTCTTGACTGAAATCATCGTCGTTACTTCTGGCAAGGGCGGAGTCGGCAAGACCACCACCAGTGCGTCCCTCGCCACCGGTCTTGCGCTCGAGGGCAAGAAGGTCGCGGTCATCGACTTCGACGTCGGCCTCCGCAACCTCGACCTGATCATGGGCTGCGAGCGTCGCGTGGTGTACGACTTCGTCAACGTCGTGCACGGCGAAGCCACGCTGAAGCAGGCGCTGATCAAGGACAAGCGCTACGAGAACCTGTTCGTGCTCGCCGCGTCGCAGACGCGCGACAAGGATGCACTGACCCAGGAAGGCGTCGAGAAGGTCCTCGACGAACTGGCGAAGGAAAACTTCGACTTCGTGGTCTGCGATTCGCCGGCCGGCATCGAGAAGGGTGCGCACCTGGCGATGTATTTCGCCGACCTCGCCGTGGTCGTGGTGAACCCGGAAGTCTCGTCGGTGCGCGACTCCGATCGCATCCTCGGGCTGCTGTCCAGCAAGACCCGCCGCGCCGAGAAGGGCGAAGGTCCGATCAAGCAGCACCTGCTGCTTACGCGTTACAACCCGAATCGCGTCGAAGCCGGCGAGATGCTCAGCGTGACCGACGTCGAGGACATCCTCGGCATCAAGGTCGTCGGCGTCATCCCGGAATCCGAGAACGTGCTCGCGGCGTCGAACGCCGGTGTACCGGTCATCCTCAACGACGACTCCAACGCCGGCCTCGCCTATAAGGACACCGTCGCCCGCATCCTTGGCCGCGAACTGCCGCTGCGCTTCACGGAGCCGGTCAAGAAGGGCTTCCTCAAGCGCGTCTTCGGAGGTTAAGCATGGGCATCCTCGATTTCCTGAAGCGTAAGCCCGAGGCGAATGCCGGCGTGGCGCGCGAACGCCTGCGCATTATCGTCGCGCAGGAGCGCTCCACGCGTGGCGGCCCCGACTACCTGCCGCTGCTACGTAACGAACTGCTCGAAGTCATCCGCAAGTACGTCAACGTCGACGTCGAGGCCGTGAACGTCAGCCTCGAACGCGACAGCGGCCACGAAGTGCTCGAGCTCTCCGTTGCCTTGCCGGAAGGCAAGCTGCCGGGCAAGCCGGCCGCCTCGGCGACCTGAGCACCATGGTCGACCTGGACGCCGGGGCACCTGCCGTCCCCGGTCACGATCCCGCCGACGCCGTGCTGCGCGTCGGCGAGATCGGATTCGGCGAGCCGCGCCTGCTGCTCGCCCGTTTCGGCCTGACGCTGGTCGAAGTCGCACCCGGCGAGGCCATTCCCGGCAGCTACTGGGGCGATACCGAAGCCGGCATCATCGGCACGACGGTCTACGCACGCCCCGACACACCGGTTCATTCCCTGCTCCACGAAGCCTGCCACCTCATCGTGCTGCCGGAAGAAAAACGCGCGCTGGTACACACCGACGCCACGGATTCCATCGAGGAAGAAGACGCCACCTGTTACCTGCAGATCGTGCTGGGCGGACAGCTGCCGTCGGTCGGTTCGGACCGCATCATGGAAGACATGGACCGCTGGGGTTACACCTATCGGCTCGGTTCGACACGCGCATGGTTCGAGGGCGATGCAAGCGAAGCCCGTGACTTTCTGGCGGCCCGCGCCCTGCTGCCTTGACGATATCCACAGCCTGTGTGGACAGCACATGCATAACCGTGTGCATAACTCCGATCCGGCCTTATGCAGCAGTCAGTTGCGTTTCACTGGTTACGCAGTGACCACATCGCTTCGCGATATCCACAGGGTGTGTGGATAGTCGCTGCATAAGCATGTGGATAACTCCGGTTGTGCGTTACGCGGCGGGGAGTTGCGTTGTGCTGGTTATTCCGTGACCGGTGGTGGACCGGTGATCGGTGACCATGATCGGTGACCGTGGGGCGGATTGGTGGATGATCGGGTGCGTGGTCTATGGGTCCATGGGTCCATGGAGGTGGGCGCCAGGGAGCCGTCGCGCGCGGGGCGCGCTCCTACGACGCGGCTTGCCTGCGACGCGGCTTGTTTACGGCGTGGCTTGCGTGTTCCTTCGACGCATGGTCGCCGTGTACCAGAGCCATGCGGCCAGGCCGATCGAGCACATGGCCGTGGCACCGAGTGCGAGGGTGATCATGTTCGTCGACAGCATGGGTGACAGCACCCCGGCGACCAGCGAGGTGAGGATCAGGCTGCCGAAGGCCTGCACCGACGACACGCCACCGCGCTGTTCCGGGAAGCGGTCGAGCAGAAGCAGGGTCAGCGTCGGGAAGGCCAGCTGCACGCCGCAGCCATAGAGACCGAGTGGAAGCGTCGACCACGGAACGCGCGGCTCATGGAGGGTAAGCGCGAGTACCAGGCTGATCGCGCACGACGACAACATGCACGCATAGCCCCAGCCCACCGTCCGGGCCGCGCTGGTGCGCCCTGCCATCCGTCCTGAAATGAAGGCCCCCACCACCATGCCGGCCACGGTCGGCACGAACAGCCATGGAAAACCGTCGACACCGAGGTGCAGCAGGTCGCGTACGAGATGCGGTGCCGATGCGATGTAGAGGAACAGGCCCGCGAAATTGATGGAACTCGCGATGGCCAGTGGCCAGAACGGGCGATCACGAAGAATGGCGCGGTAGCCCCGCAGCAGCGGCGTCGGCCGGAAGACGGTGCGATGGACCAGCGCGTGCGACTCCTCGAGGAAGTACGCCACGCCCAGCGTCAGCAGGGTGGTGAAACCGGTCAGCGCCCAGAAAATGCCACGCCAGCCGTCGATGCCCAGAAGCCACGCACCGACGATTGGCGCGATCGCCGGCGCCACGCCGAAGATCATCATGACCTTCGACATCATGCGCTGGGCGTCTTCACCGTGCATCGTGTCGCGGACCACCGCGCGCCCCACGACGATGCCTGCGCCGCCACACATGCCCTGCAATACGCGGCACGCCAGGAGGAACCCGAAATTCGGCGCCATCGCCGCGCCCACCGAGGCGACGGTGTAGACCGCCATGGCGATCACGATCACGGGCTTCCGGCCATACGCATCGGAAAGCGCCCCGTGGAAGAGGCTCATGACGGCGTAGGCCAGCAGATAGACGCTGAGCAGCTGCTGGAGGGCGACGTCGCCGACGCCGAACTCGCGCCCGATGTCAGGGAAGCCCGGAAAGATGGCGTCGATCGAGAACGGCCCGATCATGGACAGGGCCGCGAGGAGGAACGGCAGGTAGCGCCGCATATCGCGGACAGCGGGAGTCATGGCAGGCCATGCATACGGGGAGTATCGAAGTATAACCGGGACCTCCGCACCCCTCCCCGCAGCGCGCACAACGGCCCATAATCGGGTTCATCAAACGCCCTGGAGGCAACGTGGGTTACAGCGGCTTTCTCGCGGTCGGCGTCGGCGGTGCCCTGGGGTGCTGGCTGCGCTGGTGGCTCGCGCTCATGTTCACCCCCCTGTTTCCCATGCTGCCGCTCGGGACGCTTCTGGCCAACCTGTCGGGCGGCCTGCTCATCGGCGTGGCGCTAGGCGTCTTCGATCACTTCCAGACGCTGCCGGCCGAGGCGCGGCTCCTGGTCGTGACCGGTTTCCTCGGCGGCCTGACCACGTTTTCCACGTTCTCGGCGGAAACCACCACGCTGCTGCTGCGCCAGCAGTACGGCTGGTTCGCCGCCAATATCGGCGCCAACCTGGTCGGTTCCATCGTCATGACCATCCTGGGCCTGGTCGCCACGCGCGGAGTACTCAAGTCCTTCTGACCTCACAGGGAGCCTCATCGATGCGCCACGATGCTTCTTCTTTCAAGGCACGCGCCCAGGCCCTGCTGGCCCGCGCGGGGATCGCCATCAACGGCCAGCAGCCGACCGACCTCGCCGTGCACGACGAGCGCACCTACGCCCGCGTCTTCGCGCATGGCTCGCTGGGCTTTGGCGAGGCCTACATGGATGGATGGTGGGACGTCCCCGACCTGCCCGGCTTCTTCGGCAGGCTCCTCGCCACCCATGCCGATGAGTCGCTGCACACCCTGGACACGCTGCTGGCGCACCTCAAGGCACGCTTCGTGAACCTGCAGCGGGGGCAGCACGCCTGGGACGTGGGCAAGCGACATTACGACCTGGGCAACGACCTGTTCGAAGCGATGCTGGGCAAGCGGCTGGTCTACTCGTGCGGCTACTGGGCGGAAGCCACGACGCTCGACGAGGCGCAGGAGGCCAAACTCGACCTGATCTGCCGCAAGCTCGCGCTGAGGCCGGGGCAACATATCCTCGACATCGGTTGCGGCTGGGGCGAAGCGCTCCGATTCGCCGCCGAGCGCTACGGCGTGAGCGGCGTCGGCGTCACCATCTCGAAGGAACAGGCCGCGTACGCGCAGCAGCTGTGCAGGGGCCTGCCGATCGAGGTCCGCCTGCAGGACTACCGCGACCTCGACGAGCGCTTCGATGCCGTGCTTTCCGTGGGGATGTTCGAACACGTGGGCGCACGGAATTACCGTACGTGGTTCGAGGTGGCCCGGCGCTGCCTGGCGCCCGACGGACTCGCCCTGCTCCACACCATCGGCAGCAACGGTCCGCCCGGACAGCCTGACCCATGGATCGACAAGTACATCTTCCCGAACTCGCTCATCCCCTCGATGAGCCAGGTGGCCGAAGCGCTGCAAGGCCTGTTCGTCGTGGAGGACTGGCACAACTTCGGTACCGACTACGACCGCACGCTCATGGCGTGGCAGGCCAACTTCGACGCCGCCTGGCCGGTGCTGTCGTCCCGCTATGACGAACGCTTCCGCCGCATGTGGCATTTCTACCTCGGTTGCTCGGCCGGCATCTTCCGCAGCCGGCGCGACCAGCTATGGCAACTCACGCTCTCGCCGGGCGGCGTGGCCGGCGGCTACCGCGTGCCGCGCTGACGGAACCACGACTTCCGTCCCCGTAGGGTCGGCCCATGGACCATCGGGCTGATCACCAGGGTGAGATCGTCGAAACCGACGTGCCGGCGAGGCTGGATCGCCTCGCCTGGGGGCGATTCCACACGCTGGTCGCCGTGGCGCTGGGCATTACGTGGGTGCTCGACGGGCTCGAGGTCACCATTACCGGCTCCATCGCCGGGGCGCTGAAAAGCAGCCCCGTGCTGCAGCTGACCGATGCCGAAGTGGGGCTGGCAGGCAGCCTGTACCTCGTCGGTGCCGTCGCAGGTGCCCTGTTCTTCGGCTGGCTCACCGACCGGCTGGGCCGGAAGAAACTTTTCAGCATCACGCTGGGCCTCTACCTCGTCGCCACGGCCGCCACGGCCTTCTCGCCGAACTTCATGGTCTTCGTGCTCTGCCGCGCCTTCACCGGGGCCGGCATCGGGGGTGAATACGCCGCCATCAATTCCGCCATACAGGAGCTGATCCCTGCGCGCTACCGCGGGCACACCGACCTGGTGATCAATGGCAGCTTCTGGATCGGCGCCGCACTCGGTGCGCTGGCTGCCGTGGGCCTGCTGGACATGGGCTGGGTGTCCGCCGAGATCGGCTGGCGGCTGACCTTCGGCCTGGGCGCGCTTCTCGGACTCGGGATCCTCCTGCTGCGGCAGTGGATTCCCGAGAGCCCGCGCTGGCTGATGTTGCACGGCCGGGTAGAAGAAGCCGGGGAGATCGTCACGCAGATCGAGCGTCGGCTCGGCGTGCCGCCGCCCCCGGAGCCCCTGCCGAAGCTGCGGCTACGCCCCCGCTCGCTGTCCATGGCCGACGTGGCCGGCACCCTGTTCCGCGTGTATCCGAAACGGACCCTCCTGGGCCTCGTGCTCATGGCGACGCAGGCCTTCTTCTACAACGCGATCTTCTTTACCTATGCGCTGGTGCTCGGGCGCTTTTATGGCGTATCCGATGCCGACGTGGGGCTTTACCTGCTGCCCTTCGCGGCCGGCAATTTCCTTGGCCCCCTGTTGCTCGGCCGTCTGTTCGACACGGTCGGGCGCCGCCCCATGATCGTCATCACCTATGCCATGTCGGGGCTGCTGCTGTTCGCCACCGCGTGGATGTTCGTGCACGGCATGCTGGATGCGCGCACCCAGACGATCGCCTGGAGCGTCGTGTTCTTTTTTGCGTCGGCGGCCGCGAGTTCGGCGTACCTCACGGTGAGCGAGTCCTTCCCGCTGGAACTTCGCGCACTGGCGATCGCGCTGTTCTATGCGTTCGGCACGGCGCTGGGCGGCGTGGCCGGCCCGTGGCTGTTCGGCACGCTGGTCGGCACCGGCGAGCGCGGTTCGATCGGTTGGGGTTATGCGCTGGGCGCGTGCCTCATGTTCGTGGGTGCGCTCGCGGCGTGGCTACTTGGCATCGCCGCCGAGCGACGCTCCCTCGAGGACATCGCCGCGCCCCTGGGCCGGGCCGACTGACCGCGCGAGGCGGCGGCGCAGCAGGCCGCGCATGAAATGCCACGCGGGCAACGGGTCGTCGCGCCGGAACACATGCAGCTCGGCACGCAGCCACTGCGCCAGCACGCGCGGCCATGAGGGCCGCGATGCCGACGCACGCAGCGTCGCGATGTCGTGGTACAGGTCGACGCACGCCACGCCATCGCGGTACGTGCGCGGCGCGCGCGCCACGGGGAGTTCCTGCGCATCCTGCCAGGCCATTTCGCACACGTTGACGCCGCTGCGCGTCGCGAACTCCACGTACGTCCACGCACGCGTGTTCACTTCGATGATCCGGTATTGCCCGTCGCGCGCATCGTGTTTGAATTCCGCGCTGAAGATGCCACGGTAGTCGACGCCGTCGAGCAGGCGACGCACGTGCCTGACCGCTTCCGGCACGGCGTCGAGGGGAATCGACTCGCAGCACGAGCTGTTGCCGAAGTCGGGCGGTGACATGCGCAGGCGACGGCGTGCGAACAGCCCGTCGTATGCGCCATGCCGGTTGCGGAAGCCGTCAACGAAGTAGTGCTCGCTGGCGGGTCCGGGGATGTACTCCTGGGCCATCACGCGGAACCCCTGCGCGTCGAGCCGGATCCACGCATCGCGCAGTTCGTCGCGGCCGTTCACCCAGATACCCTTGACTCCGGTCACGTCACTGAACTTCTGCGAATTCACCGGCTTCAGGAACACCCTGTCCAGCGCGTCCAGCGGGATATCGTCGATGTCGGCAAGGCGTCGGATGCGGAACGTGCGCGGGTGGGGGATGCCCGCCGCGGCGAGGTAGCCGGCGAACATCGACTTGTCCTGCAGCAGTTCCTGCACCAACCGGCCCGGCGTGCTGACGAGGAAGCGGTCGCCCAGCGCCGAAGCGGGAAGGTCGGCAAGCCAGAGTGCAGCATCGTCCGCCCCGGCAATGATCACGGCACGCGGCAGGGGCAGGTCACGCAACGCCTCCATCGCGGCGTCGCCAGGGCGTCCGTCCCACGACGCGGTACCGGGCACGGGACGGTAGTAACGCGAATAGGTAACCAGGTCGCCGGGTGGACAGGCCACGTAGCAAGGGATACCTGCCTCGTGGAGGCTGCGGACGATGCCCAGGGCCGTCGGCCCACGACCCATCACAATGGCTGGCAGACGATCGCCACCGCGCATAACGCCCCCTATACCGGGCATCGCGCCGGAATGGCCTGCCCCTGCACCGGCAATGTGACATCATGCCCCGCAGGCGCACAGATCGCCACACGATCTATGCCTTGCGGCGGGTGGCGGTCAGCCTTGCGCGTCGGCTACGGCGAACGGCACCACCCCAACGTCGCGATTCTCTGCCTGGCGGCGCGGCGCAGGCACGGCCGGCGCGGCTGCCCGCGGCACCGTCGGCGACGTACGGCCGAGCGTGATGTTCTTCGACGCCCGCACCTCGCGGTTCGCGAAGGTCCAGATCTCGCCGGTGGCGGTGATGAACACCGTCCAGTAGAGATCGGACTCCGGGCCATAGTCGATCAGGAAATGGGCGAAGCCTTCGCCCTTGGGCGTGTTCATCGGTAACGGCGGATTGAGCTGCTGCATAAATTCCTCCAGGTGATGCGATTACCTGAAACTCGATGTAGCGTGCGGGTGAACGAGCCGTGGTGCGGACGTCACCGGAGGAAACGGGCGTTTCGGTCGTCTGGCCGTTACCATGTCGCCCATCACACAGGGGAATCCTCAGCGTGCAGCCACGTAACTTCGCAGTATCCGTAGTCCAGCCGGGCGGCAAGGTCGCCCTTGAAATCGAATTCACCGAGAAAGTCCACGGGCTCTCGGGCGACACGCTGTGGCTGTCGCTGGAGGAAGCCAGCGTGGAAGACGCCGAGGCACTGCGCGTGCTGCTCGAGCGGCTGGGTCACCGCATCACCGTGACCAACGTCAGGTCCTGAAACTAGGGTACGGCCCTCGCCTGCGGGCCCGCCGTGTCCTGCACGGTCACGACGAGCGGCACCACCTGCGTGAGTATCCGATGGTTGGTGCCATGCACCTTGCCGCAGCCGAGGCACTCACGTGCCGTGCCCAGCCCGTGCCGCACGGAGCGCGGCGTGCCGAGCAGGCAACCGCAGACGTAACAGCTCGCCAGCGTGCCGCGATCCCAGAGGCGCAGGCGCACGATCTGCACGGCCGCCAGGGCCAGCGATACGGTCAGGCCTGTCGCGAATACCCAGCCGGGCAGATTGGAATACAGCGAGCGCATGCCCAGTTCACCCGGTGTCTGCTGCACGGCCTTCAGGCCCGCAGCCGCCAGCGAGGCGCCCGCCAGCGTCAGGACGCCGGGCAGGAACATTCGACGATACATACGACCGGCATACGACATGTGCTGAACTCCCCTTCCCCCGACCGGATGCTCCCGGTGGCGAGGAGGGTGTGCCGGGGCGGGTCTAGCTGCCGTGAATGATGCCTTTCGTGCCGAACGACGGCGGCCTCGATGCGGGTGAGCGGCCGAATTCCTCGTTCGGCGTAGCGCCCATGACGAAGACCAGCGTGCCGCCTGCCGACACCTCGGCGTGGGCGATCCAGCTCTTCGTCCACGGCTGTCCGTTCCAGCTTACCGACTGGATATACGGGCGGCCGGGGCCGTTGTCCTTCGCTTCGATCACCAGTGTCCGGCCGTTGCCCACCTGCACCTCGGCGCGATCGAGCAGCGGGCTGCCGAAGACATAGTTCGTGCTGACCGGATCCACCGCGTACAGGCCCATCGCACTCATGATGTACCACGCGCTCATCTGGCCGCAGTCTTCGTTGCCGGGCAGGCCGTCGGGCTCGGGCAGGTACATGCTCTCGAGCAACATGCGCACGCGCGCCTGCGTTTTATGGTGCGCGCCGGTGTACGCGTAGAGGTAGGGCATGTGGTGCCCCGGCTCGTTGCCGAAGGCGTACTGCCCCACCATCCCCGCGATATCGGGCGGCGCATTGTCGGGGAGCGTCGCGTCGGCGTTGAACAGCGCATCGAGCTTCGCCTCGAAGACCTGCTGTCCGCCGAACAGTTCCATGTAGTGGTAGAGGTCGTGCTGGTTGAGGAACGTGGCCTGCCACGCGTTCGATTCGGTGAAGTCGCGCCAGCGCTTCGAATGACCGATGGCGATGGGATCGAACGGTTCCAGCCAGGTGCCGTCCGCGGCACGCGGCCGCACGAATGACGATGCCGCGTCGAACACGTTGCGGTAGTTGCGCGAGCGCTCGCGCAACGCGGCTGCATCGTCGGCATGGCCGAGCATGTCGGCCATGTTCGCCACGGCCCAGTCGTCGTACGCGTACTCGAGGGTCTTGCTGGCCGCTTCCCCTTCCCGGTCGCTGGGTACGAATCCGAGCGAGCGATAGAACGGAAGGCCGAAGTAGTCGTCCTGCATGGCTCGACGACGGAACACCGGCCAGGCCTTCGCATAGTCGATGCCCGTGAAACCCTTTGCCTGCGCTTCGGCCACGACCACGGCGGAGTGATAGCCGATCATGCACACGGTCTCGATGCCCTGCAGCGGCCAGACCGGCGCGCCGCTCGGGCTTTCGGCGGCCAGCCGCACGAGACCGTCGACGAGGTCGGGCACGCGCTCCGACTGGTAGAGCGTGAGCAGGGGATGCTCGGCGCGGTAGGTATCCCACAACGAATACGTGCTGTAGTTGTGGCGGCCTTCCGGCAGCGTGTGTATCGCCCGGTCCATGCCCCGGTAGCGACCGTCACTGTCACTGAAGACCGTCGGCGCCAGCATCGTGTGGTAAAGCGAACTGTAGAAGGTGCGGACCACGGCGTCGGACGACGAACGAATACGTATCTTCGACAGCTCCCGTTCCCACTCGGCTTCCGCCGAGGCGCGGATGCCGTCGAACTCCCAGCCGGGCATCTCGCTGTCGAGATTGCGCATGGCGCCATCGATGTCGACGCCGGAAATGCCGACCTTCACCAGCAGCGGTGCCGACGATGCCCGGTCGAAATGCAGCGCCGCTTTCAGATGATCACCCTTCGCCGTGGACGTGCCTTCCGGGAGGGCCCTGTCGTTCTCGTAGAACGTGGCGTGCGTCACGGGCCGCGAGACCTTCATGGCGAAATAGATGACCCGGCCTGCCGCCCATTGCCAGACGCGACGACCTCCCACGAGCGTGTCGTTGCCTACGAGGGTCAGTCCGGCGTCGGTGACGTTGGCCGGCTTGTCCATGGCATCGGCGAAGCCATGGGTGAGGTCGACGAGCAGATGCGCATCGCCCTCCCTGCCGAAGGTGTAGCGATGCATGCCGGCGCGCAGCGTGGCGGTGAGTTCCGCGAGGATGTCGTACCGGGTGAGCTTGGCGCGGTAGTACCCCGGGTGGGCCCGTTCCCCGGTGTAGTGCGAACGATAACCCCTGACGCCGGATCGGTAGCCTTTCTCCGGCTTGCCGTTTCCCGCCCGCTTCGCATCGAAGCGGGAGACATGGTTCACGCCGTCGAAATCACGGTCGCCCGGCTGCAAACGCACGTCACCCATGGAAGGCATGACGAGGAAATCCAGCATGTCGCTCGCGCCGGTGCCGGAGAGATGCGTGTGCGAGAAACCCATGATCGAACCGTCGCCCTGGTGGTAACCGGACGAGCCATCCCACTGCGCGTTGTACGTATCGGGGCTGAGCTGCACCATGCCGAACGGACGCGTCGCGCCCGGGTACGTATGCCCGTGCCCACCGGTACCGACGAAGACGTCGACATGGCGCAGCACCGGGTCGGCGGACGGGGCTGTGTCGGCGGCCGCCGCCTCCACGCCGGTCGCCGGCGCCCCGTTCGCAGCGCGACCGGGTGCCAGCCCTTCCTGCACGCCGCCCGCCAGGGCGCCGAGCGACCCGAGCGGGCCCGCCGCTGTGAACGCCGCCATGCCTTGCAGAAAACGTCGACGAGAAACCATTCAGCGCTCCAGTGAATCGGGATGTTTGTCGGCGAGGTGCACCACCAGTTCGCCGAAGAGTGTGTTCGCCCAGGCAAACCAGGACCGCGTGAATTGCTTCGGGTCGTCCTGATCGAAGGCTTCATGCATGAAGCCGGTGCCCGCATGCGTCGTCTTCAGCCAGTGCAGGCACTGGCGGATCTCCGCGACGTCGTCGGTGGTGAAGGCCTTCATCATGATCGACATGGGCCAGATCATGCGCAGCCCCTCATGCGGGCCACCGATGCCCTCGGCGGCCGTGCCCCTGAAGAAGTAAGGATTCTTCGCGCTCCAGATCCGGTCGCGCGTGCGCTGGTAGCGCTGGTCGGCTGTCGTGGCGCCGAGATACGGCAGGGCAAGCAGGCTCGGTACATTGGCATCGTCCATGAAAAGGTGATTGCCGTAGCCGTCGGTTTCGTAGGCCCAGTAGTCGCCCTGCCCATCGTCGAGCACGCCGTGTTTCTGCACGGCAGCTTCCACTTCATCCGCAAGTTCGCCGGCTTCGCGTGCAAACGCCTCGTCGCCGTAGAACGTGCCATGCATCTGCGCGAGACGCCTGAGCGTGACGACGGCGAACAGGTTGGCCGGGATATTGAACGGATACAGCGTGGCGTCGTCGGACGGGCGGAACATGGAATGGATCATCCCCACCGGCAGCGACGGCTGGCCATACCCGTGCAGGAACTGGCTCTCGGTCGGGTTCGGCGACGTGCGCTGGAACTGGTAAGGCCCCTTGCCATTCTTCCTCTGTTGCTCGCGGAAGGTCGCCACGATGAGGCGCGTAGCGGCGCGCCAGGCGTCGTCGAACGGTTCGCGATCACCTGTGGCCTGCCAGTATCCATGCGCAAGGCGGACCGGATAACAGAGCGAATCGATCTCCCACTTCCGCTCTGCCACGCCGTGCCGCATGTCGGTCTGGTCCGCCAGCGCCCACTCGAGGCTGCTCTTGCCGCGCGGGTCGGGAAGGAACGCATTGGCATAGGGGTCGATGGCAATGCACCGAGCCTGGCGACGGATGAGGCCACGGAACAGTTTGCGCAATCCATCGTCCGCGGACGCCAGCGGAACGTATGGCCACACCTGTGCGGAGGAATCGCGCAGCCACATGGCATCGATGTCGCCTGTCACCACGAAGGTGTCTTCGTAGCCGTCGAGCCGGCCTACCTCCACGGTGGTGTCCAGCGTATTGGGGAAGCAATTTTCGAACAGCCACGCCAGTTCCGGGTCGGCGATCTTTTTCTTCGTCCGGGTGATGAGCTGTTCGACGGCGTGACTGGTGAATTTTCGCTTGTCGGGTGACGGGCGCTGGGTGGGGAAGCGCGCGGACGTGGTGGATGCGCCCGCCGCTGCCGCTGCGGTGGCGGTGGCGGTGGCGGTGGCAGACAGGGCAGCGGGGGCCGACGTTGCGGCGAGCACCCATCGCGCGCCGGGCGCGCTCCTGCAGAATCCGGCTACCGGCAGGGCGGCTCCAGGCATGAGGGAGAGCCATTTGACGAGCGCGCGACGGTGCGGGTTCATGCGGCAGGTTCCTTCGGGGCGGCTTGCTTGCGCGCGGGTTCATGGGGCGCGACTTCGTCCGGGGCGGATGCCTTCAGTGCGTCTTCCAGCGAACGCAGGGTCACGGTGCGATGCAGGGTGTCGGCGTCGACCGTTCCGTCGATCGTGATATCGATGCTCTCGCCGGGTAGCAGGTCGAAGGCATTGTCCGAGAGCCGCACATCCAGATCGCCGGTGTCGATCCACACGGCGCGGGCGAAGCGCTTCGCCGTGATCGTCATGACCGTGGCACTGCGCCACGAGAGCACGAGCCCGGGCTGCGGCAGTGCCAGCGTGCGCGCCGAGCCGAAATACGACAGGTGACGTGCGACCGGCGCACCGGCTTCGAGGAGGTCGAAGGCCACCACGGTGTGACGCGGATCGGCGCCTTTGAGCAGCTCCTCATCACTGAACGCACCGGCCTTCGTGCTGGCCAGCGCCGACGCGTGCACGGGCTGGCGCGCGTCACTGAGCTGTTTGCCATCCATGTCGTAGACGCGCGTGCGCAGCACGGCATCGAAGTCGCGGGTGCGGTCGGATACGGCGAAGACGTCCGTCATCCCGTCGCGACGGATCGGCACCACGGCGATCGGCGCGTAGAACCGTCGCGCGTGGAACTGCAGTGCCTTCCAGCGGTTGAAATAGTCGACGCTGGCCCACGACGCGCCCGGCCACACGTCGTTGAGCTGCCAGTACAACGAACCCATGCTGCGCGGCCGCGCACTGCGCAGGTGCCCTGCGGCAAGCTCTATCCCTTCCGCCTGCATGACCTGGCTGAGGTATACGAACGAGGGAAAGTCCTTCGGTTCGCCGTATTCCTGGCGGATGTAGAGCAGCAGCCGCTGGTTGCCGTCGCCCCTGGCGAACTTCTGGTGCGCGCGCATGACTTTAGATTCGGGCTGCATGTCGTCCGGACCGGCGAAAGCCCTGATCGTGGCCATGACCGGGAACGACTGCAGGCCATACTCCGACTGGAAACGCGGCGTGATGTCGAGATAGTGCGAGATCGGCCCGGAACCCGACCACACCTTCCAGTAATGAAAGTCGCCATCGGTCTCGACGTTGGCAGTACCCTCGAGATCGGTGCCCGGCGACGTCGCCCAGTACGGTGTCTGCGGCGAGAGCTCATTCACCACGCGTCGCAACGTGCCGCCGAACAGTTCGTGCATCCCCTCTTCCACGCGACGCACTTCGTCGGCGTTGATGAACTTCCGGAAGTCTTCCCGATCCGGCCAGGACTCCCATCCTGTCTGCACCTCGTTGTTACCCGCCCACAACACGATGGACGGATGGTCGCGCAGCCGCGTCACCTGTTCGACGGCCTCGATCCGCGTGTTCTCGCGGAACGCGGCGTCGTAAGGGGTCACGGCGCCGCCGAACATGAAGTCCTGCCAGATCATGATGCCGAGCCGGTCCGCCGCTGCGTAGAACTCGTCGTCGAGGTACGTGCCCCCACCCCACATGCGCAACATGTTCATGTTCGCGTCGCGTGCGGAACGAAGGAGGTCCTCCATGCGCCGGGTGGTGACGCGCGAGGGAAAGCTGTCGAGCGGAATGAGGTTGGCGCCCTTGGCAAAGAGGGGCACTCCGTTCACGACGAAGGCGAACCCCCTGCCCCACGGATCTTTTTCCCGCCGCAGTTCCACGCTGCGCAGGCCCGTGTCACGACTGGCTTCGGCCAGCACGCCGTCGCTGGCGCCACCGGTAACCGAGGCATGAAAACGGTACAGGTTCGGTTCGCCATAGCCCGTGGGCCACCAGCGCTGCGGGTGTGCGATGGTCATGGGTACGCCGACGTGGTTTTCGCCGGCGGCCAGCGGGATCGTCTTCTGCTCCGCGCCGTGCGAGCCGTCGGGTGCGGCCCAGTCGACATGCAGCGTCACCGGGCCCGCGGTATCGGCGCGAAGATCGAGCTGTGCCTCGATCGTCGCTTGCCCGGCATCGACGTGCGCCTGCGCGACGTGGAAATCCGCGATGCGCAGGGCGTTCCAGCTCTCCAGGCGTACCGGGCGCCAGATGCCCATGGTGATGTAACGCGGACCCCAGTCCCAGCCGTACTGGTAGTTCGCCTTGCGGACATAGTTCGATGTCTGTTTTCCGCTCGGCTCGTCACCGAACGCGCCGTCGAATTCGCCCGGCAGCGCATAAGGCTGTTTCATCAGCCAGGGCAGAAGCCGCGCCACCGGCGACTGGAAGTGGACCTGCAGCGTATTGCCGCGAGCGCGAAGCAGGTTTCTGACCGGCAGCCGCCAGCGACGGAACATGTTGTCGGCGGCAAGCAGCTTCTGGTCGTTGAGCCTGACCTCTGCAAACGTATCGAGCCCGTCGAAGACGATGTCCACGTGATCGCGTGCCAGCGTCGCGCGGTCGACGTCGAAGTCGAGCCGGTAGTCCCAGTCACGCAGGCCGATCCACTGCAACCCGGCTTCGTTGTCGCGCCAGAACGGATCGCCGACGCGACCGAGCGCAAGCAGGTCGGTCTGCACCGCGCCGGGCACGGTGGCCCGCTGCCAGGTGCCGTCGACGTCGAAGCGCCAACCCGATGACAGGTCCGTCGTCGCCAGCGTGGACGCGCTGGCGACACCCGACACCAGCCAGGCCGCCAGCACGATCCACGCCGGCCGCATCACAGCTTGAAGCCGAGGGTCATCGTGAACGTACGTCCATTCCTGTACGCATTGAGCGGCTGGCTGGGCGTATTGTCGTAGACGTAATACGTGCTGTTGAGCAGGTTGGTCGCATCGAGCCCGATGCGCACATGGTCGTTCATCTGGTAGCCCACCGATGCGCCGAGATCACGATAGATACCGGTGATCTGCTGCGACTGCAACTGCGCGATCTGCGTGAAGTACGCCGAGCGCCAGCTATAGGTCACCCGGGCATTCCACTTGCCGTGCTCGTAGAACGGGCTCAGGTTGAACGAGTTCTTCGAGTTATACGGGAGCGGGAAGTCACTGCTGGTGTCCGCATCCGAGTAGGTGTAGTTGGCCAGCATGCCGAAGCCGTACGCGAAATTCTGCTGGTAGCTGAGCGAAATGCCTTTTACCTTCGCGATGCCCGCGTTGACCGGCACCGACATCTGGTAGACATCGTCACGGCCATTGGTCAGGTTGTAGTGCGTCTGGGGCTCGTTGATGTTGAGGATGTAACCCGAGATGCGCCGGAAAAAGGCTTCGGCCGCCAGCACGCTGTTCTCCGAGAAATACCATTCTGCGGAGGCATCGTAGTTGGTCGCCTTGTACGGCTGGAGGTCGGTGTTGCCACCCGAGCCGGTCAGCGTGCGATCGTCCAGCGCGATGTACGGGGTCATCTGCTGGTAGCGCGGGCGCGCGATGGTCTTTGCCGCGGCGAATCGCAGGGTCAGGTTTTCGGCGGCGTCGTAGGCGATGTTGAACGACGGGAGCCAGTCGTGGTACGTGCTGCGCTTGTTCACGGGCGCGTACTGGTCGGGGCCGACGCTGTTATAGCCGTCCACGGTGTCACGCGTGCGGAAGTAGCGCACGCCCAGGTTCCCGCGGTAGTCGTCGCCGGCGAAATTGCCCTGGATGTAGAACGCCCGGTTCTGCTCGGCGATGCTGTAGGTCGCCTTGGGATCCAGCGGCGCACTGGTGACCAGGCCCTTCACATACTGCTTCAGGTCACCCGGATCGATCGTGGTCCAGTTCGACATGCTGTCCGTGGCCTTCATGCCACTGAGGTAACCGCCGGGGGTACCGCCGCCGTCGAGGTCATCGAGGGTCACGCCGCTACCGTCCGGCGACGGGATACGCGCCGAATAGGCATCCTGTCCGTCAAGGTGGTTAGTGGCCTTGATGCCGACCTGGATCTGGTTGAGCGGTCCCCACGTTACATCGTGCGAGAAGTCCGCCTGGAAGTAGCGCTCGCGATCGTAGCTCGGCGCGTAGCTGTAGCCGGCACCGTGCGCGAGCATCTGCGATGGGTTGTCCGGGCTGTTGAAGTTGATCTGCGGATGCTGCCCGTCGAGACCCCAGTTGAATCCGCCGGATCCCTGGAACTGGGCGTTGTAGATGCCGTCCGAACCACCGGTCGACCCGGTGTAACCGACCTGGCTCGACGCGGTCCAGCCGTCGCCATACCAGTCGGCGCGCAGCTGGGCCGTGCCGGTGTTCACGGTGGACTCGCGCTCGTAGCCATCGAGGTAGGTCGACGCCCCGGGGCCATAGCTGCCGCTGGTCGCCACGCCATCGGTGAACCCGAGCGCCGTGGCATCCGCTGCCGAGCCCGACCATTCACCGTAATGGCTCTGGTTGAAGTTGTTGAACTTCTCCGTTACGTAGAGGCCGGTGAAGTTGAGCTCGAAGCCATCGTTCGGTTTCCACTGCAGGCCCGTCGACACGCCGTCGCGCGTGCGGCGCTGCTGGAACCATGCCGTGTTGATGGCAGTGGGGTACACACCCTGCTGGTTCGGGGCGACGACGCCGGGCGCGAACTGGTGGTCGGGATTCGTGTCCGTGGGGTCGTTGACGCGCTGATAGCCGAACACCTCGGTTCCCTGCCGGTCGACGATGCGGTCGGAATGCATCACCGAGCCAAGTACGCCGAACGTGGAAGCGTCGTTCTTCCAGCTGTAGAGCACGGACGCGTTCGGCTTGCCCCGGTCGGCGTTGTCGTTATAGCCGTAACTGACATTGCCGGTGAGCGTATTGGCCTTGAGGTCGAGCGGTCGCCGCGTATTGACGATCACCGTGCCACCGATCGAGCCTTCGTCGAGCATGGCCTGGGGCGTCTTGAAGACCTGCGCGTTGCCGATGATCTCCGACGTCAGCAGGCTGTAATCGAACGAGCGGCTGTCGGGATTGTTCGGGTCGGACGTCCAGTTGGTGGATGCAAGTGTCTGCCCGTTCAGCAGTAGTCGGTTCAGCGCCGGGTCGGTGCCGAGGATGCTGACCTTGTCGCCTTCGCCGAAGCTGCGGTCGACGCTGATGCCGGGAAGGTGCGAAAGCGACTCGGCCACATTGGTGTCCGGGAACTTGCCCACGTCCTCGGCCGAGATGGCGTCGACGATGGAATCCGCGTTGCGTTTGAGATCGAGCGACTTCTGCAGGCTGGCCCGGATGCCGGTCACGGTGACGGCACCGAGGTTGGCTGCCTCCTGCGGGTTGGCGCTGGCGGGCGGAGCGGGTGCCGGTGCCGCACCGGGCGGCGTCGGCGTCGGTGTAGGCGTCGGTGTGGGCGTCGGTGTGGGCGTCGGTGTGGGCGTCGGTGTGGGCGTCGGCGTTGGCGTCGGCGCTGGCGGCCTCTTCTGCAGCGGGGCGATCTGCGGCGTGACGGAATCCTGTGCAGACGCGGCGCCGATGGCGAGAAGGCCGGCCAGGATGGCCATGGGAAGTGCGCTGATCCGGTGGGTCACATCGATCTCCTGAGAGGGGTTTCATCGGGCCGCACGACACCGCGCAGGCGCTCGCCCGCGTCTGGTTCGCTCGCTTCCGTCAGATCTTCTTTTGCCCCGAACGCATGCGCGCCTTGGCAGCGGCATGTTCTTGCGTCGGCGGATTCTCAGAGGTGGCTGACAACGTTGTCAACCAGAAATTTGTCTCGATCTAAATGACGTGCCCGTCATGTAACTATTTATTTTGTAAACATATTCTTGGACGTCGGAAATACTGCGTTGCGGGATTTTTGAAGCGCCACATGCGTCGCTTCATCGGCGCATCAGGGCTTCCGGGATTGCTGCGTCGCAACCCGACATCGCCTGGAACTTTCTTCCGGGAGTGGGAAGCAGGCCTCATTCCGAAGGCAGCCCGGTAGGAGCGCGCCCTGCGCGCGACATGTTTTCGCGACACGCTTAAATGCCCCGGTAGGAGCGCGCCCTGCGCGCGACATCTCCTCGCGACAACCCCTATGCGGTCGCGAGAAGATGTCGCGCGCAGGGCGCGCTCCTGCAACAAAAAAACCTCGCCGTTGCCGGCGAGGTTTCAGGGTGCCCAGAGGCTGTAACTTTACCTGCGGGTGACAGCCCGCTTTGTCGAGGGCGACTTCCGTGCCGCCGCCTTTTTAACGGCTACCGGCTTTTTCGCCGCAATCGTCTTCTTCGCAACGGCAGCGCGAGTCGGTGCTGCTTTCTTCGCCACGGCAGCGCGAGTCGGTGCCGCTTTCTTCGCCACGCTGGCTTTCTTCGCTACGCCGGGTTTTTTGGCGACCGATTCGGTCGCCGTGGCGGACGTGCGCACTGCCGGAAGCTTCTTCGTCGACGTCGCGCGCAGGGACTTCTTCGCGGCGGCACGCTTCACGGCCTTCTTCGCTTCCGCCGACTTCACCGACGGTGTCGATGCATCGACCTTCGCGCGACCCGTGCGCCGGGCGTTGAGTTCGGCCGCGGAGTTGAGCGGACGCCACGAACGACCACCCATGGCGAGCAGCGTATCGGCCGACGCCGGTCCTGCGCTACCCGATGCGTAGTTCGGGAAGTCGGCAGGCGTGCGCTGTGCCCAGTCGTCGAGGATCGGCTGTACGGCGCGCCAGCACGCTTCGACCATGTCGGCGCGCTGGAACAGCGTCGCGTCGCCGGTCATGCAGTCATACAGCAGCGTCTCGTAGCCCACGTTCGGCTCGGCGCGGAACCAGTCGGCGTACTTGAAGTCCATCCGCACGGGGGCGAGCTCGACGCGCGGGCCCGGACGCTTCACGTCGAACTGCAGCGAAATACCTTCGTCCGGCTGGATCTGGAGGACCAGCCAGTCGGGACCGAAGGCATCCATGCCCGTGCCCCGGAACGGGGCGAACGGCGCGGACTTGAAGCGGATCGCGATCTCGGTCGTGCGACGGCCCATATGCTTGCCGGTGCGCAGGTAGAACGGCACGCCCGACCAGCGCCAGGTGTCGATGGAGAGTTTCATGGCCACGAACGTTTCCGTGACCGAGTCAGGCGCCACGTTCGGCTCGTCGCGGTACGAGATGGCGAGCTGGCCATTCACGGCACCCGGGCCGTACTGGCCGCGGATGGCATCTTCCGGCTGGATCGGGCGGATGGCCTCGATGGTCTCCGCCTTGCGCGTGCGCACGGCTTCGGCATCGAACGAAGTGGGCGGCTCCATGGCGACCATGGCAAGCAGCTGGAAGAGATGGTTGGGCACCATGTCGCGCAATGCACCGGTCTGCTCGTAGAACGAGCCACGGCGCTCGACGCCGACCGTCTCCGCCACGGTGATCTGCACGTGGTCGATGCGGTCGCGGTTCCAGATCGGCTCGAACAGGCCGTTGGCAAACCGGAACGCCATGATGTTCTGCACCGTCTCCTTGCCCAGGAAGTGATCGATGCGATAGACCTGGTCTTCGCGCAGTACCTTGAGGATGCGCTCGTTCAACGCGTGGGCCGACGCAAGGTCGTGGCCGAACGGCTTCTCGATGATCACGCGGCGCCAGAAGTCGCCGTCGGGGCCGCCGTCGGCGACCAGGTCGGCCTCGCGCAGCTGCTCGATCACGTCACCGAAGAAACGTTCCGGCGTGGCAAGGTAGAACAGCACGTTGCCCTTCGTCCCGCGACGGCGTTCCACGTCCTTCAGCTTGGTCGCCAGGCTCTTGAACGCCGAGAGGTCGTCGAAGTCACCGGCGTGGTAGGTCATCTGGCTGCTCAGCCAGCCCCATGCTTCTTCATCGAGCTTGCCACCGGCGTTTGCCACGTAATGCTCGAGCGAGGTGTGCAGGCCTTTGCGCCAGGCGTTGTCGCTCATCTTGCCGTGGTTGAAGCCGATGATACTGAAGTTATCCGACAGCAGCCCCGTGCGACGCATGTTGTACAGGGCGGGCACGACAAGGCGGCTGGTGAGGTCGCCGGCAGCGCCGAAGATCACGACGGTACACGGGTCGGCCGGGTGAGCGCGGGACGTTACGCGCTTCGGTTGGGCAGGGCTCATGCACGGACTCCTTTGGGGATGGGGGATCAGAGGGCAGCGTGGATGTCTGCTGTCGCGCTGTAACCCTTCGCGAGGCTAAAGGCAGCATTAATCAACGCCACGTGTGAAAAGGCTTGTGGAAAATTGCCCAGCAGTCGTTTCGACCGTGGATCGTACTCCTCCGCAAGCAGTCCGAGGTCGTTTGCAAGACCCGCGAGGCGGGCGAACAGCTCCCGCGCCTCGTCCATCCGCCCCAGCAGGACGTAGTTTTCGACCAGCCAGAAGCTGCATGGCAGGAACTCGCCTTCGCCCGGCGGAAGGCCGTCGACGCCGCTGCGCGTGTCGTAGCGGCGCACGAAGCCGTCGACGAGCAGGTCGTCCTCGATGGCTTTCACCGTGGCGACGATCCGCGGATCGTCCGGCGGCAGGAAGTCGGTCAGCGTCAACAGGAGCAGGCTCGCATCGAGTTCCTTCGACCCGTACGACTGCGTGAAGCAGCCGCGCTCGGGGTCGACGCCCTTGGCGAGGATATCGGCCTTGATCTCGTCCGCGATAAGCCGCCACTGCGCCGGATACGTGGGGTCGCGGTCCGTGCGGTCCTGCTCTGACGCGCGCTGGAACGCGAGCCACGCCATGACCTTGGAGTGCACGAAGTGGCGCGGTTCGCCGCGGATCTCCCAGATGCCTTCATCCGGCTCGCGCCAGATGCTGGCGAGATGATTGAGGAACACCGACTGCACCGCGTCTTCCTGCGGCTGGAGCGCTACGCCGTGGCGCATCGCATGGGCGAACGCGCCAACCAGCTCGCCGAAGATGTCGAGCTGGAACTGGGCCGACGCCGCGTTACCCACGCGCACGGGCTTCGCACCCTCGTAGCCCGACAGCCACGGCAGCTCGTATTCCTCGAGGCGACGCTCGCCGGCGATGCCGTAGAGCACCTGCAACTGGTCCGGCGAACCCGCCACGGCGCGGCGCACCCAGGCACTCCATGCGCTGGCCTCGTCGTGGTAGCCGGCATTCACCAGCGCGGAGAGCACGAAGGTGGCATCGCGCGCCCAGCAGTAACGGTAGTCCCAGTTCCGCTGGCCGCCGAGCTGCTCCGGCAGCGAGGTGGTCGGCGCGGCGATGATGCCGCCCGTGGGCAGGTAGCTCAGGCCCTTCAGCACGACCAGCGAACGCTTGACGATGGCCGTCCACTCGCCCGTGGCATTGCAGCGACCGGACCATTCTTCCCAGAACGCGAGCGAGCTGCGCAGCGCTTCATGGGGCTCGATGGCCTCCGGAGGCGGGAGATGGGACGGACCCCATGCCATGACGAAGGGAATCGACTCGCCTGCACTGATGGCGAAGCGGGCCACGCTGTGCATGCCCTCGCCCTCGAACGGCGCCGGGCTGCGACCGACCAGCAGGTCGGGGCCCGCAATGGCGACGATGGTCTGGTCGTCGATGCGACTGACCCACGGCATGGTGTTGCCATAATCGAAGCGCACGGTGAGCAGCGATTCGAAATCCACCCTGCCCTCGATGCCCTCCACGATGCGCGTGACGCCGACCTGCTCGCCGGCGAACGGCATGAAGTCGATGACACGCGCGACGCCCGTCGCTGTCCGCCACTCGGTCTGCAGCACGAGGCTGCCATCGATGTAGCTGCGGGTCGTGGTGGCGTCGGGGTCGGCCGGCGCGATGCGCCAGCGGCCGTTGCCTTCATCGCCGACCAGGGCCGCGAAGCAGGCGGCGGAGTCGAATCGTGGCAGGCAGAGCCAGTCGATGGAACCGTTGCGCGACACAAGCGCCGCGCTACGGCAGTTACCGAGCATGGCGTAGTCTTCGATCAGGGATGCCATCGTGGCCTCGTGACTGAGTGATTCGCGTCACGGTAGCGGCCACGATGTTAGGCCAGCGTCACCAAGGCGGACCCACCCGGGTCAATGGCCCGCAGGAAGTTCCGCGGGCCTCGGGTGGGCGGCCTCGAACATGCTGTGCGCAAGTTCCTGCTCACCGTAGATGACGTGGCTGGCGCCAAGGCCGGAAAGATGGCCGACACAGTCCGGCGAGTGCGCGCGCGCCACGATGGGAAGGTCGGCACGCAGCGCGCGTGCGGCACGCACGATCTGGCCACCTTCGAACGGATCCGGCACCGCGACGATCAGCGCGCCGGCGCCTGCCAAGTTCGCTTCGGCCAGCACCGGCGCCGCGGCCGCGTTGCCGATCACCACTTCGGCGATGTTCTGCTCGCGCAGTTCGCGCACGGCGTCTTCGTCGGTTTCGATGACCAGCGTACGCGTGCCGTTGGCCTGGAGATCGCTGAATACGCGGCGCCCTACCCGGCCAAAGCCCACGAGTACGGTGTGGCCTGCCAGCGTGGGATCGGAATGCTCATCCGGCGCGTCGGCGTCGTGCTTCGCGACCCACTTGTCGAGGGCCACGAACAGCAGCGGGTTGACCAGGATCGAGACGATGGCGGCCGCAAGCAGGATGTCGCGACCTTCCTCGCTCAAAAGGCCGGTCGAAACACCCATGCTGGCCAGGATGAACGAGAATTCGCCGATCTGCGCGAGGCTGACCGCAATGGTCAGGGCCGTCTTGGGCGGCCGGCCGAACGCGCGCACGATGGCGAACGCCGCCACCGACTTGCCGAAGACGATGATGAGGCACGCGGCCAGCACGACCCACGGCTGGTCGACGAGGATATGCGGGTTGAAGAGCATGCCGATGGATACGAAGAACAGCACCGCGAATGCGTCACGCAGGGGCAGCGTCTCTTCGGCTGCCTGCTGCGACAGCCTGGACTCGCCCATCATCATGCCGGCGAAGAACGCGCCGAGTTCGAACGACACGTCGAACAGATGGGCCGCACCGAACGCGATGCCGAGCGCGATCGCCAGCACGGCAAGCCGGAACAGTTCACGTGAACCCGTGGCCGACACCGCCTGGAGCGTCCATGGAATCACGCGCTTGCCGACGATCAGCATCAGCGCGACGAAGATGCCGACCTTGCCGATCGTCCATGCCACGGTCTCGACCAGTTCGCCGACCGACGGCGTGGCGTTGCCCTGCTCGGCGCTGAGGAACCCGCCGATGGCCGGCAGCAGCACAAGCGCCAGCACCATCGCGAGATCCTCGACGATGAGCCAGCCGACGGCGATGCGACCCCGGTCGCTGTCGAGCAGGCGACGCTCTTCCATCGCACGCAGCAGCACGACGGTGCTGGCGACGGACAGCGCGAGCCCGAAGACAAACCCCTGCGCCAGCGGCCAGCCCAGCGCCCAGCCGAGCAACATGCCCAGGCCCGTCGCGACACCCATCTGCGCGGCAGCACCGGGAATCGAAATGGCTTTGACCGATAGCAGGTCTTTCAGGGAGAAATGCAGGCCAACGCCGAACATGAGCAGGATGACGCCAAGATCGGCGAGCTCCTGCGCGAGATGCGCGTCGGCGACGTAGCCCGGTGTGAACGGACCCGCGACGACGCCGGCCACCAGGTACCCGGCGAGCACCGGCAGGCGCAGGCGGTGCGCGATGGCACCGAAGATGAAGGCGAGGACGAGGCCCCCGACGATGGTGGCGATGAGTGGCGTTGCGTCGTGCACAGGCGGCTCCTGGAGTCGTCGTTTACCGTGACCTCGTGGTCACGGCATGCACCCTTGTCTCTTCACGTCGAACGGCGAACGTATCGAATCGGGGTAGTCATGAAGCAATGGGGCCGACCGCAGGAAGATGCAAGCTCACGCTCGACAGATTTTCCTTTTGCGACACGGGCTTGAGATAAATCTCACTTAGCCCGGCGCGTTGAGTACCGCAAGAAAATCCTTGCCGTAGCGCTTGAGCTTCGCATCGCCCACGCCACTGATCGACGCCAGGTCGCCTTCGTTTTCCGGCAGCGATCGCAGCATCGCCAGCAGGGTCGCGTCGTGGAAGATAACGTACGCGGGCACGCCATGCTGCTTTGCCAGCTCGGCGCGGACGCGACGCAGCTCGTTCCACAGCGGCATCTCGATTTCCTCGATGCCCAGCGACCCGCCCGACACCGCCGGCGACGGCCGCGACGTGCGGCGCCCCTTCACCGGGCGCGCATCTTCGCGCAACGACACCCGCTGCTCGCCTTTCAAGACGGGGCCGCTGATCGCCGACAGGCGGAGGGTGCCGAAGCCTTCGGGATCTGCCTCGACCAGCCCTGCCGCCAGCAGCTGGCGATAGACCGATCGCCACTGCGTGGCATCCATGTCGGCGCCGACCCCGAAGACGCTCAGCTTGTCGTGGCCCAGCTCCCGCACCCGCTCGCCGGCTTCGCCACGCAGGATTTCGATCAGGTGCCCTGCCCCGTAGCGCTGGCCGCTGCGATAGATGCACGACATGGCCTTCTGGGCGGCCACCGTGGCATCCCAGGTTTTCGGCGGCACGAGGCAGTTGTCGCAGTTGCCGCACGCCTGTGGATAGGTTTCGGCGAACGCCTCGAGCAGAAGCTGGCGACGGCAGCGCGTGGCTTCGGCGTAACCGAGCAGCGAATCGAGCTTCAGCCGCTCGACGCGCTTGCGATCGTCGCCCGCCTCCGACTGGGAGATCATCTGGCTCATCGTCACGACGTCACCGAGGCCGTAGACCATCCAGGCCTCCGCGGCCAGGCCGTCTCGGCCGGCACGGCCGGTCTCCTGGTAATAGCCTTCCATGCTGCGCGGCAGGTCGAGGTGCGCCACGAAGCGCACGTCGGGCTTGTCGATACCCATGCCGAAGGCCACGGTCGCGACCATGACGATGCCGTCTTCGCGCAGGAATCGCTGCTGGTGCCGCTGCCGGACGTCTGCATCAAGCCCCGCGTGGTAGGGAAGCGCATCGATGCCCGACTCGCCCAGCCATGCCGCCGTCTCGTCGACCTTGCGGCGACTGAGGCAGTAGACGATGCCGGCTTCCCCCCGATGGCCGTCGAGGAAATCGAGTAGCTGCCGGCGCGCGTTCTGCCGTGGCGCGACGCGGTAGCGGATGTTGGGTCGATCGAAACTGGAGACGAACCGGCGGGCGTCATGCAGGTTGAGCCGCTCGATGATCTCTTCTCGCGTCCGCTCGTCAGCCGTCGCGGTGAGCGCGATGCGCGGCACCTCGGGGAAGCGCTCGTGCAGGATGCCCAGGCCGCGGTATTCCGGCCGGAAGTCATGGCCCCACTGCGACACGCAGTGCGCTTCGTCGATGGCGAACAGGGCGATGGGGATGCGATCGAGCAGCGACATGAAGCGACCGGTGATCAGGCGCTCCGGCGCGACATAGAGCATGTCGAGCTCACCGGCGACCAGCAGGTCTTCGATCTCGCGCTGCGTGGCGGCATCGAGGCTGGAATTGAGGTAACGCGCTTTCACGCCGGCTTCGGTGAGCGCGTCAACCTGGTCCTGCATGAGTGCGATCAGCGGCGATACGACGATGCCGGTGCCATGGCGCATGAGCGCGGGAATCTGGAAGCACAACGACTTGCCGCCGCCCGTGGGCATGAGCACGAGCGCGTCACCGCCGCCGGCAACCTCCTCGACGATGGCTTGCTGCTGGCCGCGGAATCCGGGGTAACCGAATACGGAGGAGAGGAGATCGAGAGCCTGTGACTGCATCCGCACATGCTAACAAACCGGGCGTTCATCCCGACGTGCGACGAGGGCCGAACGACGGACGACCGACGTACGCCATCGCCCGCAGTCCCCTGTAGGAGCGCGCCCTGCGCGCGAAAACCAGCCCGCGACGCACCTCAGAACTTCAGAAGCCACCCCAGATCGCACGATCGAGATCGTGATCCAGCCCGAAGGCCGACATGGGCACGCGGCCGTCCTTGACCGTGACGCCCTCGGCTTTCAGGCGCCGGCACTGCTCCGCAAAGCCGCGCGTACCGGCAGGGATACCGATCCGCCCGTCGGCGCGCAGCACGCGATGCCAGGGCAGATCGGGGCGGTTGGGCGCATCGCCCAGCACCCGACCGATCAGCCGCGCACGGCCCGGGTAGCCCGCACGGGCCGCGATCGCGCCATAACTGGCCACCCGGCCGCGGGGGATCGCCGCCACGGCCTCGATGATCCGCTGCGCGCGAAGCTCACGCGCTTCGTCAGGCTCGAGCTCATCATTCATGGTGGTTTCCTGCATGCCCCGTCACGGGGTTGAGCGTACCATCGGCGGTCCTTTACAACGGAACCGCCCCGGCCATGCGGCACTTTGAAGCCATCCGCTCCCACGTCGGCGCTATCCACAAGCTGCGCCAGAACGAGCCCTACGTCATCAGCTTCGACCTCGAGCTTCCCGACGGCAGGCACCAGGGCATTTACCTGGCCGAGCTCGAAGACAGCGACGGGCTGCGCTACCTGCGCCTGTCGACGCCGATCGGGCCGCTGGCCGGCCTGGATCCGCGCCGGTGCCTGCGCTTCAACTGGCAGCAGCGCACGGGCTACCTGGCCGAGGCCGACCTCGACGGATCGCCCTACCTGCACCTCTGCGAGAACAGGCCGTACGACTACCTCGACGAGCCGGAGCTCGCCCGCCTCATCGAAGAGCTCGGCGCCACGGGTGACCAGCTGGAGCAAGAGGTAAACGGCGAAGCCGACGCACTTTAGAAGCGCGCCTCACGATCAGGTCAGAACAGCGCGTGGCCGAGCTTCACCAGCCCGAAGCCGATGGCCGCCGTGATCGGCAGGGTCAGGATCCAGGCCCAGACCATGCGCTGCACGACCGACCAGCGGATCGCATTGAAGCGCTTCGCGGCACCCACGCCCATGATCGATGCCGATACGTTGTGGGTGGTCGACACCGGCACGCCCAGCATGGAGGCCGTGAGGATCACCGCCGCCGAGCTGGCTTCCGCCGCGAACCCGTTGATCGGGTGCAGCTTGACCATCTTGTGGCCCAGGGTCTTGATGATGCGCCAGCCGCCGCCGGCGGTGCCGCCGGCCATCGTCAGGGCACAGAGGACCTTCACCCAGACAGGGATGGGAAAGCCGCCCGGCGCCGCCGGATCGTGCGGGATGCGCAGGAAATGGAGAAGGGTCGGGAGGTGATCGAACTGCCCCGCCGCCGTGGCGCCGGCCAGCGCCAGCGCGATGATGCCCATGCTTTTCTGGGCGTCGTTCATGCCGTGCGAGATACCCATGGCGCTGGCCGACAGGATCTGGGCCTTGCCGAAGAAGTTGTTCACGAACGGCGTGCGGCCGAAACGATGGAGCACGCCCTTCTGGCTCGAGAAGAACCCGAGCAGCGCGTAGAGGCCGCCCATGACCGCGAAGCCGATCACGAAGCCGAGCAGCGGCGAGACGAGCATGGGCACGATGACCTTCGGCACCACGCCCTTGCCGAGCCACCAGTGGGCACCACCCTCCCACCAGATGATCGCGTGGACGTTGCCGTCGGTCGCCGCCAGTGCCGCACCCACCAGTCCGCCCACGAGCGCGTGGCTTGAACTCGACGGAAGCCCGAGCCACCAGGTGATGAGGTTCCAGATCGTGGCGCCCAGCAGGGCACTGATAAGGAGCTGGGAGCCCACGTCGACGACGCCCGAATCGAGCAGCCCGGATGCGATGGTCGCGGCCACGGCCGTGCCCCACATGGCGCCGGCGAGGTTGGTCACCGCGGCGAGGAGCACCGCCTGGCCGGGGGTGAGGACTTTCGTGGCCACGACCGTGGCGATGGAGTTCGCCGTGTCGTGGAAGCCGTTGATATAGGTGAACGCAAGGGCGATCAGGACGACCGCGATGACCATGCTCATGACGCGCCCTCGGTCAGGAATTCTTGAGCACGATGGAGTACACGACGTTGCCGACATCGCGGCACTTGTCGACGGCCTTCTCCACCAGCTCGAAGAGATCCTTCGCCAGGATGGCCTTCAGCGGGTCGGTGCCTTCGGCGTACAGGGTGCGATAGGGGTCGAGCAGCAGGCGATCGGCCTCGGATTCCAGGGCCTGGAGCTGGTCACGCAGTTTCTTCACCGGATCGATCTTCAGCCCCTGGCGGAGCTGGCCGATCATGGCTACCACGACTTCGGCGGACCGCTCGAGCAGGGCCGCGCGCTGGCTGAAGTCGATGCCGTGCAGGCGCTCGGCCACGATGACGTAGCGCTCGGCGAACTTCTCGATCGTCTTGGGGATCTTGTAGAGGGCCGAATTCAGCGCCTCGATGTCTTCCCGGTCGAGGGCGGTCACGAACGTGTTCACCAGTTCCTCGCCGATCTGCCCGTGCAGGGCCTTCTCGCGGGCGCGCGCCGTGCTGAAGGCGGCCATGACGGGGGTACGGTCGGTCTGGGTGACCAGTTCGTGCATGGCGCGGGCGCTTTCGCGCGCGGCCTCGGCGCTGGCCTCGAGGAGACCGTAGAACTTGTCGCCCTTACCGAAGATCGTCTGCAGAGAAAACATGGCGTGGCCTGGGGAACCTTGGGGGATATATGACGACAATGTTACCGGAGCGGGACGGATGTGTCCGACTACACCGCTTCGCGGGATGCTCTGCTATAAATCCGGGCGATGCTTACCAACCTTTTGCTGGTCCTCTTCCTTTCACTGGCCAACGCCTTCTTCGCCCTGTCGGAGATGTCGGTCGTCGCCTCGCGCAAGAGCCGGCTGAAGCAGATGGCAAGGGAGAGCCGGCGTGCCAGGGTCGCCCTGCAGCTCGCCGAATCGCCCGAACGGTTCCTGTCGACCGTCCAGGTCGGCATGACCCTGATCATCCTCGTCACGGGCGCCATCGCCGGTGACAAGCTCGGCGAGCAGTTCAGCGAGCTGATCCATGGCGACGGCCCGTTGTGGCTCGAACCCTACGCCCGCGTGGTGGGCTGGCTGATCGGCTTCCTCATCATGTCGCTGGTACAGATCGTCGTCGGCGAGCTGGTGCCCAAGCGGGCCGCCCTGACCGCCCCGGAGACCATCGCCTGCCAGATCGCCATGCCCATGCTCGTGGTCTCGCGGATCACGCTGCCCATGGTGTGGTTACTGAACCACCTGTCCACGGGCATCCTCCGGGTACTTCGCCTTCACCGGACCAGCGCGAATGCGGTCACGGAAGAAGAGATCCGCCTGCTGGTGGCCGAAAGTGCCGAGCAGGGCATCCTGGACAGCGACGAGCGCAACATGGTCAACCGCGTCCTGCGACTGGGCGACCGGGCGGTGGACTCCGTCATGACCCCGCGCATGAAGATCGCGTGGCTCGACATCGCGGCGCCGCGCGAAGACAACCTCGAGGTGCTGCGCGAAACGCAGTTCTCGCGTTACCCGGTCTTTCGGGGCGATGAACGTGAAGTCGTGGGCACCATCGAGGTGAAGACGCTCGTCGGCTCCCTGGAGCGGGGCCAGGTCGACCTGTTCGCCCACCTGGCGCGCCCGCTGTTCGTGCCGGGCACGGCGCGGGCCCTCGATCTGCTGGAAGCGTTCCGCGACGCCGATACCCAGCTGGCGCTGGCGGTGGACGAATACGGCGATATCGAGGGACTGGTCACGCTGAACGACCTGCTTTCCGCCGTGGTAGGGGCCACGGCACCCAACAGCGACGACGCCACCCACGACGGCCCGATCGTGCGCCGCGACGACGGCAGCTGGCTCGTCGACGGCTCCCTGCCGGCCGACGACCTGCGCGAACTCCTCCAGATCGATCGGCTGCCGAACGAAGACGACCACGACTTCCGCACCGTGGCAGGCATGGTCACCACCCGGTTCGGCCACATCCCCCATGCGGGCGAAAGCTTCACCTGGCAGGGTTACCGGTTCGAGGTGGTCGACATGGACGGCGCCCGCATCGACAAGCTCCTGGTCGGCCCCGCCCGCGAAACCGCCGAGCCAGCCGACCCGACGTAGGAACGCGCCCTGCGCACGACAGGCGTAGGAGCGCGCCCTGCGCACGGCAGGCGTAGGAGCGCGCCCTGCGCGCGACAGCTCCTCGCGAAGAGCTGTCGCGCGCAGGGCGCGCTCCCACCGGTCAGTCTTTCGTGTGAGCGATGCCTGCCATGCGCTGGGCGTCGGCCATGATGCCGTGCAGGATGCGCAGCTCGCGCAGTTCCGGCCGGGCCCGGAGGAAGAGCTTGCGCAGCTTCAGCATGATCGTGACCGGCGAGCGACCCTTGTGGAATTCGATGTCATCGAGCGTCGCCTCCAGGTGGGTGAAGAACCGCTCCATCTGCTCGGCATCCGCCGGCACTTCGTCCGGGTCCGGGTCGGCGGCCGCAGCCACCGGCGCTTCGGTTTCCAGCAACGCCGTGCGCAGCTCATACGCCACGACCTGCACGGCCTGGGAGAGGTTCAGCGAGCTGAAATCGTCCACGCTCGGGATCCGCACCATGGCGTGGCAGCGAGCGAGCTCGTCGTTCTCGAGACCCGTGCGCTCGTTGCCGAACACCAGTGCCACCTGCTCACCACGCCGGGCCGCGGCGATGGCCTGTGCCGCGCCCTCCTTCGGATCCAGTTCCGGGATGTTGACGCCACGGCGGCGGGCCGAGAGCCCGAGCGCGAAGGTGGTGCCCGTGAGGCCCGCGACCAGATCCGGCTCGACGGCAGCCTGGCCCAGCACGTCATCGGCCCCAGCTGCCAGGGCGGTGGCCTCCGGATCGGGGAAACGCTGGGGCGCCACGAGCGTCAGGCGGTCGAAGCCCATGGTCCTCATGGCGCGCGCGGCAGAGCCGATGTTGCCCGAATGCGACGTGCGGACGAGGACGAAACGGAGGCGGTCGTGGAGCTCGGATAAGGCCATGGTCGGCAGGTGAACTGGACAAGGGCTGGAAAGTCTACAACGGCAACGACTTGGGTGAGCCGCGTCGCGGTGTTAAACTCGCCGACCGACGCGGCCTGACCGCGCTCACCCGTTCTTTTACCAAGTCGACTCCCATGCCCAGACCCGCCGTTAATGTCGCGGCGCGCGCCGCGCGCTCCGCAGGAAACATCATCCTGCGTTACATGAATCGCATCGAAGGCCTTGCTGTCGTCGAGAAGCAGCGCATGGACTTCGCGTCCGAGGTCGATCGCCTCGCCGAGGCCGAGATCGTCAAGGAACTGCGCCGCGCCTACCCGACCCACGCCATTCTCGGCGAGGAAACGGGGCAGATCGGCAAAGGCCCGCTGACCTGGGTCATCGACCCCCTCGACGGCACGCATAACTACCTGCGTGGCATTCCCCACTTCTCGGTATCCATCGCACTGGTCGAGAAGGGCGAGCCCGTCTATGGCGTGGTCTTCGATCCGCTGCGCGACGAACTGTTCACCGCCAGCAAGGGTGACGGTGCCTACCTCAACGATCGCCGCATCCGCGTCAGCAAGCGCGAGACGCTGGCCGGCGCGCTGCTCGGCACCGGTTACCCCTACCGCGCCCGTAACCACCTGGAATCCCAGCTGGCGATGACGGCCGGCCTGCTGAAGGAAGCCGAAGACATCCGGCGCATGGGCTCGGCGGCGCTCGACCTCGCCTACGTGGCGGCCGGTCGTCTCGACGGCTTCTTCGAGCCGGGCCTCAACATCTGGGATATCGCCGCAGGCGCCCTGCTGGTGCGTGAAGCCGGTGGCGTCTACGGTGACTTCGCCGGCCGCGAAGGCCTTCCGGAGAGCGGCAACATCGTCGCGGCGAACCACAAGCTCGCTGCCGCCATGACCGAAGTCATCAGCGCCAACGCCACGCCGCGCCTTCTCGGCGTCTGACGCCGGGCTTGTAACACCCGAAAGCCGGGGCCATCGGTCCCGGCTTTTTTGTTGCCCGGGCCGGCCGTTTGCCATGTTGTAGGAGCGCGCCGTGCGCGCGACATGTTTTCGCGAACACCTGTCGCGCGCAGGGCGCGCTCCTACAATACGGCATCGGCAAAGGCGTTGCGCCAGCTGATGGCAGCCAGCTGACCGCCGCTCAATCGCTCTTCAGCAGATTCCGCAGGAATGGCACGGTAACCCGACGCTGCGCGGCAAGCGACGCCCGGTCGAGGGTATCGAGCAGGTCGAGCAAGGTACCCAGGTCGCGCGCATGGTGTGCGAAAAGCCAGTCGAGCACCACGTCGTCGAGTTCGATACCCCGGGCGCCGGCCTGCTCCTTCAGCACGACGCGACGTTCAGCGTCGCCCAGCGGCTTCAGTACCGCCTGGGTGAGTGAGCCCAGCCGCGAGCGGAGATCCGGCAGCGCGATATCGAGCGATACCGGTGCGACCGTCGCCGCGAACAGCAGGGTGCGGCCCTCCGCACGATACCCGTTGAACGTGTCGAACAGCGCGTGCTCGGCATCCGCTTCACCGGCAATGGAATCGATGTCATCGATGGCAAGCACATCGCTTCCCGCCAGGCCGCGGATCGCCACGGACCGCGAGCCGCGGAAGCCGGCCAGGGGAAGGTATTGGGCCGTGCGCCCGGCGTCGATCGCCGCCTGGCACGCCGCGATGAGCAGGTGAGTGCGTCCGCTTCCCAGGGGCCCTGCCATGAACACCCATGGCGCCGCAGCGTCGGCAGCGGCGGCACGCAGGGCATCGACCACGGCCGCGTTCTCGCCCGGATGGAAATGCTCGAACCGCTGCCGCCGCGGCCAGCGCAGTGCCAGGGGGAGTTGCGGTGTCGTCATGGACGCTCGTCACCCGGCAGGTGTGGCTTCGGCTTCATCACCACGTCGACATTGACGTCGACATCGAGCCGGTCGGCCACGTCATCCACCGCCCTTTCCGTATACAGGTCACTGCGCCGGTAGCGCTCGAAGGCGTAGCGCAGCAGCACGACCGCAACCGATGCGGCCGGCAGTGCTAGCAGCACGCCGAGGAAACCGAACAGGTGGCCTCCCGCAAGCACGGCGAAGATCACGGCCACCGGATGCAGGCCGATCTTCTCGCCGACCAGGCGTGGCACGAGTACGTAGCCTTCCAGCAGCTGGCCGATCGTGAACACCCCGACGACCAGGAGGACGTGCATCCAGTCGCCGTACTGCACCAGCGCCGCGATCATGGCGGCCACGAAGCCGATCATGAAACCGAGGTACGGCACGAAGCTGAGGAGCCCGGCCACCATGCCGATCAGGGGGCCGATGGAAATGCCCACGAGGGTCAGGCCGAGACCATAAAACACGCCCAGCGCCAGCATGACCAGCAACTGGCCGCGGACGAAGGCACCGAGCACTTCGTCGGACTCGCGCGACAGGCGTACGACCGTCGGCTCCACGGAGCGCGGCAGCAGGCGTCGGACATACGCAATCATGGTGTCCCAGTCGCGCAGCAGGTAAAACGCCACGACCGGAATGAGCACCGCATTCGTCATCCACGTGACGATGCCCATGCCCGATTGCGTGATCTTGGTGAACGCCTTGGCAGCGATGCTTCCCACCGACCCGATGTGCTCGCGCACCGTGGCCAGGAGACGGTCGGAATCGAACACGTCGGGGTCGAGGTGCAGCCTTGCCTGGACCCACGGCAGGGCCGTGCCGCGCACCCAGTCGACATAGCGCGGCAGGTTTTCGGAAAGGTTCTGGAACTGATGCTGGATGAGCGGCACGAGCAGCAGCAGGACGCCGACGAACACCAGTGAGATCACGCTGAAGACGATGCTCACGGCCCACGTGCGCCCCATGCCGAGGCGCTGCAGGCGATCCGCGAGCGGGTCGCCCAGGTACGCCAGCATGGCCGCGATGGCGAAGGGCATCAGTACCGGGGCAAGCAGCCAGATAACGAAGGTGATGACCGCGATGATCGCCAGCATCTGCCAGCGGCGCGAGGTGTCGTGTGTCATGTACTCAGGGAACCCAGCGGACGGCGAGGTCGGACCCGGCATGGGCATCCGCGGAGAGGATATGGCCGGCCGATGCATAGCCGGCGATCAGCCGGGCCAGCGGTGCATTGGCGCTCACGTTGAGCATGAGGCCGTCGGACGTGGCGCCGATCGGCGCCACGGACTTGATCGCCGGGTCGTTCTGGAACGTGGCCAGGAGGGCCGCGTAGTCCGTCGCCGAGCGCAGGCCGGATACCCACACCTTGCCGCTCGTGCTTCCGCCCTGCGTGGCCGCGAACTGCCGGTCGAGCTTGTCGGCCATGGCGTTGGCGCCGTTGCTCAGGAGGGCCGCACGGGCTTCGCCGCTGTCTTTCCAGCTCGTGGTGCGACCCGCGGTGGCGAGTGTCCAGTCGGTCTGGTCGGCGCCGATCGTGCCCACCAGCACGACGGCAGTGTTGTACTGCCGGGCGGCCGACGCCAGTGCAGCGGCATCACCTGACGCCAGCGCCCTGGCATCGGGCGCCCCGTCGGCTTTCGGCACGACGACCGGGTAGCCGCGCGTGTCGGCCATCTGCGCCAGGGGCAGCAGGTCCTGCTGGGTCAGCAGCTTGCCCGTGGCGTCGTGGGCGACCACCAGGACGGGAGCCTTGGGTGCGGCGGCGGCCGCGTCGCCGACCGACAGCACGCGCCGGATGGCGCCTGGGTCGAAGACGATGTCGAGGCTCAGGGGAGGGCCGCCGGCACCGGCGGCACGCGCGTACTGGTACTGCTGCACCAGCCCGCCCGGCTGCTTCATGGCGTCGGCGTAGCCCGCCTTGGTGCGGGGATCGCCGCCGTTGGCCGCGCGGGCGAGCACCTGGGTCAAGCCGGTGGCGAAGGCCTGGTCACGTACCGACGCGCTGGTGTCGGCCACGGGGACCGAGACGGTATATATCGATGTCTGTGCCGCGGCCTGCCCGCAGAAGGCCAGCAGGACAAGCAGCAGAAAAGCGATGGGACGGACTGGGCGCATGGGGTGTCATCGCTCTATGAAGACGGGAAGTCTGCCCAAACCTTGGCATGGCGTCCATCCAGACCGCGTGCAGACCCAAGGCGGGGCGCTCTTGCTGCTATCATGCGCGGTTTCCAACACGCGCCGGAACCGATTATGTCCTCCGACCAGGGCTCCCTTACCTACCGCGACGCCGGTGTCGACATCGACGCAGGCAACGCCCTCGTCGAACGCATCAAGCCCATGGTCAAGCGGACCTTCCGCCCGGAGGTCATGGGCGGGCTCGGCGGCTTCGGCGGCCTGTTCGACCTTTCCGGTCGCTACAGGGAGCCGGTACTGGTTTCCGGCACCGACGGCGTGGGCACCAAGCTCAAGCTCGCCCAGCAGCTCGGCCGGCACGACACCATCGGCATCGATCTCGTCGGCATGTGCGTGAACGACGTGCTGGTGCAGGGCGCCGAGCCCCTCTTCTTCCTCGATTATTTCGCCACCGGCAGGCTCGATATCGATACGGCCGCCGCCGTCGTCAGCGGTATCGCGACCGGCTGCGAGCTGGCGGGTTGCGCCCTCATCGGTGGTGAAACGGCTGAAATGCCCGACATGTACCCGCCGGGTGAGTACGACCTGGCCGGTTTCACCGTGGGCGCAGTGGAGAAGTCCGCCATGAACGATGGCTCGTCCATCGTCGCCGGCGACGTCATCCTCGGCGTGGCCTCCTCCGGCCCGCATTCGAATGGCTATTCCCTGATCCGCCGCATCGTCGAACGTGCCGCCCAGCCGCTCGACACCAACCTCGGCGGCGTCACCCTCGGTGACGCGCTCATGGCCCCCACCACCATCTACGTGAAGCCCATCCTCGAGCTGATCGGCAAGGTGGCGGTACACGGCATGGCGCACGTGACCGGTGGCGGCCTGAAGGAAAACATCATCCGCGTGGTGCCGGAAGGCCTCGGCCTGACCATCGACGCCTCCTCGTGGGAACTGCCGCCCGTATTCCAGTGGCTGCAGCGCGAAGGCAACGTCGCCCCCGAAGAAATGTGGCGCACGTTCAACTGCGGCATCGGCTTCACGGTGCTGCTGGCGAACGACCAGGTCGATGCCGCGAAAGCCGTGCTCTCGGCGCACGGCCTGGATGCCTGGGTCATCGGCTCGGTGGTCGCTGCCAGCGGCGACAAGCGCGTCCACATCGCCTGAGCCGCGTCGTGGATCGACCCCTTCGCATCGCCGCGCTCGCCTCCGGGCGCGGCAGCAACCTCGCTGCGCTGATCGCCGCCGACCTGCCCGTCGAATTCGTGCTTGTCGGCAGTGACAGGGCGGATGCCGGCGCACTGGCCGTCGCGGCCCGTGCCGGGATCCCCACGGTGGCGTTGAGCCCCCGCGACTATCCCACCCGCGCCGCCTTCGACGAAGCCCTGTTCGGCCGGGTGGCCGACGCCGGTGCCGACCTGCTCGTGCTGGCCGGTTTCATGCGGATCATCGACGCGGGCGTGGTCGCCGCCTGGGAAGGACGCGCGATCAACGTGCATCCTTCCCTGCTGCCGAAGTACCGCGGCCTGCATACCCACCGCCGCTGCCTGGAAGCCGGCGATGCCGAACACGGCGCCAGCGTGCACTTCGTCACGGCGGAACTCGATGGCGGGCCGGTCGTGGCGCAGGCCCGTATCGCCGTGCGTGGCGACGATACGGAAGCCTCGCTCGCCAGCCGCCTGCTGGTGGAAGAACACCGCCTGCTGCCGGCCGTGGTCCGGGCCATGGCATCCGGGCGCTTGCGCTGGGATAACGGTGCGGTCCTTGACGGACAACGATTGACGACACCGGCCGACGTCAGCGCGTTCTGACCGCCGACGGCCTGCTTTGTCGCCTGACGGGCCGTTGTTCAGTTCAGCCCGCTAAACTTGGGCCATGAAAAACACGACCCTCCTCCGCGCCGGCCTCGCGCTGGCCCTCGCCCTGCCCTTCGCCGCCATGGCCGCGAACGAGCCGCAGTCCTTCACGGCGACCTACCACGTGCTGCAGGGGGGCGACCCGATGGGCGACGCCACCCTCACGCTGAAGCCTGCCGCCAACGGCGAGTTCGAGTACACGAACGTCAGCAAGGGCACGGGTGGCATGGCCGCCATGGTCGGGGCCAACGTGCAGGAGACCTCCCGCTTCAAGTGGTCCGGCCAGGTCCCGCAGGTGATCAGCTATCGCTATCAGCTGGCCTCGTCGTTCAAGGACAAGACCCGCGACCTCACCGTGCAAGGCAATACCGTGCAGGTGCAGGACACGAAGAAGAGCTACAGCTACCCGGCCGTGGCCAACATGGTCGAGCGCAACACCCTCCCGCTCGCACTCGGCGTCGCGCTGCGCGCCGGCAAGCAGGACGTCACGTTCCCGGTCGCGGTGAAGCAGGCCGTCGAGAACCAGCAGTTCAAGGTATCGGGCAAGGAGAAGGTCACGGTGCCGGCAGGCACGTTCGACACCGTCCGCGTCGACCGGACCGACGCTGCCGCCGGCTTCAGCGCCTGGTATGCGCCGTCGAAGTATCCCGTGCCGGTGAAGCTGGCGCAGAAGGATGGCGGCGACCTGACGCTCGAGCTCGTGAGCTTCTCGGGCAAATAAACCCGGCTTTCGTAGGAGCGCGCCCTGCGCGCGACATCTTTTCGCGAGGCGCACGTGCCTTGTCGCAAGAAGATGTCGCGCGCGGGGCGCGCTCCTACAGGGAGCGCCGCCTGGCGACTGGTGGCTTTATGCTACCCGGCGGATATTCGCGCCCAGGACACCGAGCTTTTCTTCGATATTCTCGTAACCACGATCGATGTGGTAGACGCGGTCGACCGAGGTTTCGCCGTCGGCGACCAGGCCGGCCAGCACCAGGCATGCCGAAGCGCGCAGATCGGTGGCCATGATCGGGGCGCCGGTGAGCCTGGGCACGCCCGTGATGATCGCGGTGTTGCCCTCGAGGCGGATGTCCGCACCCAGGCGCTGCAGCTCCTGCGCATGCATGAAGCGGTTCTCGAAGACCGTCTCCGTGATCACGCCGACGCCCTCGGCCACGCAGTTCAGTGCCGTGAACTGCGCCTGCATGTCGGTCGGGAATGCCGGGTACGGCGCCGTCACCAGGTTGATCGCCTTCGGGCGACGACCCTGCATGTCGAGCTCGATCCAGTCGGGGCCGGTGCTGATGTGCGCGCCCGCTTCCTCGAGCTTCTGCAACACCGCATCCATCGTGTTGGCACGTGCGCCACGAGCGCGCACCTTGCCGCCCGTCATGGCGGCGCCGACGAGGAACGTGCCGGTCTCGATACGATCGGGCAGCACTTCGTAGTGCGCACCATGCAGGCGGTCGACGCCTTCGACGATCAGCGTCGACGTGCCGACGCCGTCGATCTTCGCGCCCATGGCCATGAGGCAGTGCGCAAGGTCGACGACCTCGGGCTCCTGTGCCGCGTTTTCGATGACCGTCGTGCCCTTGGCGAGCGTCGCGGCCATGAGGATGTTCTCGGTGCCGGTGACGGTCACCATATCCATGACGATACGGGCGCCCTTCAGGCGGCCGGCCTTCGCCTTGATGAACCCGTTTTCCACCGTGATTTCGGCGCCGAGCGCCTGCAGGCCGCGGATGTGCTGGTCGACCGGACGCGAACCGATGGCGCAACCGCCCGGCAGCGACACTTCGGCCTTGCCATGGCGCGCGACCAGCGGGCCCAGCACGAGGATCGACGCACGCATGGTGCGCACGAGCTCGTACGGCGCCACGCAGGAGTTTTCGGGGCGAGGATCGATGTGCATCTTCATGCGGTCGTCGAGCACCACGCGGACGCCCATGCGACCGAGCAGCTCGATGAAGGTCGTCACGTCGTGCAGGTGCGGCACGTTGCCGATGCTTACCGGCTCGTCGGCCAGCAGGCAGGATGCGAGGATGGGCAGGACGGCGTTTTTCGCGCCGGAAATCGGAACTTCACCGTTGAGCGGCTGGCCGCCGCTGATCAGGATCTTCGCCATGGAAAGAGGTGCCTTGAGTATGGGGACGTGCGAGGAGGTCACGGCGCGCGTCAGCGGCGGCCGGCGGCCTCGTCGGGGGTGAGGGTCTTGAGGCCGAGGGCATGGATGGCACTGTCCATGAGGTCGCCAAGGGTGGCGTAGACCATCCTGTGGCGGGCCAGCGGCAGCTTGCCCGCGAACTGCTCTGCAACGACCTCGGCCTCGAAGTGGACGCCGTCGTCGCCGCGCACGTCTGCGCGGGCGCCGGGCAAGCCGGCTTCAATCAATGCCTGGATGCGCTGGGCGTCCATGGAGTCTCCGATGAGGGGTGATCGCGGCCGCGGGTTCCGAAACGGACCCTGAACCACCAGTCGATGGCGGCGACGATAAAATGAGAATATGTAATGGTAATGGAAATCCGGTGTCGCAGAAATGGACATCCCGGGTCAATGCCCCCACCCGGACCGCCGAGGCCGTATGACAGCCCGCACTGCCCCGAACGCCGACCAGCTGCTGGTAAACGCTGACACCGTTATCGGGAGTGCGCGCACCGTCATCATCACCGAGGCTGCGGCCATCCGCGCCCTGGAGTCGAAGGTCGACGCCACTTTCGTGGAAGCCTGCCAGCTGATCATCCGCTGCCGGGGCCGCGTGGTCGTGTCGGGCATGGGCAAGTCGGGCCACGTCGCGCGGAAGATCGCGGCCACCTTCGCCTCCACGGGCACGCCCTCGTTCTTCGTGCACCCCGGCGAGGCCAGCCATGGCGACCTGGGCATGATCATGCCGGACGACATCGTGCTGGCCATTTCCTATTCGGGTGAAACCGACGAGCTGCTTTTCATCCTCCCGGCGATCAAGCGCCAGGGCATTCCCGTGATCTCGATCACCGGGCGTCCGACGTCGTCGCTGGCCAGCCAGGCCGACATCAACATCGATGCCAGCGTGAGCTCCGAGGCCTGTCCGCATGGCCTGGCCCCCACCGCCAGCACCACGGCGGCCCTGGTCATGGGCGATGCCCTGGCCGTCGCCCTCCTGGAATCGCGCGGCTTCACCTCCGACGATTTCGCCCGCTCGCATCCGGCAGGCAGCCTCGGGCGCCGCCTTCTGCTACACATCGGCGACGTCATGCATTCAGGCGAGAACGTTCCGCGGGTCCGCCTAGGGGCGTCGGTCAGCGAGGCCCTCGTCGAAATGACCCGCAAGCACCTGGGCATGACGGCCGTGGTCGACGACGACGGCCAGCTGGTGGGCGTCTTCACCGACGGCGATCTCCGCCGCGCGCTCGACGACGAGGCCGTCAACCTGCGTGCGGCGACGGTGGACGAGCTGATGACGCGCGGCCCGAAGACGATCGGCTCCGACAAGCTGGCCGTTCAGGCGGCGCAGCTGATGGAGAAACACCAGATCAACGCGCTGCTCGTGACCGACCCGGACGGAAAAGTCGTCGGTGCGCTTAATATCCACGACCTGCTTCGCGCCCGCGTCGTCTGACGCCGCGATCCACCCCGCCCTTTTCGTTCCGCCCACGCGCCGTATCGAGCCCATGCCCTACACCCACTACATCGATATCCCCACCGACATCGCCGAGCGCGCGGCCCAGGTGCGCATCGTCGTCTTCGACGTGGATGGCACGCTCACCGATGGTCGCCTCTGGTACGCCGAAGACGGACGCGAGACGAAGGTCTTCCATGTGCACGATGGCCTGGGCCTCAAGCGTCTCCAGCAGAACGGCATCAAGGTCGCGATCATCACGGCCCGTATCAGCCATCCCGTCTCGCTCCGGGCCGAGGAGCTGGGTATCCAGCACGTCTACCAGGGCCAGAAAGACAAACGCGCCTGCCTGACCGAGCTGCTCAATGCCCTCCACCTCACGCCGGAACAAGCCGCCTTCGTGGGCGACGACCTGCCGGACCTGCGCGCCATGGGCATGTCGGGGCTGGCCGTGGCCGTCGCGAACGCCCACCCGTGGGTCGCGGAGAAAGCGCACTGGCGCACCCGGCTGTCCGGTGGCTACGGCGCCGCCCGCGAAGTCGCCGACCTGATCCTCGCGGCGCAGGGCAAGGCGGAAGCCGAGAGGGACCGCTGGCTGTGAGTGCATTCAACCTGCTGAAGGACCGCAGCGCCGGCGGCGTCGCCGGTCTCCTCGTGGTGGTGCTCGGCGCCAGCGTCCTCCTCTATTACTGGGTCGCACCCGAAAAGAAGGTGCAGGACTTCGTCGGGCCGCCCCGGTCGGGCTACGTACTGACGAACTTCAACCTCGACTCCTACAACGAACAGGGCAAGGTCGCGTTCAAACTGATCGCACCACACCTGGAACGTCGCGAAGGCGATGACTCCCTGTACATCAACACGCCCGATTTCGTGCTTCCTCCCGTGAAGGAACCCGATACGCCGCCGTGGAAGGGTCACTCGCAGTACGGCTGGGTCAACAAGGATGGCTCGCTGCTGAAACTGCAGGGCAAGGTCCATATGGACCGCATCGCGTTCGCGACCACGCCGCCGGCCAGCATCGATACCTCCGAGGTCACGGCGTGGCCCAAGGAAAACCGGCTGGAGACCGCGGAGGCGGCCCGTATCGTTCAGGGAAGCTCTACAATGGACGGCGTAGGTATGCGCGCCAATCTCGACACCAAGCACCTGGAGCTCCTCGATGCAGTCCACACCGTCTACCAGCCGCGCAAGCGCTAAGGCTCTCCTGGCGGCGCTCTGCGTAGCCATGCTGCCGAGCTTGCCCGCCATGGCCAAGAAGTCCGATCGCCAGCAGGTGTCCGACGTCGTCTCCACGTCGTTCGATGGCACCCAGCAGGCAAACGGCAAGGTCATCTGGACAGGCAATGTCGTGCTGACGCAGGGCACGCTGAAGATCACCGGCGCCAAGGCGACGGGCTTCCTCGACGCCGACAACAGCATCACCCGCGTGATCGTGGACGGCAGCCCCGGCAAGCCGGCCACCATCCACCAGCTCGACGAGCTGGACCAGCCGATGGACGGCAATGCCAGCAACATCGACTACAAGGTCGATGAAGGCGTGGCCGTGCTCACGGGCACCGCCCACGTGAAGCAGCCGACCAAGGGCACCGCCGATGGCGACAAGCTCACCTACAACACGAACGACAGCACGATGACCGGCGAAAGCAACGGCGCCGCGCCTGTGCACATGACGTTCCAGCCCAAGACCCAGCCTGGTGCACCCGCTGCACCCGGCAAGCCTGCTGCGGGCACGCCTGCTGCCGCACCCGCTGCGGCGGCCCCTGCAACCGCGGCACCGGCACGGCCGGCACCCTCCACGAAGAAGCCCTGACCCGATGCTTTCAGCCCAAGGCCTGCAGAAGCGCTTCCGCGCGCGCCAGGTAGTGCGTGATTTCGCCTTCTCCATCAGCGAAGGTGAAGTAGTCGGCCTGCTCGGCCCCAATGGTGCCGGCAAGACCACCTGCTTCTATATGGTGGTGGGCCTGATCCAGGCCGATGCCGGCCTGATCAAGCTTGACGACAAGGACATCACCGGCCTGCCCATGCACGCCCGCGCCAAGCTCGGCATCGGCTACCTCCCGCAGGAGGCGTCCGTCTTCCGCCGGCTGAGCGTGTCGGACAACATCCTGGCCGTGCTCGAGCTGCGCGACGGCATGAACCAGAAACAGCGCGAAGACGAGCTCGAAAGCCTGCTCGACGAGCTGAAGATCGCGCACATCGCCGAGCAGAAGGGTATCAGCCTGTCCGGCGGCGAGCGCCGTCGCGTCGAGATCGCGCGCGCCCTGGCCGCACGTCCGCGCTACATGCTGCTCGACGAGCCGTTTGCCGGCGTCGACCCCATTTCCGTCGGCGAGATCCAGCGCATCGTCCGCCACCTGAAGGAACGTGGCATCGGCGTGCTGATCACCGACCATAACGTGCGGGAAACGCTGGGCATCTGCGACCGCGCCTACATCCTCAACGACGGCGAAGTCCTGGCACGCGGCACGCCGCAGCACATCCTGGCCGACGAGAAGGTCCGCGAGGTCTATCTTGGCCGCGAGTTCCGTATCTGACCCTGTCCGGGCCGATGCCCTCTTCCGGCCACGGGCGCCGCTCACGCGCCCGGGCCTGACCAGAGGTGGTCGCCGGAGGCCGCAAGGGGTTACGATGGATTCGACACCCCACGCATGGCAGGCATGAAACCCGGACTCCAGTTTCGCCTTAACCAGCAGCTCACGCTGACGCCGCAGCTCCAGCAGGCCATCCGCCTCCTGCAGCTGTCCCAGCTCGAGCTCGAAGCGGAGCTCCGCCAGATCGCGGAAAGCAATCCGCTGCTCGAATTCGCCGAAGATGCCGAAACCGACCCGGATGCGGCGGAAGAAAGTGAGTTCGAGCCGGATTATTCATCCCGCATCGAGGCCCCGACGAAACCCGCCAAGGAGAGCGAAGAGTCCCTCGCCGCGCCAGCGGAGGATCTCGCCCCCGACTGGGACGACGACCGCTTCCAGGGTGAAGCAAGCGACTATGGTGGCGGCATCTCGCGATCGGGCGGTGGTGACGAGGACGGTTTCGAGCCCCAGAACGCTGCGCCGGAAAGCCTGCAGCAGCATCTGGAATGGCAGCTCAACCTCTCCCAGTTTTCGCCCCGCGACCACGCCATTGCCACGGCGATCATTCATGCGCTGGATGAAGACGGCTACCTGCGTGACGGCGTGGAAGCGGTCGAGGCCGCCCTGCCCGCTGCCCTCCTTGCCACGGCCGAGGAGATCGAAGCCGTGCGCCAGCGCGTACAGCGATTCGACCCCACCGGCATCGCCAGCCTCGATCTGCGCGACTGCCTGCTCTGCCAGCTCTCCCAGTTCTCGCTGGAAACACCGCACCGCGACCTTGCCATCCGCGTGGTCACGGAAGAACTCGAGCTTCTCGCACGCAATGACGCGGCTAAAATCGCCCGGCGGCTGAAGGCCGGCGAGGCCGAGGTGGCTGCCGCTGCGGCACTGATCCGGAGCCTCGACCCGCGGCCCGGCGCCGCCCTCGACGCCACACCGGTGGAATACGTCGCCCCCGATGTCTATGCACGACGTGAGAGCGGTCGGTGGCAGGTAAGCCTGAACGCCGACGCGCAGCCACGGCTGGGGCTGAACCAGCATTACTGCAATCTCATCGCGCGTGCCCGCGGCGATGACGCCAGCTGGATGAAAGGCCAGCTCCAGGAAGCCCGCTGGCTGCTGAAAAGCCTGCAGTCGCGCGCCGAAACGCTGACCAAGGTCGCCGAAGTCATCGTGCGCCGGCAGAGCGCCTTCCTCGACTACGGCCCCGAGGCCATGCACCCACTGGTGCTGCGCGAGGTCGCGGAAGAGGTCGGCATGCACGAATCGACCATCTCGCGCGTCACCACGCGCAAATACATGCACACGCCCCGCGGCACATTCGAGCTGAAGCACTTCTTTTCGAGCGGCGTGGCCACGGAAGACGGCGGCAGCGCCTCGGCCACGGCCATCCAGGCCATGCTGCGCAAGCTGATCACGGGTGAAGACGCCCGCCGCCCGCTGTCCGACCAGGCACTCGCGGAGGAACTTCATCGACGCGGCATTCAGGTCGCGCGCCGTACGGTGGCAAAGTACCGCGAAGCACTGCGGATCCCCAGTTCCAGCGAACGCGTGCGCGCCAGCTGATCCATTCGGGAACCCCGCCGGGCGTCGCTGGTCACATAAGTTCAGGTTTGAGGAACGGCACCCCTGCCGCTCCGCTTTCGTCGCCACACGGCGGCACCCTCAGCAAGAAGGAGGCGTCATGCAAATCCAGATCAGCGGCCAGCACGTCCATATCACCCCCGCCCTGCGCGAGCGCGTTGAACAACAGGTCGGCCGCTTCGAACGCCTTTTCGACAACATCAAGGCCCTCGACGTGGTGCTTTCCGTCGACAAGAACGAGCACAAGGCCGGTGGCACCCTGCACTGCGCCGGTACGCGCCTGCATGGCGAAGGTGTGGCCCGCCTGGAAGACGACAACAAGGGCGACACGCTCTACACCGCCATCGACGCGATGATCGCCAAGCTCGCCGACCAGCTACGCAAGCACAAGGAAAAACTCAAGGACCACCACAACAGCGAGGGGCGTGACGCGCGCCTTGCCAGCAGTCCGCAGTAATTCCCCTGCAATCCGCTGTCTGATTCCCGCGCCCTGACAGCCGCCCGGTAACGTTGCACGACGTTACCGGGTCGGCGGCGACGCTTGATGGCACAATAGGCCGGTCCGGCGCCCTCACGCCGGTCCGGCCTTACCAAGGGATCATCACGCGTGGATCGGCTTACCGCCCGACAACTCTTCGATGGCGTCCATGAGCGCATGGCGCTGCGCTGGGCCGCTGGCATGCGCGGCGAAGCCCGTGTCCTCGAGCCGAATACGAAGCAGAGCCGCCGCCCGTCGCTGGTCGGCTATCTCAATGTGATCTACCCCAACAAGGTGCAGATCATCGGCACCGAGGAGCTCAACTACCTCGATGGGCTGGAGTCGCGGCAGCGCTGGGAAACCATCCACAAGATCGCCGCGTACCAGCCGGCAGCGCTGATCGTCACGAAAGACCAGGCCATTCCCTCCGACCTGCGCGAGGTCGCCGAGGAGACCAACACGCCGCTCTGGCAGAGCACCAAGCGCGGCCACGAGCTGCTCACCTACCTCCAGTACCACCTTGCGCGCACTCTCGCGCCGCGGGTGACGCTGCACGGCGTGTTCCTCGAGGTGTTTTCCATCGGCGTGCTCATTACCGGCGACCCCGGTTCGGGCAAGAGCGAGCTGGCCCTCGAACTGATCAGCCGCGGCCATCGCCTGGTGGCGGACGACGCCACGGAGTTCACGCTCATCGCGCCCGATGTCATCGACGGCGCCTGTCCCGAACTTTTGCAGGACCTGCTGGAGGTCCGCGGCCTTGGCGTGCTTAACATCCGCGAGATGTTCGGCCACACCGCCGTGAAGCCCTCGAAATACCTGCGGCTCGTGATCCACCTGAAGCCGCTCCGCGAAGGCGAGGAGGCTGATGCCATGACCCGTCTCACCGGCGATGTAAGCCGCCGCAACGTCATGGACGTCGACGTGCCCAAGATCACCATCCCGGTGGCACCGGGACGCAACCTGGCCGTGCTCGTCGAGGCCGCCGTGCGCAACCATATCCTCAGGGCGAAGGGCATCGACCCCGCCCAGACCTTCATCGACCGCCAGGCGCACCAGATGCGCCGGCTACCGCCGTGGTGAGTGACGTGACCGATCCGGCAATGGGCCCCATCGTGCAGGCAGACGACATCCACCTCATCGTGCTCACGGGCATGTCGGGGGGCGGCAAGACCGTGGCTCTCCGCGCCCTGGAAGACCTGGAGTTCTACTGCGTCGACAACATGCCTGCCGAGCTGATCCCACAGCTCGTGGCGGCGGTGAGCCAGGGTGAGCACGGCCCACGCCGACGCATTGCCCTGGGCGTCGACGTGCGCAACCGCCGCGGCGACCTTTCGCGCATGCCCCACGTGCTCTCGGAACTCTCCAGCGCGGGCGTCCACGTCCACCTGATCTTCCTCGACAGCCGCGACGACGTACTGATCAAGCGGTATTCGGAGACCCGTCGGCGCCATCCGCTGGCGGCGGAAAAGCTGTCCCTGGCCGATTCCATCGCCACGGAGCGCAAGCTGCTGCGCCCGCTCGTGGCCATCGCCGAAAAGGTCATCGACTCCAGCGACCTCAATGTCCACCAGCTGCGCCGCCTGTTCGCGACGGGGTATGCCGCCGCCAGCGACGGTACGACGATCCTTTTCGAGTCGTTCGCCTACCGTCGCGGCCTGCCGGCCGACGCCGACTTCGTGTTCGACGCCCGCTGCCTGCCCAACCCCCACTGGGAGCCGCGCCTGCGCCCGTTTTCGGGCAAGGACCAGCCGGTCCGCGAATTCCTCGACGCGAATCCGCTGGCAGGCGAGTACTATGCCGACGTAGCCCGCTGGCTCGATACGTGGCTGCCGCGCTTCGAGGGCGAAGATCGAAGCTACGTCACGGTTTCCATCGGATGCACCGGGGGGCGTCATCGCTCGGTCTATCTGGTCGAGAAACTGGCCCAGCATTTCCGCGCAGAGCGCGGCAACGTACTGACTTTCCACCGTGAGCTCGAGTGACAATGACCCAGCCCAAGCCAGTGCGAGTATCCGGGCAATGAGCGTCGGCGTCCTCCTCATGACCCACGAAGCCGTGGGCAAGGCCCTGATCTCGGCAGCCCGGCACGTGATGCCGAAGCTGCCGATGGAAGTGGACGCGGTGGAAGTGCCGCCCAGCTCCGATCCCGATGTCATGCGCACGCTCACCGCGAAGCACGCCCGCGACCTGGACCATGGCGACGGCGTGCTGGTGCTGGCCGACCTTTATGGCGCCACGCCCTGCAATATCGGCCTGTCGCTGGCGGAACTCGGCGTCCACCTGCGCTGCGTGTCGGGCCTCAACCTGCCGATGCTGCTGCGCGTACTCAACTATTCGGAAAAATCGCTGACCGAACTGGCCGAAATCGCAGCCACGGGCGGTCGCGGGGGAATCTTCATCGATCATGCTTGAACGTGACATCGTGGTATCGAACCGGCTTGGCCTGCACGCCCGCGCGTCCGCCAAGCTCGTACAGCTCGTGGCGACCTTCAAATCCACGGTCCTGATCATCAGCAAGGGCCGCGAGGTCAATGCGCAGAGCATCATGGGCGTCATGATGCTTGCCGCCGGCATGGGCACCGCCCTGCAGATCCGTTCCGAAGGTGATGACGAGGAAGCCGCCCTGCAGGCGGTCGTCGACCTGTTCGACCGTAAGTTCGACGAAGGCGCCTGACCATGAACCAGCATGTGACGGGGTCCACATGAGATACACGCTGACCGGTACGCAGGCTGCCCGGGGCATGGCCCTCGGTCGTGCGCGTCTGGTCCAGCCGAGCATCTATGCCGTCGACACGCGCATGCTCGAAGACCACGAGATCGCCCCCGAGATCGAACGCCTGCACAAGGCCGTCGACACGGCACGCACCGAGCTTCGCGAGCTCCGCGGCAAACTGCACGGCGCCCTGGCACGGGAAGTCGGCGACTTCATCGATGCGCACAGCCTGCTGCTCGACGACGAGGAATTACTGCGCGGCCTCGACGAACTGGTATCCGTCGGCCACTACACCGCCAGTGCCGCCCTGAAGATGCAGCGCGACCGCCTCGCCGCCGTCTTCGACGCCATGAACGATCCGTACCTGAAGAGCCGCGGCGAAGACATCGACCAGGTCATCGGCCGGGTCATGTCCGCCCTGCTCCAGCAGTCCAGCCGCGAAGAGCGCAAGCTGGCGGCGCGCGTCGGCGAGATCGTCGTGAGCGACACCCTGGCGCCGGCCGACATGGCCAGCATGGCCGGACAAGGCATGCTCGGCGTCATCGCCAGCGCGGGCAGCATCTATTCGCACAGCGCGATCCTGGCACGCAGCTTCAACCTGCCCATGCTCGTGGGCACGAAGGACGCGCTCGCCACGATCAACGACGACGACCTGGTGCTGATCGATGCCGAGCATGGTGAGGTCATCGTCCACCCCACCGCGCAGGATCTCGCCCGCTACCGCCAGTGGCAGCGCCAGGCAGCGGCAGAGGGGCGGCGCCTCGCCGCCCTGGCGACCGCACCGACGCTGACGAAAGACGGTGCCCACGTGCGCCTGTACGCCAACGCCGAGATCACCACCGACGTCACGCTCGCGCGCTCGCGCGGCGCCGATGGCATCGGCCTGTACCGCTCCGAGTTCCTGTTCCTGCGCCAGCGCGGGCTTCCTTCCGAAGAAGAGCAGTTCGTCGCCTATCGCGACGTCGTGCTCGGCATGGGTGGCCTTCCGGTCACCATACGCACGCTGGACCTCGGCGCCGACAAGGCCGACGCGGCCGGCCTCGCCATTCGTGGCGAAGAGAACCCCGCACTGGGTGTGCGTGGCGTGCGGCTCTCGCTACGCTACCCCGACATTTTCAGCGTGCAGCTGCGCGCCATCCTGCGTGCCGCCTGCTACGGCCCCGTGCGCATCCTGGTGCCCATGATCACGCACCTGGGTGAAATGACCGACGTGCGCCGCCTGATCAAGAAGGCGCGCGAAGACCTGACCGCCGCGGGTCACGAGTTACCCGAGCGCCTCGATATCGGCGCCATGATCGAGGTGCCTGCCGCTGCGATCGGCGTCACCTCGATTCTCGAGAAAGCCGACTTCCTGGCCATCGGCACGAACGATCTCGCGCAGTACGTGCTGGCTGCCGATCGCAACAACGACGCGCTCGACGGTATCTACGATCCGCTTCAGCCTGCGTTCCTCAGGCTGATCGCCCACGTGATCGCCAGCGCACGCCGCGCGAAGAAGCCGGTGAGCCTGTGCGGCGAAATCGCGGGCGACACGCAGTTCACCGCGCTGCTCCTGGCGATGGGACTGGAGGAATTCAGCATGCATCCCGGCCAGCTGTTGCAGGTGCGCGATCGCCTGACGCAACTCGACTGCCATGCACTCCGTCGCGCAGCACCGCGGTTGTTCCGTGCGCATACGCGCGATGAGGTGGAGGCGCGTTTGCTCGAAGTCGTCGCTGCACAGGAATGTGTGCAGGAAGACGAAGAGCGCGTCGCGCAGGACAGCCGCGAGTAACGCGTTCCCTGCCGCGTGATATCCACAGGGTGTGTGGATAGTCGATGCATAAGCATGTGCATAAGTCTGATTCCGCGTTCCGTAACAGCGGCTTGCGTTGCGCTGGTTACGGAATGACCAGGGGGGCTTTGGCGGCTCTGCGGGGTTTATCTTGCGGGCGGCTCGGCTTCGCCATCGCAGTCATGTCGTGCGTTGAGGCAGGTCAGCTGTCGCGTGGCATTTTTTTCGCTAGGTCCTCGTCCGGCCTTCGCCTCCCTGCGGAGTCGCTCAAAAAACGCCACACGACACCTGCCCCACACACGTTCCCGCTGCGTGCTGTAAGACCGGGCCGTGTCCGCGAGCCTTCATGACTACCGAGAGGAATGAGGCGATGTGGTGCGTGATATCCACAGCGCATGTGGATAGTCGATGCATAAGCATGTGCATAACTCCGATTCGACCTTCCGCAACAGCGGTTTGCGTTGTCGTGGTTACGCAGTGATCACTGACGCCATTGCTGATTCAAGCGGGGCAATGCATTTGTAAGAACGATGCCGCAGCTGAGCGACGCGTGATATCCACAGCCTGTGTGGATAGTCGATGCATAAGCATGTGGATAAGTGCTGTTGTCCTTTACGCAGCAGTGGGTTGCGTTGCGCTGGTCAAAGCGTGACCACCACCCATGACTATAAGGAGCCAGAAGACCGGCGGCGCTGCTCGTTGCTACCCTTTGCCGGCCGTTCCCGCTCTTCCCCACACAAAACCGTGCCGTCCGGAAGAGCCGTCGGCCGTCACCCTCGGCGCGACTTGGCGGATGCGAGGGCTTTGACCGGAAGAGGCCGCGTATGCGGGGCCGACCAGGACGGTCGGCCTTCGGTGTCGAGGCAGGATGCCGAGTCAGCGAACCCCGGTCGGAGCCCGGCCCGGGCCGAAGGCCCATAGGAAAACCAGCCGCGGAGCGGCCCTTCCCCAGCGGGTCGCCGCAGGTTGAAGCGACGAGGGTGATGGCCGACGGCTCTTGTTGCGAGGTGCGAGGTGCGAGGTGCGACATTCGACGTGCGACATGCGGGCTGCGAGTCCGAGCCAGTGATCTGGAAGGTCTCGCGAAAAGATGTCGCGCGCGGGCGCGCTCCTACGAAAGCGGCGCGCTCTTTCGAGAGCGCGCCGCGGTCGGTCAAGCAGCGCGCACCGAGTCCATGGCCGCTGCTTTCTGCACGACATTGGCACGGAGTTCTTCGCTGTCGAAGTCATCGACGGAGATGAACTCGGCGACACCGTCACGTACGCGCTGGAGCAGGTCGCGCTCGGCCGCGCTGATGACGCCGAGCTTTTCCGCTTCCACCAGCTGCTCGTTGTACGTGTGCGACTTCAGCTGGCCGCCCTTGAACGCCTTGAGGAACTTGCGCTCGACCGGCTCGGCAGCGATCACGTCGGGCAGCAGGGCATTCATGCGGCCGACCGTGTTGTTCGCGGTCGGTGTCTGGTAGCTCCATGCGATCAGGCGATCGCGGGCTTCGCTCGGGGCCGTGATGAGGGCAGCCACGCGACGACCGAGCCGGTCGGACGGCGGTACGTCGCGACGACCGAGCGGGAACACCAGGGCACGCAGCACCCATGCGACGGGGCGGACCGGGAAGTTGCGGATCACGCCATCGAGCGCGCCCTGCATGTTCCACATGCACTCGTGGAACGCCCATGCCAGCAGCGGGCGATCGGCTTCCGGGCGGCCCGTGTCTTCATAGCGCTTCAGCATGGCGCTGGCGATGTAGAGATACGACAGGACATCGCCCAGGCGCGCGGACAGTTTTTCCTTGAACTTCAGCTTGCCACCGAGCACGCCCATGGCCACGTCGGCACAGAGCGCCAGCGCCGCCGAATACCGGTTGAGCTTGCGGTAGTAACGACGAGTGTAGGCGTCGCCCGCGGCGTCGCCGATCTTCGCGGCCGTCAGGCCCAGCACAAAACTGCGCACGGCATTGGAGAACCCGAAACCGATGTGACCGAAGAGCGCCTTGTCGAAGGTCTTCAGACGCTCGCGGTAATCGGCAATGCCAAGCGCACGCATTTCCGTCAGCACGTAAGGATGGCAGCGGATGGCGCCCTGCCCGAAGATCATCAGGCTGCGCGTCATGATGTTCGCGCCTTCCACCGTGATCGCGATGGGCACGGACTGCCAGCCACGCCCCATGTAGTTCTTCGGGCCGAGGATGACGCCCTTGCCACCATGTACGTCCATGCCGTCGGACGCGATCTGGCGGCACCATTCGGTGGCGTGGTACTTCGCGATCGCGGAGGGCACGGCCGGCTTTTCGCCGCGATCGACTGCCGCTGCCGTGGCACGCGACAAGGCCTGTGTGGCGTAGGTCAGGCCGCCGATGCGCGCGAGCGCTTCTTCCACGCCCTCGAAACGGCCGATGGCCAGGCCGAACTGCTTGCGCATGCGCGCGTACGCGCCCGTGGACGCCACCACCATGCGCGCGGCGCCGGTGGCGTTCGACGGCAGCGAGATGGCACGGCCGACGGAAAGGCACTCGACCAGCATGCGCCAGCCCTGCCCTGCCATGTGCGGGCCGCCGATAAGCACGGACAGCGGAACGAACATGTCCTGCGCCTTCACCGGGCCGTTCTGGAAGGGCGTGTTGAGCGGGAAGTGGCGGCGACCGATTTCCATCCCCGGGGTTTCACGCGGCAACAGCGCCAGCGTGATGCCGAGGTCTTCCTTGTCGCCCAGCAGCTTGTCGGGGTCGTACATGCGGAACGCCAGGCCTACGATCGTGGCCACCGGCGCCAGCGTGATGTAGCGCTTGTCGAACGTCAGGCGGATGCCGAGGGTTTCCTCGCCGTTGTAGACGCCCTTCGTCACGATGCCGAAGTCGGGAATGGACGTGGCATCGGAGCCGGCGTACGGACCCGTGAGGGCGAAGCAGGGAATCTCGCGACCATCGGCCAGGCGCGGCAGGAAGTGATTCTTCTGCTCGTCGCTGCCGTAATGCATGAGCAGCTCGCCGGGCCCGAGCGAGTTCGGCACGGCGACCGTGGAAGCGAGCGTCTGCGACATGCTGGAGAGCTTCTGCAGCACCGCCGAGTGCGCGAGCGCCGAGAAGCCGAGGCCGCCGTAGCTCTTGGGAATGATCATGCCGAAGAACTTGTTCTTCTTGATGAACTCCCAGACGTTCGGCGGCAGGTCGGCGAGCTCGTGCGTAATGACCCAGTCGTCGACCATGCCGCAGAGCTCTTCCACGGGGCCATCGAGGAACGCCTGCTCTTCCACCGACAGCTCGGGCTTCGGCTGGCGCAGCAGTTCGGACCAGTCGGGCTTGCCCGAGAAGAGCTGGCCTTCGAAACCGACGGTGCCCGCTTCCAGTGCCGTCTGCTCGGTCTCCGAGAGTTTCGGCGTGACCTTCGCGAACATGGAGAGCAACGGTGCGCTGATCTTCTTGCGGCGGAAGTCGACCATCAGCAGCGGCACGGCGACCGCGGCGAGCAGGATGAGCAGCACGATGGTGGTGACCGGCGCCCCGGCAAGCAGGCCCACGACGACCGTGGTCACCGCGGTGGCGATGGCCCACGTCCGGAGGGACGTGCGGTGGTAGGCACAGGCACCAGAGGCAATCAGCGCCGCCAGTACAACTAAGATCGCAGACATCGGTATCACCTCGTTACTTTGGGTCGGTACTACTAAGGAGTGTTCTGGAGCGTGTCCATGAAACCCGCGATCTCGCGGGTGAAGGCATCGTTGGCATCGCCGGCCACCATATGCGTGGCGTCTGCCAGCACGACATGGCGCGCGTGCGGCACGAGGCGCATGAATTCGTTGACCGTCTGGCTGGAAACCACGTCGCTGCGCGCACCGGAAAGCAGCAGCACGGGAACGTCGACGCGCGAGGCGGCTTCGAACAGCCGCGGCTGGTACCGTTCGCTTTCCTGCACCACGCCTTCGAGCAGCGCGGGATCCCAGTGCCAGCGCAGGCGGCCGCCCGGATCCTGCCGTAGCAGCGGTTTCAGCTGGGCTTCCGTCTTCCGCTCGCGACGATGCGGCAGGTAAGCCTCGATCACGGAGGCCGCCTCGTCGTAACTCGCGAAGCCATCGGGGTAGGCTTTCATGAACCCGAGAATGCGCTCGACGCCGGCGGTCTCCCAGCGTGGCGTGATATCCACGAGCACGAGGGCCGAAAACGGCGTGCGTCCCTCGGCTTCGCCCGCAGCGACCAGGCCGAGCAGGCCACCCATCGACGCACCCACGAGGACCGGAGGCGTTCCATCTCGGGCTACGGCTTCGGCCGCTACCCTTTCCAGGTCGCCCACGAACTGTTCCAGATGGTAATCGCCACGCGGGACACGCTCGCTTTCGCCGTGCCCACGGGCATCGTAGGTCGTGGTATCGAAACCCTGCGCTGCCAGCGTGCGCGCCGCGCCATTCCATGCATGACGCGTCTGGCCGAAGCCGTGCGCGAACACGAGCGACGGCACCCGATCACCGGCCCAGTGCTGGGTGGCGATGGCGATGCCGTCGAACGACACGAGGGTCGTCCTGGCGGAATGAACAACGGGCGGATGGGCAACCATACGGCGGAGTATGTGACGGTGCCGGGGGTGCGTCAATACGCTCGCGTACGGACACGCAATGACAGACAAGTCAAGGTCTTATGCAGCATGAAAAGGTGGCCGTACATTGCAAAAGGCGCGGTGTCCGCTAACATGCGGCGATGACTGACGGTGCCAAGAACGAACGAGTCCGCCTCTCTGCCGAAGACTGGGAAGACGGGGCGCTGGCCCTTATCGCGGAACAGGGGGTCGGCGCACTGGCCGTGGAGGCCCTCGCACGCCGGCTCGGCGTGACCAAGGGCAGCTTCTACTGGCACTTCCGCACCCGCGAGGCGTTGCTACAGGCGTCCCTCGAGCGCTGGGAAGAGTACGCCGAACGGGAGGTACTGGCCGAGATCGAGCGCATCCCCGATCCCCGGAAGCGGCTTCCCGAACTGTTCCGCCGCGTGGCGCACGAGCTGCAGGCCCATCGGGTCTATGCCGCCCTGCTGAAGGCGCTGGACCATCCGCAGGTCGTCCCCGTCATGGCACGCGTATCGCAGCGGCGCATGGAATTCCTCACGCGCATGTACCAGGAGGCCGGGCTGGAGTCCGATCTCACGCTGCATCGCGCACGGCTGACCTATGCGGCTTATGTCGGCTTCCTGCAGCTGAACTTCACGCTGGGCCTGCCCCGCCTGAGCCACGAGGAATTCGATGCGTACGTGGAGCATGTGATTACGACGCTGACACCGGCCAGGCCGATCGACGGGCGCTGACGCCAGCCCGCTCCTGCTTTGTTGCGTTGTGCCTTGCCAATACCACGGCATGCAAACTACGGTCTCCACTGGTATTTACCGGAGACCACGACGGATGCGATCGAACGCCAGCTCCCTGGAAGCCCTGAATCGGTGGGTCGACGATGTAGCACGGCTCACCGAGCCCACGCACCTTCACTGGTGTGACGGCTCCGACGCGGAGTACGCGAGCCTCGTGGGCACCATGCTGGCGAGCGGCGATCTCCTTCCCCTGAACGAGCAGGCGAATCCACGCAGCTACCTGCACCGTTCGCATCCTTCCGACGTGGCGCGCGTCGAGCACCTGACCTTCGTGTGTACACCCAAGGAAGAAGACGCCGGCCCCAATAACCACTGGATGGCCCCGTCGGAAGCCCATGACCGGATCGACGTGCTTTTCGCAGGCGCCATGCGCGGACGCACGATGTACGTGATTCCCTATTGCATGGGGCCCATCGACTCACCGCTGTCGCGCTGTGGCGTCGAGATCACCGACAGCCCATACGTGGTCGCCAACATGCGCATCATGACCCGCATGGGCGCGCCGGCGCTGGCGCGCATCGAGAAGGAAGGCCGCTTCGTGAAGGGCCTGCACTCCACGGGCGACCTCGACCCCGAGCGCCGTTTCATCATGCATTTTCCCGAAGAGCTCTCGATCAAGTCGATCGGCTCCGGCTACGGCGGCAATGCCCTGCTCGGCAAGAAATGCCATGCACTGCGCATCGCCAGCCACCAGGCGCGTCGCGAAGGCTGGCTGGCCGAGCACATGCTGATCGTCGGCATCGAAGATCCCCGCGGAGAGCGCCACTACATCGCGGCTGCGTTTCCCTCGGCATGCGGCAAGACGAATCTCGCCATGCTCATTCCGACCGAGGGCTACCGCAAGGCTGGCTGGAAAGTTTGGACGGTTGGCGACGACATCTGCTGGATGACGCCCGGCGAAGACGGTCGGCTGTGGGCCATCAACCCGGAGGCCGGTTATTTCGGCGTGGCGCCAGGTACGAGTGCGGGCACCAACCCCACGGCACTGGAAACGCTGGGGCACGATGCGATCTTTACCAACGTCGCGCTGACCGCGGACCAGCGCCCCTGGTGGGAAGGCCTCGACGGCGACCGGCCGATCACCGACTGGCAGGGCCGCGCCTACGATTCGGCCAATGGGCCGGCGGCGCACCCGAACTCCCGCTTCACGGTCAGCGCAAGGCAGTGCCCCAGCTGGGCACCTGAATCCGAACACCCCGAGGGCGTGCCCATCTCCGCCATCGTCTTCGGCGGACGCCGCCCGTCGCTGGTACCGCTGGTGTTCGAAGCGAAGGACTGGGCCCATGGCGTACTCATCGGCGCCGCCATGGGCTCGGAAACGACGGCGGCAGCCACGGGAACGGTCGGCGTGTTGCGTCGCGACTCCATGGCCATGAAGCCCTTCTGCGGCTACAACTTCGCCGATTACTTCGCGCACTGGCTGTCCTTCGACAGACCGGGCGCGAAGCTGCCGCGGATCTTCCACGTGAACTGGTTCCGCAAGGATGCCGATGGCGCCTTCATGTGGCCGGGATATGGCGAGAACCTGCGGGTGCTCGACTGGATGATCCAGCGCGTGACCGGCCGGGCGACCGGCGTGGAGACCCCGATCGGCATCGTCCCCCTCCCCTCCGAGCTCAATACCGAAGGGCTGGCGGTGCCTTCAGCCACGCTCGACGCGCTCCTCCACGTAGACGTGGAGGGCTGGACGGAGGAACTGCGCGCCATCGGTCTCTACCTCGACGGCTTCGGTGACCGCATGCCGGACCGCCTGCTGGCCGAACGCCTTCGCGTGAGCGAGGCCCTCGACCAGGCGATGGCGGGGCGAACCGCCACCGCGTGAATCCCCCGGCGGCGACAGGCTGTTAAACCGTTTCGTCCCAGCCGGCATCCAAGCTGGCAAGATGAATGCCCTATGCCTCGCCGCCACCGCCTTCATGCAGCCTGAGCTGCCCACCACATCGCCTGATGACGATGTCGTGCGCGCCGCCGTGGCCGGCGATCGCAAGGCGTTCGAAACGCTTTACCGCCGGCACGCCGACCGCGTCTACGGCGCCGTGCTGCGCCTCGCTGCCTATGACCACGCCCGTGCGGAAGACCTGACACAGGAAGCTTTCGTCCGCGCCTGGCAGAAGCTCGAGGGCTTCCGCTTCGAAAGCTCGTTCGGCACGTGGGTCTATCGGCTGGCGGTGAACGTCGCCCTCATGTCCATACGCGCCCGCAACGCCGACCCCGTCAGCATCGTCGATGACGAACACCTGCCGGAGCTCGCAGACCACGACAATCCGTTTCGCGCCGTCGAGCGCGACGAACTCGAAAAAGCCATCGCGGCCTTACCGCCGCGGGCCCGGGCCGTCCTCGTGCTTTACGACGTGGAAGGCTGGAAGCACGAAGAGATCTCCGCCGAACTCGGCATGGCGGTCGGTTCCTCGAAAGCACAGTTGCACCGCGCGCGCGGCCTGCTCCGCCGGGCGCTGGGAGACACACCATGAATGACCTCGAATACCTCCGCCAGATGCGCTCGCTCAACCAGCCCGTGGCACCCCGCCGCGATCTGTGGGCAAGCATCGATGCGCGCCTCGATGAAGCGCCGGTCGCTGCCGCGCCGCGTCACGGTCGTGCCCGCCCGTGGCTCATGGCCGCCGCCATCGCCGGCGTCGCGGTACTGGGCGGCGGCATCGGCCTGCACCTGATCGCGCCCACGGGCGGCGACAGCGTGGCCAGCACCACGCGCTGGAAACCGAGTGACCCGCGCCTTTCCGGCGCGGCCGTAGAACTGGACGCCGCGCGCATGGAGCTGACCCAGGCCATGCAGGACTCCCCCGATTCGGCCGCGCTGCAGCGATTGCTGCTTCGTACCGAGCGCCAGCGCGACCGTCTGCGTACCTTTGAAAAGCAAGCCGGCTAACACGAGACCAGCCAGGATAACCCCCATGAAAATGCTCCGATTCACCCCACTCCTGCTGGCGCTCTCGATCGGTCAGGCCTACGCCTCGACACCGATCAACCTGTCGAAAGACATCCGCCCCAACGCGAAGATCAACATCGATAACGTCAAGGGCGAAGTCACCGTCACGGCCTGGGACAAGAACCAGGTACAGGTGTCCGGCACGCTGGGCGATGGCGCCCATCCGCTGGAACTCGAAGGCGATGACCACGACGTCGATATCCGCGTGGGCGGCGAAGACAAGAAGGGCAACTGGTTCAGCTGGGGCAACGACACCCGCATGCAGCCCACGGTGCTCAACATCCGTGTGCCCCGCGCGGTGGAAGTCCACATCAACGTCGTCAGCGCACCGGTCAGCATCGACGGACTCGATGGCGGTAAGGTGGAGGTCGAAACCGTGAGCGGCCGCATCCGCGCCAGCCTCCGCTCGCCGGAGATCAGCATGCAGACCGTCAGCGGTTCCATCGAGGTCGCGGGCCAGGCAGGCAAGGCCGATCTGCAGACCGTGTCCGGCGACATCACCGCGCCGAAGGTGACGACGTCCGTCGACGCCCAGACCGTCTCGGGACGCATGAACATCGGTGGCGGCCCCTGGAAGGAAGCAAGCTTCAGCACGGTGTCGGGCGACACGCAGATCACCGGCGGGCCGGCGGGCAGCGGCAAGGTCACCGTCGATTCCATGAGCGGCGACGTGCAGCTGCAGTTGCCGGGCGACACCTCGGCACGACTCGAGGCATCGACGTTCAGCGGCGATCTCCGGAGCGACTTCGGCACGCCTTCGAAGGGTGACGATGGTCCGGGCAAGGAACTGAAAACCACGATCGGCAGCGGAAGTGGCACGATCCACCTGGAGTCGTTCAGCGGCGACGTAAGAATCCGCAGCCACTAACGGTAGGAGCGCGCCCCGCGCGCGACATCTTCTAGCGATGCGTTTCCAGTTGCTGGCTCGAAGCTCGAAGCGCACGGCAAGAGCCATCGGCCGTCACCCTCGTCGCTTCAACCTGCGGCGACCCGCTGGGGAAGGGCCGCTAGCGCGGCCGTGTATCAATGGCCTTCGGCCCGGGTCGGGCTCCGACCGGGGTTCGCCGACTCGGCATCCTGCCTCGACGCCGAAGGCCGACCGTCCGGGTCGGCCCCGCTTCGCGGCCTCTTCCGGTCAGAGCCCTCGCCTCCGCTAAGTCGCGCCGAGGGTAACGGCCGACGGCTCTCCTCACTACTGCGGTTGCGTGATGGGAAGAGCGTGGCAAGTCACTTCGCCGTGGTCATGTAGGAGCCCGCCCTGCGGGCGAGAGCAAGCTGGCGACAAGACTGCACCGCCCGCTTTCAGCTCTGCGCTTCTGGCTTTGATTTGCCTGGGCGCCGACACGATGCTTCATTGCCCTGAAGAGCCGTTGGTCTGGAACGGGTCGCGAAAAGATGTCGCGCGCGCGGGGCGTGGTCCTACCGCGCACTTCTGGCTCTTCGCTCTGCGCTTTGCGCTTTGCGCTCTCCCGACAACCTACCTCACCGCCCCGGAGAGCCGTCGGCCGTCACCCTCGGCGCGACTTGGCGGAGGCGAGGGCTTCGACCGGAAGAGGCCGCGCATGCGGGGCCGACCAGGACGGTCGGCCTTCGGCGTCGAGGCAGGATGCCGAGTCGGCGAACCCCGGTCGGAGCCCGACCCGGGCCGCAGGCCCATAGGAAAACCAGCCGCGGAGCGGCTCTCCCCAGCGGGTCGCCGCAGGTTCAAGCGGCGAGGGTGACGGCCGACGGCTCTTGCTTCGCGCTCCGAGCTTCGAGCCCCAAAGCCAGCAACTGGAAACACAGCGCGAAAAGATGTCGCGCGCGGGGCGCGCTCCTACGCTGCGGGTGCGGATTGGCGTGAAGAAGCGGGTCGGTAGATGCTGGAAACCCCGCCGTGGCGGGGTTTCAGAGGTCCTGGTGGTACTGGACGTAGGGCGTTCGGGACTGGTCGGGTTCGGGACCGGTCGGGGCGGTGGGGGCGCTGCCCGAGGACCATACGTTCTGTGCGCCGACCGACAGTTCGCCGCGCCAGGGCAGGCGGAACGTCACGCCTAGATCGATCGCGCTCCAGTGGCGGTCGGGGCTGAGGCCGTTGACCGCGGTGAACTCCGGCTGCATCGTGCGGCCCGTGATGGAACCGGACAGCGGGCCACGGTCGACGCCGAAGCTCAGCGCCTTCTGGTCGACGGCACCGACGCCGAGCAGGTTACCCGGGACGAGACGGATGCGGCCGATGCTGGCGCCGACATCGAAACCGCTGCGGGCGCCCAGGTCGACACGGCCACGCGCATTGAGCTGCGTGCTGGACGACAGGGAGCCGATGGGAATGCCCGAGGCCGTCGCGAGACCCGGCAGCACGCGCGGAAGCGCGGGGCTGCTGCCGGAGGGGCGGCTGGAACCGACGCCCAGGCCGAGGCTGTAACCCAGGCCGCGGTACGTGGCGCCCACTTCGCTGCCGACGATGCGCGGCGGGGCACCGGACGAGGTGCACAGGTCACGGGTAGCCGACGCGCCGCAGGATTCCGCGGCATTCAGCCAGCCCTGCCCGCTCACCGTGGCATGCGCCTGCAGGTGCGGACCGAGGTCATACTGCAGGCTGTTGGAGAGGAACGGGCCGGCATCGACCGCATGCAATGCGAGAGGCTGGCTGGCATCGGCGCGATCGTCCGCGCGAATGGCCAGCATGCGGCCGTCCGGCGCGCGCCACAGCGGAACCGTGCCCTTCGCCGATTCGGCGTAGCCGTCTGGCTTCTGCGAAAGGAGACGCGTCGCCGTGGCGTCCGTACCCACCGGCGCAACCTGTCCTGCCGCGACGAGCGGCATGAGCAGAAGCAGGGCGAGCAAGGGTCGGCGCATGGATGTTCCGGACGGTAGTGGCTGATGTCCCCGAGGTCTCGCTTCAGCCTGACGAGAACAGCCCAACTATATCCCATTTTACTTTTTACTAACACCCCGTGTGGCGTATCTTCAGGAAAGGCGAAAGCTGCCGTTTATGGATGTATGGGACCGCCTGCGCGGGGCAGGCGCAGGCTCCAGGGGTGCCGTCCATGCCCATCGCATGGCTGGCCTAACGCATATAGACTCAGCTGAACGTGACAGGATGCATAGTCTGGCAATGACGCTTGCCCCATTCCAAACCCATATCCCGCAGGTCGCCCCCGGCACCGAGGAAGAGCTCCTGCACGACGCCGTCGAACGCCTGCTGAAGGCTGCCGACGCGGAAGCCGTGCGGTCGGAGTGCGAGGTTTTTGCGCGATGCTTCCTCCCTGACGCCGAGGTCCGCTGGAGTGACTCGAGCGGACAGGCGCCGGCGAACGCCGTTTCCGGGGCCGGCATGGGTCATGGCACGGGTGGTGGTCCTGACGGTGGCATCCCGGGTCACGCCACGGAACTGGCTGCCGACCCCCGCGAGGAGCGCTCGCTGCTGTTGCTTAACGTGTCTCCGGGCCCGGCGGGCAGTAACGAGCTGGTCGCCTGGCTGGGCAGGCTTGCCGCCACCCGCCTCCGGCAGCTGGCCGAAACCGCCAACCTGTACGAGGCCATTTCGCGACTGGCCATGGCCGAGCGCCTGCAGCGTGCCCTTTACGCCATCGCCGAACAGGCGGGCGCGGAGCACAACATGAAGGACATGATGAGTGCGCTGCACAGCATCGTGGGGAGCCTCATGTATGCAGAGAACTTCTTCATCGTTCTTTACGACGCGCAGAATCGTACGGTCAGGTTTCCCTATTTCGTGGATACCGAAGACCAGGACATTCCGGATCCCGAAGGCATCCGTCCGATACTCGATATCGAGAACACCCTGACCTGGCACGTGCTGCATGGCGGTCGCTCGCTCATGGGCGCCAGCACCGAACTGGAGAAGCAGCTTCCCGGTCCGCGCGTATCGCTGGGGCCGCCCAGCGATGACTGGCTGGGCGTGCCGATGAAGCGCAGCGACAACGTGGTGGGCGCACTGGTGGTGCAGAGCTACCGCGATGACACGCGCTACACGGAGAACGATCGCGAGCTGCTGACCTACGTGGCGCAGCACGTGCAGACCGCGCTGGAGCGCAGGCAGGCCCACGAGGAGCTCGAGCGCCGCGTCACCACGCGCACCGCCGCGCTGCGCGAGGCCAACCGCGTGCTGCGCCAGCAGGTGCTGCAGCGCCAGCGCGGCGAGCGACTGCAGGCGGCGCTGTTCCGCATCGCCGAGCTGGCCAATACGTCGGACAGCATCGAGAACTTCTACGCCGCCGTGCATCGCGTCATCGGCGGCCTGCTTTATGCACGCAACTTCTACATCGCGCTGCTCTCGGAAGACCAGAACAAGCTGACGTTCCCGTATTCCGTCGACGAACTCGACGGCACCCGCGAGCCCCGCGAGCTCGGCCGCGGCCTGACGGAATTCGTGCTGCGCAACGGGAAGGCGCTGCTGGCCGATCGCGACGAAATCGACCGCCTGAACCGCGACCAAGTGCTGTCGCCCAGCGGCGCCAAGTCGCTGCACTGGCTTGGCGTTCCGCTGATATGGAACGAGAAGTCGATGGGCGTGCTCGCCGTCCAGAGCTACTCCACCGAACACGCGTATAGCGCGCGCGACCAGGAACTGCTCACCTTCGTGAGCTACCACATCGCCAACGCCCTGCAGCGGAAGTACACCACCGAATCGCTGAAGCAGGCCTACGCCAGCCTCGAGCGTCGCGTCACCGAACGCACCCGCGCGCTCGCCCTCGCCAACCGCGACCTGCGCGAGCAGATCGCCGAACGCGAGCGCGTGGAGCGCCGCCTGAAATACGAGACGCTGCACGATTCGCTCACGGGCCTGCCTAACCGGACGCTGCTGTTGCAGCGGCTCGAGCAGGCGCTGAATCACTATCGCGAGAATCCCGGCGACCTCTTCGCCGTGCTCTTCATCGACCTCGATCGCTTCAAGGTGATCAACGACTCGGTCGGCCATCTGGTGGGCGACGACCTGCTGTTCCAGGTCGGCGGCCGCGTGCGTGCGTGCCTGAAGACCCGCGACGTGGTCGCGCGCCTCGGCGGTGACGAATTCGCCGTGCTCGTGGAAGGCATCACCGATCCGCAGGCGGCGACACATATCGCGGAGCGGATCATCGCGCAGCTGCAGACCCCCTTCCGCCTCGGCGCGAAGGAGATCTTCACCTCCGCGTCCATCGGTATCGCCCTGCCCACGCCGGAGTACACCCGCCCGGAAGAACTGCTGCGCGACGCGGATTCCGCCATGTACCGTGCGAAGGACGAAGGCCGTCACCGCGCGGCCGTCTTCGATGATCGGCTGCGTCGGGAAGCGCTCTCGCTGCTCGAACTCGAGGGCGACCTGCGCCGGGCCATCACGCGCAACGAATTCGTGCCGTTCTACCAGCCCATCGTGGACCTGGAAGACACGCGCGTGGTGGGCTACGAAGCCCTGCTGCGCTGGCGTCATCCGGAACGCGGCCTGCTTCCCCCGGGCGAGTTCCTGGCCGTGGCGGAAGATACGGGATGTTCCGAAGCCATCGACTGGCAGATCTTCGAGCAGGTGGCGAAGCAGGCCCGGGCGCTGACGCGCGATGAGGGTTTCATCAGCATCAACGTGTCGGGCAGTCATTTCCGCTCGGCCGATCTCGACCAGCGCCTGCTGGATCTCTTCGCGCTCCATGGCGTGCCCGCGCGCTGCATCCGCGTGGAAGTGACCGAGCGTGCCCTGCTCGACAACCCGGCACAGGTGAAGCGGATCCTCGAGAACCTGCGTGACCACGGCGTCGGTATCGCGCTGGATGATTTCGGCACGGGGTATTCATCGCTGAGCTACCTGCACCAGTACCCCATCGAAACGATCAAGATCGATCGCTCGTTCGTGACGGAGCTGCCGGCGGAAGATAACGAAGCCCACAGCACCGCCGTGGTCCGCGCGATCCAGGCGCTGGCGAGTTCGCTCCGCATGCAGGTGATCGCGGAAGGCATCGAAACGGAATCACAGATGCGCGTGCTGCGACAGATCGGCTGCCGCTTCGGGCAAGGGTTCCTGTTCGCGCGACCGCAACCGGCAAGCAAGTGGCTCGCCGCCCCGCTGTCGCTGGACGCGTAGCTGCGGGAGGGGCGGACAGGTAGAGGCCCGAATGAGCAGGTGGAGGCCTGAATGGGTGTGGGAGCGCGCCTGCGCGCGACATCTTTTCGCGAAGACTTTCGGAGGCATCGCGAGAAGATGTCGCGCGCAGGGCGCGCTCCTACTGCAGGGTCGAGGGGGCCGGGGGGGTGTCTGCCTGGGTGAGCAGGCGCTCTGCATCCACCTTGTCGAAGACGTAGCGCGTGGCGCAGAACTCGCAGATCACCTCGATCTCACCGTTGCGGTCTTCGAGCGTGGCTTCCACCTCGTCGCGGCCGAGCGCACGCAGCATGCCTTCGACACGCTCCTGCGAGCAGGTGCAACCGAATTCCAGTGGCTTCGGCTCGTATAGCCGCACCGTTTCCTCGTGGTAGAGGCGATAAAGCAGCTCTTCCGGCCGCGTCGACAGCAGTTCGCTGGCGCTGAGCGTGGCGGTGAGGTGGCCCACGCGCTCCCAGGCGTCGTCGTCATCGGACGCTGCGTCATGGCCGCCTTCGCCCGGCACGGGTTGCAGCATCAGGCCCACGGCATGCGTGCCGTTCGCCGCCAGCAGGATGCGCGCCGGCAACTGCTCCGATCTCTCGAAATAGTTTTCCAGCGCATGCGCGATGGAAGGCGCATCGAGGTCGACCACGCCCTGGTAGCGCCCGCGATCCACCTGGCCGATGGTGATGGCCAGCATGGCCTCGGGCTGGTCGCGCAGGTCGAGCTTGCCCTTTTCCGGCACCGTCCCGGGATCGAAGCGGGCGAGCCCGCGCAAACGGCCCTGGTCGGTGCACTCGGCGAACAGCAGGCGCAGCGCACCCTGGCTCTTGAACTCCAGTGACAGCGAGCCCTCGAACTTGATGTTGCCCGTCAACAGCGCGCTCGCGGCAACGGCCTGCCCGAGCGTGTCGTGCAGCGGCGCCGGGTAGTCGCCGCGCGACGCGATCTCACGCCAGCTGTCGCCCAGGCGCACGAGAACGCCGCGCACGCCCGCTTTCTCGAGCATGAAACGGTGCAGCACATCCTCGGATACAAGGTTGTCGACGGTGGAATCGGTCACGGTAGCCTCCTGGTGATCCGACGAAAAGTGGGGGCTCGACGCGGCCGCGACAAGCCCGTGCACGAGCCGGCCCCTTATACTGCGCCATCCTTCGCCATGGCGCGCCCATGACTTCCACGCCCCGCTCGCTGCCCTACCGCCTCGCCCGCCTCGCCCTCCTGCTCGTGGCAGCCTGGGTGGCCATGACCTGGCTGGCGGTACTGGTGCTGCGCTTCGTGCCGCCGTGGACCAGCGCCATGATCCTCGAACGTCGCGCGGGCGCCCTGCTCACCGGCGAATCCGACTTCACCTACAGGCACCGCTGGGTACCGTGGGACGAGATCTCGCCGCAGGTGGGTATCGCCATGGTGGCCAGCGAAGACCAGAAATTCCCATATCACCACGGCTTCGACGTCGACGCCATGCAGGATGCCATCGACGCGGCCGACGACGGCAAGCGCCTGCGCGGCGCCAGCACCATCAGCCAGCAGGTGGCGAAGAACCTGTTCCTGTGGAACGGGCGCAGCTTCGTACGCAAGGGTTTCGAGGCCTATTTCACCGTGGTGATCGAAGCGCTCTGGCCGAAGCAGCGGATCCTCGAGGTCTACATGAATGTCGTGGAGCTCGGTAACGGCGTGTACGGCGTGGGCGCTGCCAGCGACACGTTCTTCCACGTGGCCCCGGCACGCCTGACATTGACCCAGGCGGCCCGCCTCGCTGCGGTGCTGCCCAATCCCCGCCGTTTCCACGCCGACGCCCCGAGCGCGTATATCCAGCGACGTACGGCATGGATCGCGCAACAGGTCGGCCAGCTCGGCGGCCCGGGTTACCTGCTGCGCGCAACCTCCGACTCAGGACGAGTGCACTGACCGATGAATGTTTCCCCGTCGCTCGACATCGTCGTTCCCGCCTATAACGAATCGCAGGTGCTGCTCACGTTCCATGAGCGCATCTCCGCGGTACTCGACGGCATGGCCACCCGCGCCCGCGTGATCTACGTGGATGACGGCAGCACCGACGACACGTGGTCGCTCATGGCCAGCCTGGCCGGGCGCGACCCCCGCGCCGTGGCCCTTCGCCTGTCGCGCAACTTCGGCAAGGAAGCCGCGATGACCGCCGGGCTCGATGCCGTCGACGCCGATGCCGTGGTGGTGATCGACGCCGACCTGCAGGATCCCCCCGAGCTGATCCCCGCGCTGGTGGCGAAATGGCGCGAAGGCTTCGACGTGGTCTATGCCACGCGTGGCGAGCGCGACGGCGAGACACGCATGAAGAAGTTCACGTCGGCGGCGTTCTACCGCGTGATGGAACGGCTTTCCGACACGCCCCTGCCCCGCGACACCGGCGACTTCCGCCTGCTGTCACGGCGGGCGGTTGCCGCGCTGGGCGGCCTGCGCGAGCGCCAGCGTTTCATGAAGGGCCTGTTCGCATGGATCGGCTATCGGCAGACCTCGGTGGTCTATCACCGCGACGCCCGCCACGCCGGCACCACGAAGTGGAACTACTGGCGGCTCGGTAACCTCGCGATCGAAGGCATCACGTCGTTCTCCGCCGCCCCCCTGCGCCTGGCAACGTGGGTGGGGGTCACGGCCGCCAGCGTCGCCTTCCTCTACGGCATATGGGTATTGCTCAAGGTGCTGCTCTGGGGCGACCCGGTGCGCGGCTATCCCACGCTGATGGTCGTGATCCTGTTCCTCGGCGGTGCGCAGCTGCTCGCGCTCGGCGTCATCGGTGAATACGTGGGTCGTACCTATGCGGAGTCGAAGCGGCGACCGCTTTACTACGTCGAGACGCGCCTCGACGGTCCCACGCCGCCCTTCACCTGATCGTTACCCGGGCCTGCCCGGGTCCGGTTTAGACTCCCGGCTATCGCGGCACCCCGTCGCGCACGGCTGGAGAACCGCCCATGCAGCAGGTGAAGCATCTTCTCGAAGGCAAGGGTCGCGCGGTCTACGCCGTCGCACCGGATGCACCCGTCTACGAAGCGATCCGGCTGATGGCGGAAAAGAATGTCGGTGCATTGGTCGTGCTCAAGGGCAGCCAGCTCGTCGGCATCCTCTCCGAGCGTGACTACGCGCGAAAGGTGATCCTGAAAGACCGCTCATCGCGCGATACCACCGTGGGCGAGATCATGACCGCCAGCGTGATCACGATCTCCGACGATGCGACGGTCGACGAGTGCATGCGCCTGTGTACCGACGGGCGCCTGCGCCACCTTCCCGTGGTGGACACCGGGAACGCGGTGATCGGCGTCATCTCGATCGGCGACCTGGTGAAGGCCACTATCTCGGCGCAGAAGGAAACGATCAACCAGCTGGAAAGCTACATCACCAGCTGATCGACCTTCTCGGCCGGCTGTTCGCTGCTTCCGCCCGCTCGTCGTCTTTCGCTTCCGGCAACAGGTCGGGCGACGTCGCCGCACGCCGCGCGATCTCGGTGGCGATACCGGCGAGACCGGCGCACACGAGGCCGATGGTCGCGACGCCGACCCCGGCACCGCGTGCGACGGAAAGACCGGACGTCACGGCGAGGTCGCCGAAGCGCCATACCGCGGTCTCGACGAAGTTCTTCCCCTTGTAGCGGGCCTCGCGGGGCACGCGCGTATAGAGTGAATCGGTGGTCGGCTTCGTCATGCCGTAGGTCATGCCGCGCGACCCGGCCATGACCAGGCCGATGAGCGGAATGGTGTAGCCGAACGCCGGCAATTCGACCGAACCGAAGATCGCCAGGGCCACCAGCAGCCCGAAGTTCGCGAGCGAAGGCAGCACCATGGCCCACGTGGCGCCCAGCCCGCGCAGCACCAGTGGCGTCAGCGTGAGCTGGAGGATGGCGCCGAAGCCGTTGGTCCACAGGTCGAGGTCGGCGTAGAACGCCGTGCGCGCCGCGTTGCTGGCAAAGTGCAGCTTGGCGTAATCCGCGACCAGGGCGTAGGCCATGGTGGCGATGCCGTCGCTGAGCAGCATCAGCACGGTCATGTAACGCAGGAAGGGTTGCGCGAATGCGGCTTTGGCCCCCTCGATGATGGAGCCACCCACGGGTTCGCCCGCGCTCGGATCGTTACCGCTCCGCCGGGCCGATACCGCCAGAAGCGCGCCCAGCGCGAGCAGCAGCGCCACGGATGACATGACCAGCATGGTCGGCACGCCCAGGCGTTCGACCAGCACGCGCGTCAGCAGCGGACCCACCAGCGCGCCCGCCATGCCGCCGAAGGCGATGAACGGGAATACCAGCCGGGCCTGCACGCTGCGGTACACGTCGGCCATGAAGCTCCAGAAGAGCGAGACCACGAACAGGTTGAAGACGCTGACCCAGACGAAGAAGACCCGCCCGAGCCGCTCCGCGCCGATCTGGTCCTGGATGGCGAAGGCCGGCACGAACGCCACCAGGGCCACCACGAAGAACAGGTAGCTGACCGAGATCACCCGCTTTCGCGGGAAGCGCGACACCAGCCAGCCGAACAGCGGCGTCAGCACGAGCATCACGATGAACACGATGAGGTAGAACATCGGCAGCGACGAGGACCCCGCCGCGCCAACCAGCTGGTCGCGCACGGGGCGCAACATGTAATACGAGGTCATCACGAAGAAAAAGGCGATGACGGACAACGCGAGGGGCAGGCCCTCGCCCAGGGCAACGCGACGACGATCGTTCACGGGTGGCCGGTGTTCCGGTAAGAGGCGGAAACAGCCTAGCACGCGGCTTCCGTTCAGCGACGTGTACGCTTATGCGTTGTCCCCGGCCCGGAAGTAAAAGACAATGCCGGGAACGATGCTCCAGGCCCCCTCTGGCATCCACCTTTTCCCCCCACGGCGTGCCCTACGCCGCGATCCGCGAGATCAGCATGTCGCTTCGTTCCGTCTCCCTGCTCGCCTGCGCGATTGCCTGCGCCATTGCCGCCCCGTCCGTCCTGGCTGCTCCGCCCCCGCCGTCGAAGCCCCCCGTGGTACACGTCGATCCGACGGCGGAAAAGATCCCGGCCGACCGGGTGAAGCAAACCATCGAGAACTACAAGCAGTGGCTGGACGCCGCCGAGCAGCGCGATGCCGCGCCGGCCCTCGTCACCGCCATCGTGGTCGACGACAAGGTGGTCTTCGAGCGCGCCATGGGCTACGCCAACGAGAAGACGAAGGAACCGGCCACGCCGGAAACCGTCTTCCGCCTGGCGTCGCTGTCGAAGGCCTTCGCCACCGGCGTCACCGCCGTGCTGGTGCGCGACGGGTATCTCAGCTGGGATACCAAGCTGGTCGACACCATCCCCTACTTCAAGCTCAAGGACATGCAGGCGGCGCAGCAGGCGACGGTGCGCGACATCCTGGGCCAGCGCCTGGGGCTGCCGCGCAACACGTACGACAACATGCTCGAGGCCGATGCACCGTACGAAGAGCTCGTGCGCAAGCTCGACGAGGTCGACCTCTCATGCAAGGTCGGCCAGTGCTACGGCTACCAGAACGTCGCCTTCAGCATGATCGGCGACGTGATCTATTCCGTCACCGGCGATTATTTCTTCCGCCAGGTCGAGCGTCGCATCTTCGCGCCGCTGGGCATGACCACCGCCAGCTACGGTCGCGACGCGCTGGAAGCGAGCAAGAGCTGGGCCCGCCCGCATCGCGGTGGCCCGCACAACTGGGTTCCCTACGAGCCGAACGACAGCTATTACCGCGTGGCCCCCGCCGCCGGCGTGAACGCCAGCCTGCGTGACATGGAGCAGTGGCTCATGGCGCAGATGGGCGGTCGCCCCGACGTGCTGCCCACGCCGTCGCTCGATGTCCTGCACGCTCCCGGCATCGCGACACCGTCGGAAGAACATTCGCTGCCCTGGCGGCGCGCCCGCGTGACCGACGCGCATTACGCGCTCGGCTGGCGCGTGTTCAAGTACGCCAACGAAGACCTGATCTACCACGCCGGTGCCGTGTCGGGTTACCGCACGATGATCGGCTTCTTCCCGAAATACCACGCTGGCGTGGTCGCCCTCTGGAACGGCACCGGCCCGATGCCTGCCGGCCTGGTGCCCATGGTGTTCGACAGCCTCCTCGGCCTGCCGCACGTCGACTGGGCGGGCGTCGAGGGATCGATGCGCGCTGCGCCGGTGGCGCGCGTGGCTGCCGGGCCGGTGAAGGCCGCCGGTCGCGCCGGGTCGAAAGCGTCGGCTGCGAAGGCAGTACCGGCGAAGAAGGGAGCTGCGAAGAGCGCGCCGACGAAGAAGGCGGCAGCCGCGAAACCGGCAGCAGCAAAACCGGCCGCAGCGAAGCCAGCGGCCAGGAAGGCCGCCGCGAAGCCGGCAGCCAAGACGACAAAGAAGAAATCCGACGGCACCTGAGCCACGCTGTAGGAGCGCGCCCTGCGCGCGACATGTCTTGGGGCGATGCGCTCAAAGCCCGCGCGTGAATCTGCCATGGGTCGCGAAAAGATGTCGCGCGCAGGGCGCGCTCCCACGGGGGGCGCCTTGCGCGCGACATGTCTTGGGGCGATGCGCTCGAAGCCCGCGCGTGAATCTGCTATGGGTCGCGAAAAGATGTCGCGCGCGAGGCGCGCTCCCACCATGGGAAAGCGCGCTCTTCCGTGGGCCGGGGTTACCGGCCGAGGTTGAACTGCAGGCGGCGGCGAAGGGTGACCGTGATGGGCTCGCCGTTGCGTGAGGCGGGCTTGTACTGCCAGCGGCTCACCGCGTCGATCGCCGAACGATCGAAGACGTGCTTCGGCTGTGCATCCACCACCGACACGTTCGAGACGGCGCCATCGGTGCCGACCGTCAGCTCGACGTCCACCCAGCCTTCCTGGCTCGCACGCATCGCGGCGGTCGGGTAACGCGCGTTGACCTGGCGAACCAGCACCGCCTCGCTGATCGCATCCGGGTCCGTCGCACCAGGCGCACGTGCGGCGGTCGGGCGTGCGGTGGCCACGGCGGCAGCCGGCGCTGCCTGCGACTGCTGTGCTGCGCGCGCAGCTTGGTCGCGTGCCGCCTGCTGGCGACTTGCCTCTGCCGCTGCGGCAGCTGCCTGGGCCTGTTCCGCCTGCTGCTGGCGCGCCGTGTTCGCTGCGTTCTGCTGGGCAAGCTGCTGCGCCTTCTGCGCATCGACGGCCTGCTGCTGCTCGCGATCCAGCGTCTTGCGCTGTGCATCCAGCTTCGAACGCAGGATGGTGAGCGTGTAGTTCTCGGGATCGGCCTTGGCCAGCAGATCGATTTCGCGCTGCGCTTCATTGAAATCGCGCTGGTTGATCGTCTGCTCCGTGGCGGCGGCGCCATAGGAGAACGTTTCACGAAGGGCATCGGCGGCCACGGGATTACCCGGCTGCTTCTGCAATACCTTCATATAAAACTCGAATGCATTATTTCCGGAGGGCGCGACCAGGCGCTGGTCATTCATGGCCGTGCGGGCTTCAGCCAGAAGCTGGTCCACGCTCAATGCATCCACATTGGCCACCGGCGCGGCTTCGCGGGACGTCGATGCCTTCTGCGCGGAGGACGTGACCGGGGCATCCACGGAACGCGCATCGCGGTACGGCTTGATAATCAGAAACCATGCGGCGACGGCGAGCACGGCGACAATGACGACGACGGCAAGCGTGACGGTACTGACGGCGCCGCGCTGGATGCGAGGCACAGAAGAACGCTGACGAATATCCATAAGCCCCCTGATGGCTTGTCGCGAAGAACCCCCGTCCTCCGCAGCGCGGTGGCGACACGGTAACCGTAATGGGCGCGTGAATCCAGCGGGCGGGCCTAGGAGCTTTTCCCGTAAAAACGAATAACCCCGGCAAGCCGGGGTCAAGGTCTGGAAGTGTCTCCCCGCGCTGGGCACCGCGGGGAGATAATTCGCAACTCAGGCTTTCTTATTAGAACGTGACGCTGGCTTACTTGGCGACCTTGGCAGCCCGGGGTACGCGGGGCGTACGCGGGGTCTTCGCGGTCTTGGCGGTCTTGGTGGCGCGACCGACCCGGGCAGTGGCGACCTTCTTGGTGGCGGCCTTGCGCGGTGCAGCAGCCTTGCGCGTTGCCGTCTTGCGAGCGGTCTTCTTTACAGCCGTACCCTTGCGGGCACCGGTCTTGCGGGTCGCGGTCTTCTTGGCTGCAACCTTGCGTGCCGGTGCTGCTGCCTTGCGGGTGCTCTTCCTGGCGACAGCCTTCTTGGCGGCCGTCTTGCGCGTTGCAGTCTTCTTGGCGGCAACCTTGCGGGTCGACGTCTTCTTCGCCGCGACCTTACGGGTCGAGGTCTTCCTGGCCGCCGGCGACTTGCGCGCGGTGGTCTTCTTTACGGTGGACTTCTTCGTCGCTTTTTTGGCGGCGGCTTTCTTGGCAGTGGTTTTCTTGGCAGTGGCCATGGTTCGTCTCAGCTCCTCATCGGTTGGCAGTGGTTGCCCAGTAAAAGCGTGGAGGAACGCTTCGACCAGCAGATCGCTGTTCGTCGCGTGCCTCAAATTGTTCACCTGTCGGCGCGTACGTTCATCGGATAGCAGGCGGAGGATGTGCAGCGGAATCGATACGGTGATCTTCCGAACCGAACCCGCTTTCGAACCATGCTCCACATACGGCCTGACGAATTTTTCTATTTCCATTTCCGGTTCCCCGTCAATTGACGCAAAAGCTATTCCTGAACATTTCCGCTGTCAATAAATTTTGGCTCTAAATTGAAGACGTTGCGGACACATAACCCGACCCTTCGTGGTTTTCCGATTACCTGCCCCACTCGAAGCGAAGAGGGAATCGTGCACTCCGACGCACGCACTGCTTTACACGGCGTTACAAAATGCATTCGCGAAATACCTTAAATAAAGGACTTTCCGATTCATCGCTGAAACAACGGACGGCTCCGGCGCAAGCAATCGTCGTCGCCCGCGCGAGCGTCGCGCGGGACAAACCGAGTGTGTTTCCGGGGATGAACAGAAGACGACTGACGATGAAAATAATTTTTCGCCGAAGGCCGTTCGGGGCAAAAAAATGCCGGTCGAAGACGACCGGCATGCAGATCGAGCGTGCTGCTTCGATCAGTCGTCCGAGTTTTCCGCGTGCTCGGCGTACTCGTCGGCAGTGAGCAGACCGTCGAGTTCGGACTTGTCGTCGAGCTTCAGCTTGAAGATCCAGCCGGCCTCCCACGCGTCTTCGTTGATCGTCTCGGGCTTGTCGTTGAGCACTTCGTTCACGGCGATGACTTCGCCCGACACCGGTGCGTAGATGTCGGAAGCGGCCTTGACCGATTCGACGACGGCGACGCCGTTGCCTGCCTGCACCGAACTGCCCACTTCCGGCAATTCAACGTAGACCAGATCGCCGAGTGCGCCCTGCGCGTGGTCGGAGATGCCGACGGTGACCGTGCCGTCCTGCTCGACGCGCACCCACTCGTGGGATTTCTGGAATTTCAGATCGCCTGGGATTTCACTCATGGGGTATTCCTCGTTGTCTCGGGGCGGGGTGCGGTAAAGGGTGGCGCCAATTGTACCGGGATGCGCGACGCCGGAAAGCGCCGCGGCGGCTCCCGTTAATCCCCGAGTACGCCCGGCATGGGCTGGCCGTCACGTACGAAGGGGAACTTCACGACGCGCACGGGCACTTCGCGGCCGCGGATGTCCACGCGCACGTCGCCCGGCTCACCGGCGGGGATGCGCGCAAATGCCACGGACTTGCCGAGCGTCGGCGAGAAGCCGCCGGAGAGGATCTCGCCCTCGCCGAGCGTCGTCAGTACCTTCTGGCCATGGCGAAGCACGCCCTTGTCATCCATGACCAGGCCGACCATGACGCGACCGACGCCGTCGGCCTTCTGCTTCTCGAGCGACGCGCGGCCGATGAAGTCGCGGCCTTCGTCCAGCGAGACCGTCCACGCGAGTGCGGCTTCCCATGGCGTGACCGTCTCGTCCATGTCCTGGCCGTAAAGGTTCATGCCGGCTTCCAGGCGAAGCGTGTCACGTGCGCCGAGGCCCGCCGGTGCGACGCCGGCCTCGCGCAGGAGGTTCCACAGTTCGACGACGCGGGTGTTCGGCACGACGACTTCGAAACCATCTTCACCGGTGTACCCGGTGCGTGCGAGGAACAGGGGCATGCCGTTCGGGCCTTCGATTTCCAGCGCCGCGAACTTGCCGAGCTTCGTCGCCTTCTCGCGGATGTCCTCGGGCAGCAGGCCGATCAGCTTCTCGCGTGCCTGCGGCCCCTGCACGGCGATCATGCCGAATTCGGGACGCTCGCGAACCGTGACGCCGAAGGCGCCGGCCTGCTTCTGGATCCACGCGAGATCTTTTTCGCGGGTCGCGGCGTTCACCACGAGGCGGAAGAAATCCTCGCGCAGGAAATAGACGATGAGGTCGTCGACGACGCCGCCCTGCTCGTTGAGCATGCACGTGTAGAGCGCCTTGCCGGTCTTCGTCAGCTTGTCGACGTTGTTGGCCACCAGGTGACGGAGGAACTCCCGCGTGCGTGCGCCCGTCAGGTCCACCACGGTCATGTGCGAGACGTCGAACATGCCGGCATCCTTGCGCACCGAATGGTGTTCTTCGATCTGCGAGCCATAGGCGATCGGCATGTCCCAGCCGCCGAAGTCGACCATGCGGGCGCCCAGCTCGCGATGGGAGGCGTTGAGTTCGGTCTTGTCGGTCATGGTCTTACCTTGCAGGGAATTGACGGGGGAATCAGCGGGGCATTATCAGCCGCCTTGCGCCGCAAGGCCAAGCGCAGCGCAACATGCCTCGTGAAACTGCTAGCCTTCGCGCATGGCTCAGGCACCCCAACCCGGCTCGGCAACGCTTGTCCCCGATCAGGGCGGGAGCCGCCTTGCCCTTGCCGGCGACTGGACCCTGGCGCATTACGCCGACCTGCAGCGGCGTGCCGGCGAGCTCGCCGGCCGCATAGGCAACGACACGGCGGTGGACATCGGCCAGCTCGGCGCCATGGATACCGCCGGCGCCTTCGTGATCGCCGAGCTGCTCGGCAGCGCACGCACGCAGAAGCTCGCCCAGGACGAGTCGCTGCCCGATGCCCGGCGCGCGCTGCTGAAGACGGTGGGCGATGCCGTGGACACCTACTGCACCGGCGTCCGCAAGAAGCGGGACGCGGGGTTCGTGGTGCTGCTGGAGCGCATCGGCATCTCGGTGCAGTCGACCTGGAAGCAGACGCTTAAGCTGCTGGCCTTCATCGGCATCACCCTGCAGGGCATCGCCGCCACGGTCTGGCGCCCGCGCCGCTGGCGGGTCACGTCGCTGGTATCGCACATCGAACAGACCGGCCTCGACGCGGTGCCCATCCTCGCGTTGCTCTCCTTCATGGTCGGCGCGGTCGTCGCCTTCCTCGGATCCACCGCCCTCGCCTCGTACGGTGCGAGCCTCTTCACCGTCGACCTGATCGGCTTCGCCTTCCTGCGCGAGTTCGGCGTGCTGCTCACCGCGATCCTGCTGGCCGGCCGCACCGCGAGCGCGTTCACCGCGCAGATCGGATCGATGAAGGCGCGGGAAGAGATCGACGCCATCCGCACGCTCGGCCTCGACCCGGTCGAGCTGCTGGTGCTGCCGCGCGTCCTCGCGCTGCTGGTCTCCCTGCCGCTGCTGACCTTCCTCGCCATGATCGCCGGCATCGCGGGCGGCGGCGTGGTGTGCCTCACCGTACTGAAGATGTCGCCGTCGATGTTCCTGTCGATGTTCCAGTCGGACATGTCGCTGGGCCAGTTCCTCGTCGGCATCGCCAAGGCACCGGTGTTCGCATTCATGATCGGCGTGATCGGATGCATGGAAGGGTTCAAGGTGTCCGGCAGCGCGCAGTCGGTCGGCGAGCACACCACCTCGGCCGTGGTGCAGTCCCTCTTCGTGGTGATCCTGATCGATGCACTCGCCGCCCTCTTCTATATGGAGATGGGCTGGTGACGGAAACCGTGATCGAAGTTCGTGGCCTGGTGAACCGCTTCGGCAGCCAGACCGTCCACGAGAACCTGGACCTCGACGTGTACCGCGGCGAGATCATCGGCATCGTCGGCGGCTCGGGCACGGGCAAGTCGGTGCTGCTCCGTACCATCGTCGGGCTGGTGCGCCCCGTGGCCGGCGAAGTGCGCGTGTTCGGCGAAGACCTGCTGGCCCTCTCCGCCGAGAAACGCTCGAAGGTCGAGCGCCGCTTCGGGGTGCTGTTCCAGAGTGGCGCGCTGTTTTCGTCGCTCACCGTGGCCGAGAACGTGGCGCTGCCGCTGGTCGAGCACGCGGGGCTGGATCGCATGGATGCCCAGCGCCTCGCCGGCGTGAAGCTCGCGCTGGCGGGCCTGCCCGTCGATGCCGGGCGGAAGTATCCCTCCGAGCTGTCGGGCGGCATGGTCAAGCGCGCGGCCCTCGCCCGTGCGCTGGCACTGGACCCCGAGATCCTGTTCCTCGACGAACCCACCGCCGGCCTGGATCCGATCAGCGCCGCCGCTTTCGACAGTCTCATCGTCACCCTGCGCAACGCGCTGGGCCTCACCGTGTTCCTGGTCACGCACGACCTCGACACGCTTTATTCCACCTGCGACCGCGTCGCGGTGCTTTCCCGGCACCGCGTGCTGGCGGCGGCGCCGATCGGCGAAGTGGCGCGCACCGACGATGCCTGGGTACAGGCCTATTTCAACGGACCGCGCGGTCGCGCGGCCACCCTCGCCGCCCACCGGGGCAAGGACTGACACCATGGAAACGCGCGCGCACCACATCCTCATCGGCATGTTCACGGTACTGGTAGTGGTTTTCGGACTCGGCTTCGGCGTGTGGCTCGCCAAGGCCCATTCCGACCAGGAGTGGAACTTCTACGACATCGTGTTCAACGAGGCCGTCACCGGGCTGTCGAAGGGCGGTGCCGTGCAGTACAACGGCATCCGGCTCGGCGACGTCATGCAGCTGCGCCTGGATCCGGAAGATCCGCGCCGCGTGCTGGCACGTGTCCGGCTCGCCGGAGACACGCCACTCCATAAGGACATCCACGCCAAGCTCGCCCTCACCGGCGTGACGGGCGTGGCGATCATCCAGCTCTCGGGTGGCTCGCCGGGCAGCCCGCTCCTGGTCGGCAAGGATGGTGAAGTGCCGGTCATCATCGCGGACCCGTCGCCCTTCGCCCGCCTGCTGTCCGGGGGCGAGGATCTGCTGACGAATATCAACCAGGCGGCGGCGCATGCGAACAAGCTGCTCTCCAAAGAGAACGTGTCGCGCATCGAGAACACGCTGGAGCACCTGGATCGCACGACGTCCGTGATCGCCGACGAGCGCGAAGACATCCGCACGCTGATCAAGCAGCTCGTGGTCACGACGCAGCAGGCCAACGAAACGCTGGCGGCCAGCCGTACGCTGGTACAGAACGCGAATGGGCTGGTGGAAGGCCAGGGCAGGCAGACGCTGGAGAGCGCGCAGCGCGCCATGGGTTCGCTGGAGCACTCCATGGCCTCGGTCGATCGGCTGCTCAACGACAACAGCGACGCGATCAACGGTGGCGCCGCGAGCCTCGGCGAGCTGGGCCCCGCGCTCCGCGAGCTGCGTGACACGCTCGGGTCACTGCGCTCCATCACCCGGCGCCTCGATGAGAACCCGAGCGGCTACCTGTTCAACCGCGACAAGACCAAGGAGTTCACGCCATGACGCGCGCCCGATTCACCCTGCCCGTCGTGGCGTTCGCGCTGATGACGGCGTGCTCGATCCTGCCGAAGGCCGAGTCGCCACGTATCTATACGTTACCGTCGGCACCCGGTGCGCGGCCGGCCGCCGCCGTGCCCGTGGGCTTCTCGCTGCGCATCGCTTCCCCGTCGGCACCGCGCACGCTCGACAACGCACGCATCGCCGTCGTTCCCACGGCGAACGAGATCACCGTGTACGCCGGGGCCCGCTGGGCCGATTCCTCACCGCACCTGTTCCGTGACCGCCTGGCGGATGCATTCCGTGCGACCGGGCGCGTGCCGTCGCTCAGCACCGACGATGCGAATCTCGCGGCCGACGTGGAGCTCGGCGGGAATCTCGCCGCGTTCCAGACCGAATACGTGGACGGGAAACCGGAGGTCGTCGTGCGGTTCGACGCCGTCGTTGCCGGGACGCGCAAGCACCAGATCAGCGGGTCGCGGCGCTTCGAGGTGCACGAGCCGGTGAGCGGAAAGGAAGTGCCGCAGGTGGTCGAGGCATTCGGGCGCGCGATGGATAAAGTGTCGGGCGAAGTAGTCACCTGGACGTTGCAGACGGCCCCGTAGGAGCGCGCCGCGCGCGCGACATCTTTTCGCGATAATGTTAAAGGTTGTCGCGAGAATCTGAACGCGGTCGCGAGAGCCTGGAACCGGGTCGCGAGAGCTTGGAACCGAGCCGCGAAAGCCTGATACGGGGTCGCGAAAGGATGTCGCGCGCGGGGCGCGCTCCTACGGGGTCGCGAGAAGATGTCGCGCGCGGGGCTGTAGTGGTCAAGTTTTCCTAGACACCCACGTAGGAGTTTGTTGCCGCCAGATGCTCCAGGAGTGCTGGCGGTATGTTCTTTCGTGACGAGTGCGGGCGCTTGTGGTT
>Ga0247730_1000081_pt1 | contig 100110 bp, 98 predicted proteins | sample UWRJL073202C2_FD_180959 | JGI IMG/M metagenome (GOLD analysis project Ga0247730, IMG submission 180959) | Plant litter microbial communities from Arlington Agricultural Research Station in Wisconsin, United States - UWRJ-L073-202C-2 | ecosystem: Environmental > Terrestrial > Plant litter >...
GATCGGCATGGCCGTCGGTGTCGACTACTCGCTGTTCTACCTGAAGCGCGAGCGCGAGGAACGCGCCCGCGGGCGGTCGACGATCGACGCGGTCGAGATCGCGGCGGCCACCGCCGGACACGCCGTCGTCGTCTCGGGGTTCGCCGTCATCGTCGCGATGTCCGGGCTGTACCTCTCCGGCGAGGCGGTGTTCGAGGCCCTCGCCGTCGGCTCCATCCTCGTGGTGCTCGTCGCCGTGACCGGCTCCCTGACGGTGCTGCCGGCGATGCTCGCGAAGCTGGGGCGCTGGGCCGACCGGCCGCGCATCCCGTTGCTGTGGCGGCTCAACCGCCGGATCGGCCAGGGCGGCATCAGCGGCCGCCTGATCCGCCCGGTCATCCGCAAGCCGTTCGTCTCGGCCCTCATGGCCGGAGGCGCGCTCGTCGCACTCGCCGTCCCCGCCCTCGGGCTCTCGACGCACGAGTCGACGATCGCGACGCTGCCGCAGGACATCCCCGCCGTGCAGGCCTTCCAGCGCGCCCAGGCGAGCTTCCCGTCGGAGCGCCCCTCGGTCGAGGTCGTCCTCCGCACGTCCCCCGGTGATGCCGACTCGGCCCGTTCCGCCCTCGAGCGGATCGAGCAGGCCTCGGTCGAGGCGGGCATCGCCGCGCCGGGCGAGCAGGACATCCGTACCGCAGGCGACGGACGCACGTCCGTCCTGACGCTCTCCGCGCCGTACTCGGACGGCGACGTCCGCAACGAGGCGACGATCGAGCAGCTGCGGGACGATGTCGTGCCCCGCGCCGTCGCGGGCGTCGACGCGACGTCAGCGGTCGGCGGGTCGGTGGCGGAGTCCTACGACTACGAGCACAAGACCTCGCGACTCCCGCTCGTCATCGGCTTCGTGCTGGTGCTGACGATGCTCATGATGATCTGGACGTTCCGCAGCCTGACGATCGCCCTGCTCACGACAGCACTCAACCTGCTGTCCGTCGGTGCGGCGTTCGGCGTGCTGACCCTGGTGTTCCAGCACTCGTGGGCCGACGGCCTGCTGGGCTACACGTCGTCGGGGTTCGTCGTCGACTGGATCCCGCTGTTCTGCTTCGTGGTGCTGGTCGGACTGTCGATGGACTACCACGTGTTCGTCCTGAGCCGCGTCCGTGAGGGCCTGCGACGGGGACTGCCGTACGAGCAGGCGGTCGAGCACGGCATCCGCGAGACGGCCAGCGTCGTCACGAGCGCCGCGGCGGTCATGGTCTCGGTCTTCGCCGTGTTCGCGACGCTCGACATGCTCGAGATGAAGCAGATGGGGGTCGGCCTGTCGGTCGCGATCCTGCTGGACGCGACCGTCGTCAGGCTCGTCCTGCTGCCGGCGCTCCTGCTCGGCCTCAAGGGCCGGCTGCAGCACCTCGGCCGCGTGGAGAGCCGCGAGGACACCCACGAGCCGCAGCTCGTCGACGCCTGAAAAAGCCCCGGTTCGCCACGGTCCCTCCGCAGACGTCGTCCGCCCGAGGGAGATCTCCCTCGGGCGGACGCGATTCTTGCTAGGGACCGTGGTGGACCGATGCGGTCAGATCAGGCCCTTGTCGGTCAGCCACTGCTTGGCCAGCACGTCCGGGGCGGTCTTGTCATCGCCCTGGTTCTTGCTGTTGAGATCGAGCAGGTCCTCGGTCGTCAGCGCGGCCGAGACCTTGTCGAGGGTCGTCTTGACCTCGTCCGACGCCTTGTCGGAGTTGATCACCGGGATGACCTGCTGGGCGGCGATCAGGTTGTCGGGGTCCTCGAGGGTCACGAGCTTGTTGGCGAGGATCGACGGCGTCGTGGAGTAGATGTTCGCGACGTCGATGTCACCGTCGAGCAGCGACTTGAGCGTCTTGGGTCCTCCGCTGTCGCTGATCGGGATGAAGTCGATGCCCGTGATGCCGTAGACCGACTCGAGACCCGGGATGCCGTACGAGCGCTCCTTGAACTCCGGGTTGGCGCCGAGCTTCAGGCCGTCGACGTTCTTCAGGTCGGCGATCGAGGCCACGTTGTTCTCCGCGGCGAACTCCGGCGTGACGTTGAGGGAGTCCTTGTCCTCGGCGGGCGCGGCCGTGAGGACCTCGAGGCCGTCGGGCAGCGCGTCGGCGAGGGCCGTCTCGATGTCGGCCTCGACGGTCGCCGTGGCGTCCTTGTCGAGGTACGACAGCAGGTTGCCGGAGTACTCGGGCAGCAGGTCGATCTCGCCGGACTCCAGGGCCGGGATGTAGACCTCACGGGCTCCGATGTTGAGCTTCTTGGAGACCTTGACGCCGTCGGCCTCGAGGGCCTGGGCGTAGATCTCGGCGATGATCTCGTTCTCGGGGAACGCCGCCGAGCCGATCGTGATGCTGTCGCTGGACGAGGAGCCGCCTCCGTCCGACGACGACGAGTCGTCGGACGTGGGGTCGCCGCCACAGGCGGACAGCGCGAGGCCGAGCGCGGCCGCCGCCAGTCCGGCGGTGATCTTGGTGATGGACATGTTTCTCCTTGGTGGGGGTGGGGTCAGGCAGAGAGGCGGACGGGGGCTGACCGGTTGCGCAGGGCCAGGCGTTGGAGGAGGACGAAGATGCCGTCGAGCACGAGCGCCAGCACGATCACGATGACGGACCCGGCGACGACCTCGGCGTTGTCGCGCAGCGCGAGTCCGTCGATGAGGTATCGGCCCAGTCCTCCGGGGCCGGGGATGAACGCCGCCACGGTGGCGGTCGCCACGACCTGCAGGGTCGCGGACCGCAGGCCGCCGATGATCAGCGGAAGGGCCAGCGGGATCTCGACCTTGGCGAGGATCTGCCGCTCGGTCATGCCGATGGCACGGGCGGCGTCGATGGTCTGGCGGTCGACCGACTCGAGCCCCGCGTAGGCGCCGGCCAGCAGGGGTGGGATCGCCAGGAGCACGAGCGTGAAGATCGCGGCCTTGATGCCGATGCCGGTGAACAGCGAGGCGTACGTGAGCACGCCGAGGGTGGGCAGCGCCCTCAGCGCTCCCGAGCTGACGACCGCGAGCCCACGCAGACGCCCGGTGTGACCGATCCACAGTCCGATCGGTATCGCGATCGCCGCCGCGATCAGGATCGTCAGCGCCGTGTAGCCGAGATGCTCGACGAGTCGGTGGGGGACACCGTCCTCACCCGACCAGTTGGTGGAGTCGCTGAACCAGTCGATCGTGTCGGAGACGACGCTCATGCCCTGCCACCGCCGATCAGTCGGGCGAGGCCGCGAGCCTCCGTCGTGCGTGTGGCCCTGGCCCACGGCAGCAGGAGGCGGCCCGCCAGGACGATCAGCGCATCGAACACCAGCGCGACGATCACGATGCCGAAGACTCCCGTGAGGATCTCGGCGTTGTTGTCGGTGCGGTAGCCCTCGGTGAACAACGAACCGAGGTTGCTGACGCCGATCAGGGCACCGACGCTCACGAGGCTCACGCTGCTGACGGCGACCACACGCAGACCGGCGACCAGGACGGGCCCGGCCAGCGGAAGCTCCACCCTGAACGCACGACCGGTCGAGGCGAAGCCCGCCGCCGTCGCGGCGTCGAGCACGGCGGGCGACACCGACTCGAAGGCGTCCGTGGCCGAGCGCACCATGATCGCGACGGCGTACACCGTCAGGGCGACCACGACGTTGAGCGGGTCGAGGTAGCCGGTGCCGATGATGCTGGGCAGCACGAGGAAGAAGGCCAGCGACGGGATCGTGTAGAAGATCCCCGCGACCGACAGGAGCACACCGCGGACACGTCGGTGCCGGTTGGCGTACCAGCCGATCGGCACCGCGATGACGAAGCCCAGGACGATCGGCAGCGCGCTCAACCACAGGTGGCTGATCAGCAGGTCGACGACCTTGTCGGTGTTGTTCTGGAACCAGGTCATTCGGCGAGGACTCCAGCCGCCTTGCCGGTGCCGTCCACCACGATGCGCGCGCCGTCGCGCTCCTCGACGTGCAGCTTGCGGTGGCCCTTGTCGAGCCCGACGAAGCTGCGCACGAACTCGTCGGCCGGGTTGGCGAGGATGTCGGCGGGCGAGCCGACCTGGGCCACCTCACCGCCCTTCTTGAGGATCACGACCTGGTCGCCGAGCAGGAAGGCCTCGTCGATGTCGTGCGTCACGAAGACGATCGTCTTGTCGAGATCGCGTTGCAGCCGCAGGAGCTCGGTCTGCAGCTCCTCGCGCACGATGGGATCGACGGCACCGAACGGCTCGTCCATCAGGAGGATGTTGGGGTCGGACACCAGCCCGCGGGCCACGCCGACCCGCTGCTGCTGACCGCCCGAGAGCTGACCGGGGTACTTCGTGGCCAGCGATGTGTCGAGCCCCACAGTCTCCAGGACGGCGTACGACCGGTCGCGCGCCTCCGACTTGCTCACGCCGTTGAGGCGCAGCACCGTCGCGACGTTGTCGATGACCTTGCGGTGCGGCAGCAGGCCGGCGTGCTGCATGACGTAGCCGATGCTGCGACGCAGCTCGACCTTGTTGCGGGTCGCGATGTCGACGTCGTCGATCAGCACCTGCCCCTTGCTGGGTTCGACCATGCGATTGACCATGCGCAGCAAGGTGGTCTTGCCGCAGCCGGAGGACCCGACGAAGACGGTCGTCGTGCGCGACGGCAGCACGAGGCTGAAGTCGCCTACTGCCTCCGTCCCGTCAGCAAAGGTCTTGCCGATGGTGCGGTACTCGATCATGCGGTCCTCCGCGCTCGACGCCAGCGCGTCGGGACAGTAGGTAGGCAGGGTTCAGACAGTGTTACCTGATCGCCGGCTGGTGGCAATCGGAATGCGGGGGGTTACGCCGAGGGCTGAACCCGTTGTTCGACGTCCGTCGCGCCCGGCACGACCGGCAGGCCGGCAGCTCGCCACCCGTGGATCCCGCCGACGATGTCGCTGGCCGGCAGGCCCAGCGACACGAGCGCCGACGCCGCCAGCGACGAGGTGTAGCCCTCGGTGCAGACGACGATCCACGTCTGCCCCTCGGTGGCCAGCGACAGGCTGGCCCCCGACCGGGGGTGCAGGCGCCACTCGAGGTGATTGCGCTCGACGATGATCGAGCCCGGGATCTCCCCGTCCAGCTCGCGCTGCCACTGCGGCCGGATGTCGACGATGACGGCTCCCGCTCCGACGCGAGCGTGCGCCTCGAGCGGGTCGAGCCGCTCCAGGCCGCCGCGCGCCGACTCCAGCAGCTCGTCGACCGACCCGTAGGTGACCGTCATGACGCCGCCCGCAGGTCGGGTGCGGGCGCCTCCGGGTCGTCCGTCCACACGGACGCCAGCCTGGTGAGCTGGTGCCCGTCGACGTCGTAGTAGTTCATCTGCGTCAGCGGCGGCGAGTAGGCGTGGACGCTCACCGCGGTCCGCGGGTGGACGTTGCGGACGTCGTGCACGTAGTGCTCGCCGAAGACGACGGAGTCACCGGTCGCCCGGGAGGACTCGCTCAGCACCTCGGCACCGGGCGTCCAGACGGCCTCGCTGAGCGTTCCCTCGACCACGGTGAAGGCCCCGGACGAGCCGCCGTGGTCGTGCAGCTGCGTGCCCTGCTCCTCGGTCCAGCTGATGAGCCAGACGTCGACCTGGTCGTCACATCGCAGTCGCACGTGCCAACGGCTCTCCGTGTCGGCGTGAACCTCGTAGAGGCCCGCGCGGACGTCGTCGGCGACCGAGCTCGTCAGAGCGGCGAGATCGGCCAGCGACAGGGGCGCGACGGTGGTGGGACGTGCGGTCATGGGTCCATGGAAGCCCACTTCACGCACCGGATCCCCCGAGTTCACATGCTGGACAGATCGCCCACTCCGTGGAGGTGCGGCCACGGCCCCAGCAACTATCGTGGCCCGATGCCCACCAGAGAGGTCGCCCTGACATGAAGTGGATCGTCATCCTCGTAGTGCTGCTCGTGATCGTCGGCGCGCTGTACCTGCGCTCGGTCCGCCTGCGACCCGAGAGCCGTGGCTCGGCTCGGCACCATCGGCTGGAGGACTCCGTCTCCCGGCGCGAGCCTGCGACCGACGGCGACGAGCCGTAGGACCGACCCGGTTTTGTCGCTCCGACCGACCGTGCGTTACAGTTGCGTGCGCGGTTAGCCGCACAGCATGGCCCCGTGGCGCAGTTGGTTAGCGCGCCGCCCTGTCACGGCGGAGGTCGCCGGTTCGAGTCCGGTCGGGGTCGCCATGTGAAGAAGCCCACGTCCCTCTTCGGAGGGACGTGGGATTTTCTTTGCCGCCGAGTTGGTTGAAACTTGTATGACTTCTCCCGCGATCACGTCCCCGTTCATCCTCGCCGACGAGACGCTTGACGTCCTGTTCCGCGAGGCCCGCACCGCGAACACGTACAGCGACGAGCCCGTCTCGCTCGAGCAGGTGCGCGAGGTCTTCGAGCTCGTGAAGAACGGCCCGACGATGATGAACATCCAGCCCATGAGGCTGCTGCTCGTCGAGCAGGGCGAGGGCCGTGACCGTCTGCTGCCGTTGATGTCCGACGGCAACCGGGCCAAGACCGCCACGGCACCCGTCGTCGCGGTCGTCGCCGCCGACGTCGACTTCCACACCTCGCTCGCCGCGCACTTCCCCCACAAGCCGGACGCCGGCGACCTGTTCGCGGGGGACGCGGACGGCCGCGCCCAGATCGCGCGCTACAACACCGCGCTGCAGACCGGCTTCTTCATCGTCGGCATCCGCGCCGCCGGTCTGGCCGCCGGCCCCATGGGTGGCTTCGACGCCGCGGGCATCGACGAGGAGTTCTTCGCCGGCACCTCGTGGCGCACGCAGCTCGTCGTCAACATCGGTCATCCGGGCGAGAACCCGTGGTTCGACCGCCTGCCGCGCATCTCGGCCGACGACGCGATCCGCATCGCCTGACGCCCGTGGCAGGCTGAGGTCATGGCTGATCTCACCTCCCGGGTCCACGACGTCCTGCCCTCCGTGCTCGAGGATCTCGAGTCCCTCGCCCGCATCCCGTCGGTCTGGGCGCAGCCCGAGCACCACGACGACGTCCGGCGCTCGGCCGTCGAGGTCGAACGCCTGCTGCGCGAGGCCGGCTTCGCCGACACCACGATCGTCGAGGCCGGCGGAGCGCCGGCGGTCATCGCCCACCACCCCGCTCCGCCCGGCGCGCCGACCGTCCTGCTCTACGCGCACCACGACGTCCAGCCGACGGGCGACCCGGCACTGTGGACGTCCCCGCCGTTCGAGCCGACCCGACGCGGCGACCGCCTCTACGGTCGCGGCACCGCCGACGACAAGGCGGGTCTGGCGGCGCACCTGGCGGCGTTCCGCGCCCACGACGGCAACCCACCGGTCGGGGTCACGGTGTTCGTCGAGGGCGAGGAGGAATCGGGGTCGCCGAGCCTCGTGGCCCTGCTCGAGCAGCACCGCGACGAGCTGACGGCCGACGCGATCGTCATCGCCGACTCCGCCAACTGGTCGATCGGCGTCCCGGCGCTGACCGTGTCGCTGCGGGGCATGGTCGACTGCGTCGTGACGGTGGAGACGCTCGACCACGCCGTGCACTCCGGCATCTGGGGCGGGGTCGTGCCGGACGCCCTCACGACGCTGGTCCGCCTCCTCGCCACGCTGCACGACGACAAGGGGTCCGTCGCGATCGAGGGACTCCACCACGGGGTGGCCGCCGATCTGGAGTACCCCGAGGACCGGTTCCGCGAGGAGTCGTCCATCCTGCCCGGCGTCGAGCAGATCGGTCGCGGCTCGATCGTGCAGCGCCTCTGGGCGGAGCCGGCCGTCAGCGTCCTCGCCGTCGACGCGACGCCGGTCGCCACCGCGTCCAACACCCTCGCCCCGAGCGCTCGCGCCAAGATCGGCATGCGCATCGCCCCGGGCGGCGACGCCGCGACGCACCTCGACGCCCTGGTGGCCCACCTGGAGCAGCACGCACCCTTCGGCGCCCACGTGACGGTCGAGCGCGGCGACCTCGGCGAGCCCTTCACGGTCGATGCGGCCGGTCCCGCGTACGACGCCGCCCGCTCCGCGTTCCGCGACGCCTGGGACGGCACCGAGCCCGTCGACATGGGCATGGGCGGATCCATCCCGTTCATCGCCGAGTTCGCCCGGATCTTCCCGGACGCCGCCGTGCTCGTCACCGGCGTCGAGGACCCCGACACCCGCGCGCACGGCATCGACGAGGGCCTGCACCTCGGCGAGTTCGCGAAGGTCTGCCTCGCCGAGGCCCTGCTGCTGGAACGGCTGGCCTTGATTCGTTGACGCCGGAGGCCATGCGATAAGGTGAACGTCGCTCGTTCGCGAGCGGTGGCCAGGTAGCTCAGTTGGTACGAGCATCCGCCTGAAAAGCGGAGGGTCGCCGGTTCGACCCCGGCCCTGGCCACAGCAACGGTGAAGCCCCCCTGAGAGCGCCATGCGCTCTCAGGGGGGCTTTTCCGTTGCTGCGGCGGGGGTCAGCGGGCGAACCCAGTTCGTGGGCACTTGTGTATGTGCTGGGCGCTCGACGTCGCACAGAACTGCCCACAGACTGCTGACGCTGCTGTGCCTTGGACGCCGGATGCCTGACGAGGCTCAGCGCGGCGGCAGGTCGTCCCGGGTGCTGTTGCGCAGGGCGGCGTTGCGCTGACCCTGGGCGACGAACGACAAGACGATGCCGATCGCTCCGGCAGCCATGAGGATGTAGCCGACGACCACCAGGTCGACCTCGTTGATGTTGTCGCGCACGGCGAACGACAGGATCGCGCCGATGGCGATGAGTGCGATGGATCCACCGAAGTACATGAGCGGGCCTCTTTCTTGGGGTGACACGAAGGTAGCGGTGCCCCGACCAGGACGCATGTCGTGCAGTCCACGCGCCGTGCCCGGGTCTCGGGGCATGCGCCGACTGCGCCGTTCAGCCGCAGCGCCTAGCATCGATCGGATGGGAACTGTGCTGAACGGACGCTACGAGCTCGGCGACACGATCGGATCCGGCGGCATGGGCCGCGTGCATCGTGCCGTCGACACCAGGCTCGGCCGATCCGTCGCCGTCAAGATCCTGCGCGTGGGCGGCGGCGAGGACGACGCCACCGCGCGGGCCCGCTTCCGGGCCGAGGCGACGCTGGCGGGCTCGCTGCACCATCCCGGCATCGCCCAGATCTACGACGTCGGCGAGGACGAGTCGTCGCCCGAGCGCGACCCGTTCATCGTCATGCAGCTGATCGAGGGCACGCCGCTGAACCGGCTGCTGGCCGAGCGCGGCGCCATCCGCCCCGACGGCGTCGCCAAGATCGTCGCGCAGGTCGCCGATGCGCTCGCCACGGCGCACGCGGCCGGCATCGTGCACCGCGATCTCAAGCCGTCCAACATCGTGGTGACCTCGGAGGGCCGGGCCGTGCTGGTCGACTTCGGCATCGCATGGTCGGCCGGCAACGAGCCCTTGACCCAGACCGGCTCGATCATCGGCACGGCCGAGTACTTCAGCCCCGAGCAGGCCGCCGGTCGGCCGGCCACGGCGCGCTCGGACCTGTACTCGCTCGGCGTCGTCGCCTACCACTGCGTGACCGGCACGTCCCCCTTCCGCCGGGAGACCCCCGTCGCCACCGCGATGGCCCAGCTGACGGGCGACCTTCCACCCATGGACACGACGGTTCCCCCGGCGTTGCGGACACTCATCACGGCCCTGACGCAGAAGGACCCCGACGACCGCCCGTCGAGCGCCGCCGCCGTGGCGTCGCTCGCGAGCAGCGAGACGTCCCCGGCGACGGAGATCATCGCCCCGGCGACGACCGCGATGCCGGCAGCACCGACGCCGACGAGCGTCCGGCCCGCTGCCCCGTCGCCACCCCCGCCGCCGGTGCTTTCGCCACCCTCACGCTCCGACGAGCGCGAACGCCGCTCGTCCCGGTGGCCCCTGCTCGTGATCGTCGCGGTGCTGGTGCTGCTGGCCGGCTTCATCGCCGCACAGGCCATGGGCGGGGACGACGACCCCGAGGCCACCGACGACACGACGCAGACCACCGACTCTCCGGACGCGGACGAGACGACGCCGTCAGCCACGTCCGCGACCACCGAGCCCGACACCGGCTCCGACCAGGTCACCGTCGATCGCGACGCCCTGATCGGGTTGACCTACGACGATGCCGCCGACGAGCTCGACGACCTCGGTCTGTCGGCACGGCGCGTCGACGAGGTCTCGTCCGCACCCGACGGCACCGTCACGGGTGCGTCGCCGTCCGGCACGGTGGAGAGCGGCAGCACGATCACTCTCACGGTCGCCAAGGAGGCGCCCGCCACCACCGAGCCGACGTCCGAGCCGACGACGCCCAGCACGGAGGCGGGTCCCGCCGCCGGGAAGGACGACAAGGACAAGGGCAGGAAGAAGCCCTGAGCCCGACCCCGACCTAGGCTGGCGGCATGGACCTCGGACTCACGGATCGTGTCTACCTGCTCACCGGCGCCTCGGGCGGTCTCGGACGGGCGACGGCCGAGCAGCTGGTCGCCGACGGCGCGAAGGTCGTCATCTCCTCGCGCAGCCAGGAGTCGGTCGACCGGGCCGTCAGCGAGCTGGGGCCCGACGCGGTCGGCGTCGCCGTCGACAACGCCGACGCCACAGCACCCGCGCAGCTGATCGCCGTCGCCAAGGAGTCGTTCGGGCGCATCGACGGCGTCCTGATCAGCGTGGGTGGCCCGCCGGCCGGCCCGATCCTCGACCGGACGGAGGAGGAGTGGCGCCTCTCGTTCGAGACGGTGTTCCTCGGCGCCATCCGGCTCGCCCTGGCGGTGGCCGAGGAGCTCGGCGAGGGCGGCTCGATCGCGTTCGTGCTGTCGACCTCGGCGAAGTCGCCCATTCCCGGGCTCGGCATCTCCAACGGCCTGCGCCCCGGTCTGGCGATGGCGGCGAAGAACCTGGCGGACGAGCTCGGTCCGCGCGGCATCCGCGTCAACGGCCTGCTGCCGGGACGGATCGAGACCGAACGCGTCCAGCACCTCGACTCGCTGAGTGCCGACCCGGCGGTCACCCGCGCGTCCAACGAGACGTCGATCCCGCTGCGCCGCTACGGCGAGCCCGAGGAGTTCGGCAGGGCCGCAGCCTTCCTGCTCTCCCCGGCCGCCAGCTTCCTGACGGGCGTCATGCTGCCGGTCGACGGCGGGCTCACCCGTTCGTTATGACGTGGCGGGCTCGTCGATGCGCGGCTGCTCCGCCTCGACGCGCCGCTCCCCCGGCTTCCAGCCCGGCGGCATGACGACGTAGCCGATCTTGTCGCGCCAGCGGTCGGCCGCGCGGACGTCGCGGAACAGCGCGGCGAACGGGCCGTACTGCAGCGTGAGGACGTTGTAGGTGTTGACCGGCACGGTCAGGCCGTACGTCGGGCGGTGCAGCTCCTCCTGGAAGGTGCCGAACATCCGGTCCCAGACGATGAAGATGCCCGCGTAGTTCTTGTCGAGGTACTCCGGATCGCTGCCGTGGTGCACCCGGTGGTGCGACGGGGTGTTGAAGACCAGCTCGATCGGCCACCACATCGTCCCGATGCGCTCGGTGTGCTGGAAGAACTGGAAGATCAGGTTGAAGCCGAACGCGACGTAGAGCATCCACGGCTCGAAGCCCAGCAGCGGGAACGGCGCCCAGAAGATCGCCTCGGCCCACGGATTCCACTTCTGCCGGAGGGCCGTGGAGAAGTTGAAGTACTCGCTCGAGTGGTGCGCCTGGTGCGCCGCCCAGCCGACGCGGACGCGGTGCACGAAGCGGTGCTGCAGGTAGAAGGCGAGGTCGAGGCCGACGATCAGCAGCGCCCACGACCACCACGTGTCGGCCGGCAGGTGCCAGGGCGCGAGGTAGACGCTCATCGCGACGAACAGCACCAGGGTCGTCACCTTGAACACCGCGCTCGAGACGAGCGACCCGATGCCCATGATGAGACTCGTGCGGGCGTCCTTCTTCTCGTAGCCGCGCATGTCGGTGTCGGTCTCGAGGAACCTGAACGCGGCGATCTCGATCAGCAGCGTCAGGACGAAGAACGGCGCCGCCGCGAGGGTCGGGTTCTTCAGCGGGTCCAGTGTCTCCACGGTTCCTCCTATATGACTGTCGGGTAAGTTACCACGAGATCAGATCACACGGCTAGACTTGGCCCATGGCCCGACCCAATGCCGGAACCAAGGGGGTCCCCCGGCTCGACCGGGAGACCCAGATCCTCGACGTGGCCTCCGAGCACTTCGGCACCCATGGCTTCGCCGCCACCTCCGTCGCGGCGATCGCCGACAGGGCGGGCATCTCGAAGCCTCTGATCTACAACTACTTCGGCTCCAAGGAAGGCCTGTACGAGGCGTGCCTCGACCGTGGCGGCGCCCTCGTCGCCGACGAGATCGAGCGGATCGCGCGCGGGGACTCCGTCGGTCTGGAGCGAGGCCTGCAGACGCTCGGCGGCATGTTCGCCCTGCTCGAGCAGCAGCGCTACCTCTGGCGGCTGTTCTTCGACCCGTCCGCCCCGACGACGGGTCCGATCGCCGACTCGATCACGCTCTACGCCGACCGGATCGGCAAGCTCGCCGAGGAGGGCGTCGCCGAGCTCATGGGCCTCGCCGGCAACGACGACGAGCTCGACATCTCGGCGATGACGTCGGTGTGGCTCGGCATCGTCGACTCCCTCATGAACTGGTGGGTCGAGCATCCCGACGAGACCGCCGACCAGATGGTGCAGCGGTGCGGACGGCTGCTGACGGCACTGTTCGGGGGCGCCGAGCAGTGACCCGCAAGCTCTCGGGACAGACCATCGTCCTGACCGGTGCGTCCAGCGGCATCGGGGCGGAGGCGGCCCGCAAGCTCGCCCGGCTCGGCGCGACCGTGTGCCTGCTGGCCCGGCGGGCGGACGAGCTCGCGGCCGTCGCCGGAGACATCCGCTTCGCCGGTGGCGAGGCCCACACGTACGCCGTCGACCTCACCGACGCCGACGCCACGGCGGAGGTCGTGGCACAGCTGCTCGACCAGCATCCCCGGATCGACGCACTGGTCAACAACGCCGCACGGTCGATCCGCAGACCCATCACGGAGTCGGTCGAGCGCGTGCACGACTACGAGCGGACCATGGCGATCAACTACTTCGGCGCCGTCCGGCTGACGCTCGCCCTGGTGCCGAGGTTCCTCGAGCAGGGCCACGGCCACGTGGTCATCTCCTCGAGCCTGTCGACGCAGGTGCCCATCCCGCTGTTCTCGGCGTACCTGGCCAGCAAGTCGGCGCTCGAGTCGTTCACCCGGTCACTCGTGGCCGAGCTGGGCGCGGACGGCGTCTCGGCGACGACGGTGTACTTCCCGATGGTGCGCACCGAGATGTCGGCGCGCACCGAGATCTACCAGGCCATGCCGATGCTCAGCCCCGACAAGGCCGCCAACTGGCTGGTCAAGGCGGTGGTCGACAGACCGACACGGGTCACGAGCCTGCAGGGCGCGGCCGGCGAGATCGGCATGGCGACGATCCCCGGCGTCCTGACCGCCGGCATGCGGCCCCTGTTCCGGCGCATGGACCGGTCGCTGGCGAGACGGAGCAGGTAGCCGGACGTCAGTGCGACTCGCGCGAGACGGCGTCGCCGCTCGAGCCGACGAGGAAGTCGAGGTCCGCCCCGGTGTTGGCCTGCAGGACCGTGCGGACGTACAGCTGCTCCCACCCGCGCCTCGGGTTCGCGAAGCCGTCGACCGCGGCCCGGTCGGGCGTGCGGGCGTCGAGCTCGTCCTGCGGCACGTCGATGTCGAGCCGCCGGTTCTCGACGTCGAGCACGACGACGTCGCCGGTGCGGATCAGGCCCAGCGGGCCACCCGCGGCCGCCTCGGGAGACACGTGCAGGACGACCGTCCCGTACGCCGTCCCACTCATGCGGCCGTCGCAGATGCGCACCATGTCGCGGACGCCCGCCTCGAGCAGCTTGGTCGGCAGCGGGAGGTTCGCGACCTCCGGCATGCCGGGATAGCCGCGCGGACCGCAGCCGCGGAGCACCAGCACCGAGTCGGCGTCGACATCGAGATCGGGGTCGTCGATGCGGGCGTGCATGTCCTCGATCGAGTCGAACACCATCGCGCGTCCGCGGTGCTGCAGCAGCTCGGGGGTCGCCGCGGCGGGTTTGATGACCGCCCCGTCAGGCGCCAGGTTGCCGTAGAGGACGGCGATGCCAGCGTGCGGCTGGAACGGCTCCGCGCGCGGACGGATGACCTCGCGGTCCCAGATCTCGGCGTCGCCGAGGTACGACGTCAGCGCCCTGCCGGTGACCGTGACGGCCTCGGGGTCGAGCAGGTCCTGCACCTCGCGGAGCACGGCCAGCAGACCGCCGGCGCGGTGGAAGTCCTCCATCAGGAACTGCCCGGCCGGCTGCAGGTTGACCAGCAGCGGCACCCCGGCGCCGGTGCGGTCGAAGTCGTCCTGCGTCAGCTCGACGCCCAGGCGGCCGGCGATCGCCAGCAGGTGCACGACGGCGTTGGTCGAGCCGCCCACCGCGGCCAGCGCGACGATCGCGTTGAGGAACGAGCCGCGGGTGAAGACCCGGCTCGGACGGCGGTCGGCCGCGACCATCTCGACCGCGAGCCGCCCGGCCTCGTGCGAGCCCTCCAGCAGTCGGCTGTCGGGGGCGGGCGTCCCGGCGATGCCGGGGATCGTCGCGCCCAGCGCCTCGGCCACCATCGCCATGGTCGACGCGGTGCCCATCGTGTTGCAGTGGCCCCGGCTGCGGATCATCGACGACTCCGACGTCAGGAACTGCTCCTGCGACAGCTTGCCCGCGCGCACCTCCTCGCTGAGCCGCCACACGTCGGTGCCGCAGCCGAGCGGGACACCCTGGAACGTCCCGGTCAGCATCGGCCCACCCGGCACGACGAGCGCCGGCAGGTCGACGGACGCCGCGGCCATCAGCAGCGACGGGATCGTCTTGTCACAGCCACCGAGCAGCACGACGCCGTCGATCGGGTTGGCCCGGAGCATCTCCTCGGTCGCCATCGCGGCCATGTTGCGCCACAGCATCGCGGTCGGCCGCACGAGCGTCTCCCCCAACGACACGACCGGGAGGTTGAGCGGGATGCCGCCGGCCTCGTAGACGCCCTGCGAGACGCTCCTCGCGACCTCGTCCAGGTGCGCGTTGCACGGCGTCAGGTCGGAGGCGGTGTTGGCGATCGCGATGTGCGGACGTCCGTCGAACGCGTGCGGCGGCAGCCCGCGGCGCATCCACGCCCGGTGGATGTAGGCATTGCGATCGGTGCCGCCGTACCACTGGCCGCTGCGCGGAGCACTCATCAGATTCCATTTCTCGAAACGATGGTCTAGCATCTGGAATGTGACTCAGGCTACATCCCACGAGGCGTCCGTGGCCAGCACCGCCGGCGAGAAGCTGGTCGGAGCCGACCGGACGCTCGCCGTGCTCGCCGAGCTCGCGACCTACAGCGACGGGGTCAGCCTCGAGGAGATCACGTCCGCCGTCGGCAGCCCCAAGCCGACGGTCCACCGTGCCCTGAGCGCCCTGCGGCGGGCCGGCTTCGCGACCCAGGACGGCCTGGGCCGCTACGTCCTGGGCGATGAGTTCCTGCGTCTGGCCTTCGCGCACCACGAGGGCCGACCCGACCACGTCCGGGTCGCGGCGACGCTCCAGTCGCTGGCCGCGCACTTCGGCGAGACCGTCCACTACACCGTGCTCGACGGGGTCGACGTCGTCTACCGCTCCAAGGTCGACCCTCCCCGCGGCGCCGTGCGGCTGACCTCGGTCGTCGGCGGACGCAATCCTGCGCACTGCACCGCGGTCGGCAAGCTGCTGCTGTCGTACCGGCTCGCCGATCGCGAGGCCGTCGCAGCATGGATCGGTGACCGGACGCTCGAGCGGCGCACCGACCGCACGCTCACGACGGTCGACGAGCTGCACGACGAGCTCGAGCTCATCCGGTCACGCGGGTACAGCGTCGACGACCAGGAGAACGAGCCCGGCGTCAACTGCCTCGCCCTGCCGGCGTTCCTCACGAGCCCCACGACGCCCAGCGGTGCGATCAGCGTCAGCGCCCTCGCGTACCGCACCCCCCTCGCGACGCTCGTCGACGACCTCGACACCTTCCGCCGGATCAGCCGATGATCCCCGTCAGCGCGCCGCGGTTCACGCTGGCCGAGGGTCCGGTCTGGGACGGAGACCGTCTCCTGTGGGTCGACATCCCCGAAGGACGCGTGCTCGTCGGCCACCTCGACGGCGACGTGCTCGTCGTCGACGACGAGCACCGGTTCGACGGGCACGTCGGCACCGCCGCCCTGGCCGCCGACGGCGCGATGCTCGTCGCCGAGACCCGCTCCCTCACCCGCGTCGATCCCGACGGCGGCCGCCGCAGCACCGGCCCGATCGTCGAGGTCGGGCCGGACGACCGGTTCAACGACGGCATCTGCGACCGCGCCGGACGCCTGCTGATCGGCACCCTGTCGCTCACGGGGGACCACCGCGACCAGCGCCTCCTGCAGATCGACAAGGGCACCACGACCGTCCTCGACGACGACCTCGGGCTCGCGAACGGCATGGCCTTCTCCCCCGACGACTCCCTGCTCTACAGCGTCGACAGCGTTCCCGGCACCGTGTGGGTCCGTGAGTACGACCACGCGACGGGCGCGACCGGCGCTCGCCGACTCCTCCTCGACCTGTCCGACACCACGCCCGACGGCATGACCGTCGACGCGTCCGGCGACCTCTGGATCGCGATCTGGGGCGGCGCCGAGGTGCGCCGCTACTCGCCCGAAGGATCGCTGGTCGAGCGGCTGCCCGTCCCGGCCCCGCACGTCTCGAGCGTCGCCTTCGTCGGCCCCGGCCTCGACCAGCTGGTGGTCACGACGGCCCGGTCGGAGCTCTCGCCCGCGCAGCTGGACGCGTACCCGCTGTCCGGCAGCCTCTTCCTCACCCGGACCGGTGCCACCGGCCTGGCCACCCACCCGTGGTCCGGCGACCTGCCCACGACCCGAACCCCAGGAGCAGCCCCGTGAAGCTCATGCGCATCGGCCCCGCCGGAGCCGAGACACCCGTCGTCCGCATCGACGAGACGACGTACGTCGACGTCTCCGACCTCGTGCACGACTTCGACGAGAACTTCTTCGGCAGCGGCGTCGACCGGCTGCTGGAGCCGGTCGCCGACCGGGTCGCCCGCGGGGACGTCCGGACGTTCGCCGGCGAGCGCATCGGATCCCCGATCGCCCGACCGCACCAGATTCTCTGCATCGGGCTCAACTACAGCGACCACGCCGCCGAGACCGGTCAGGCCGTGCCCGACGAGCCGATCCTGTTCACGAAGTCGCCCAACACGATGGTCGGCCCGTACGACGACGTCCGCATCCCGCGCGGCTCCACGAAGCCCGACTGGGAGGTCGAGCTCGGCATCGTGATCGGCCGCCGCACGTCCTACCTCGACTCGGCCCGTGAGGCGCGTGACGCGATCGCCGGCTTCGTCCTGGTCAACGACGTCAGCGAGCGCGCGTTCCAGATGGAGCGCTGCGGTCAGTGGTCGAAGGGCAAGTCGGCCGAGACGTTCAATCCCACCGGCCCGTGGCTGGCGACCACCGACGAGATCGACGACGTGCTCGACCTCGGCATGTGGCTCGACGTCAACGGGGTGCGACGGCAGGACGGCTCGACGTCCACGATGATCTTCGACCCGTACGTCATCGTCCACCACCTGAGCCAGTTCATGGTCCTGGAGCCCGGCGACCTGATCGACACGGGGACGCCCCCGGGCGTCGGCATGGGCTTCGACCCGCAGGTCTGGCTCGCCCCCGGCGACGTCATGGAGCTCGGCATCGACGGCCTGGGCACCCAGCGCCAGAACGTGATCGGCCCGCGCTGACGTGAGAGCCTTCGTCCTGACCGGTCCCGGCGAGTCGTCCGTCCAGGACGTCACGCCACCGGTCGCCGGGCCCGGAGAGGTCGTCGTCGACATCGCCCGGGTCGGCGTGTGCGGCACCGACATGGAGATGTTCTCCGGCGAGATGGAGTACCTCCACAACGGGCTCGCGACCTACCCCGTCCGGCTCGGGCACGAGTGGTGCGGCACCGTCTCGGCGATCGGCGACGGCGTCGACCCCTCGTGGCTCGGACGCCGCACGACGGGCGACACCCAGATCGGCTGCGGCGTCTGCCACCGGTGCCTCACCGGCCGCCGGCACGTGTGCGAGAACCGCCAGGAGATCGGGCTGCGCCGCGGCTTCGACGGCGCCCTCGCCGAACAGATGTCGGCCCCGGTCTCGACCCTGCTGCCCCTGCCCGACAGCGTGGACGACGCCGCCGGCGCGATGGTCGAGCCCGGCGGCAACGCCCTGCGCGCCGTGCGGGCCGCCGAGGTCGGGGCGGGTGAGCGGCTGCTGATCATCGGTCCCGGCACGATCGGGCTGCTCGCGGCGCTGTTCGCGACCACCCAAGGCTGCGAGGTGCACGTGCTGGGCGCCACGCAGCCGTCGCTGGAGTTCGCGCGTGGGCAGGGCGTGACCGGGGCCTGGACGCGCGAGACGCTGCCCGACCTGCGCTGGGACGCCGTCATCGACGCCTCCAACCACCCCGCGTCACCCGCCCTCGCCGCCGAGCTCGTCGAGGCCGGCCGCCGGCTCGTCCTGATCGGCCTGTCGGAGACGCCCAGCCAGGTCGACAGCCGGCTCCTGGTCATGAAGGACGTGACCACGATCGGCATCCTGAGCGCCTCTCCCGGCCTCGCCGGTGCGATCGAGCTGTACGCCACCGGTCAGGTCGATCCGCGGGTCCTCGTCGCGGCCACGATGACGCTCGACGACGTCGGTGACGTGCTGCGCGGCGTCCGCCCCGACCACGCCGGCCCCGCCCCCAAGATCCAGGTCGACCCGCGTGCAAGAAGGAGACGGTCATGAGTGACTTCGACGGGCTGGCAGCCATCGTCACCGGAGGTGCCAGCGGCCTCGGCGCGGCCACCGCCCGGATGCTGCGCGACCGCGGCGCCCGGGTGGCCGTCGTCGACCGGACGCACGACGGCTCCAGCGGCCTGCTCGAGATCACCGCCGACATCACCGACCGGTCCGCGGTCGAGGCAGGTGTGGCCGAGGCCGTCTCGTCGCTCGGCGGCATCGACGTGCTGGTCAACAACGCCGGTGTCGGCGCGACCGGCGACATCGCGGCCAACGACGACGCCGAGTGGGCCCGCGTCCTCGACGTCAACGTCATCGGCCTGGCCCGCGTCTCGTCCGCGGCGCTCCCGCACCTGCGTCGGTCGGCGCACGCCGCGATCGTCAACACGAGCTCGATCGTCGCCGCCGTCGGCGTCCCGCAGCGCGCGCTGTACTCGGCCTCCAAGGGAGCCGTGTCCGCGGTGACGCTCGCGATGGCCGCCGACCACGTCAGGGAGGGCATCCGGGTCAACGCCGTCCTGCCCGGCACCGCTGACACCCCGTGGGTGGGCCGCCTGCTCGACGCGGCCGACGATCCCGAGGTCGCCGGGGCCGCCCTGCGCGCACGACAGCCCATGGCCCGGCTGGTCACGGCCGAGGAGGTGGCTCACGCGATCGTCTACCTCGCCAGCCCCCTGAGCGGATCCACCACCGGCACCCTGCTGACCGTCGACGGCGGCATGGGCTCGATCCGGGTGCCGTCATGACCGGGCTGCGCATCGGGCTCCTCGGCGCCGCGCGCATCAGCACCGCCTCGATCATCGGCCCCGCCCGGCGTGGCGACCACCGCCTCGTCGTCGTGGCCGCGCGCGACGAGGCCCGGGCCCGGGCCTACGCCGACGAGCACGGCATCGAGCGCGTCGCTGCGACGTACGACGACGTGCTCGCCGATCCCGAGGTCGATCTCGTCTACAACCCGCTCGCCAACAGCCTGCACGCCCCGTGGAACATCGCCGCCCTGCGCGCCGGCAAGCACGTGCTGAGCGAGAAGCCCTTCGCCGCCAACGGCGCCGAGGCCCGCCGGGTCGCCGAGGTCGCCCGCGCCGGCGACGCGGTCATCATGGAGGCCTTCCACTACGCCTTCCACCCCGTGATGCGACGGGTCGTCGAGATCGTCGGGTCCGGCGAGATCGGCGACGTGCGTCATGTCGAGTCGAGCATGGTCATCCCCGCGCCGGACGACGACGACCTGCGGTGGTCGTTCGACCTCGCCGGCGGAGCGATGATGGACGTCGGCTGCTACGGGCTCCACGCGATGCGGCTGCTGGGCCAGACCGCCGGCGGCGAGCCCGTCGTCCGGTCGGCGCAGGGCGGTGAGCGGACGGGGCACCCCGGGGTCGACGAGTGGATGCACGTCCACCTCGACTACCCCGGTGGCGCGACCGCGACCCTGCTGGCCCACATGGCCGGCCCCGACGTCGTCATGACGCTGACCGTCGTCGGCTCGGCGGGACGCGTCGAGGCACGCAACTTCGTGCTGCCGACGCTGGACGACCGGATCGATGTCAGCACCGCCGACGGCACCCGCACGGAGTCGCTCGGCGACCGCCCGTCGTACGACCACCAGCTCGACGCCGTGGCGGCCGCGATCGGGACGGGCGCACCCCTTCCGCTCGATCTCGACGACGCGATCGCCAACGCCGACCTGATCGACGCGGTCTACACGGCGGCCGGTTTCACCCCGCGACCCAGCAGCCTCGACTGACCCGCGCCGAGAGAGACTGACCCCATGGACCCCCTCACGATCGGACTCGTCGGCTACGGATTCGGCGGCAGGTACTTCCACGCGCCGCTGATCTCGTCCGCCGTGGAGTGCGAGTTCGTCGGCGTCGTGACCACCTCACCCGAGCGCCGTGCGCTGATCGGCGACGAGCACCCCGGGCTCGCGACGTTCGACACGCTCGAGGCGATCGCGGCGGCCGGCGCGCAGGCCGTTGCCATCTCGACCCCCGCGGACACCCACTCGCGACTGACCGACGAGGCCATCGGGCTCGGCCTCTCGGTCGTCTGCGACAAGCCCTTCGCCCTCGACCCCGACGCGGCCCGGCACTCGGTCGCGCTCGCCGCGGCCGCCGGCGTGGTCCTGACCCCGTACCAGAATCGTCGCTGGGACTCGGAGTTCCTGACCGTCCGGGGGCTCGTGGCCGACGGGACGCTCGGCGACGTGCGCCGCTTCGAGTCGCGGTTCGAGCGATACGCACCCCAGAACGGTCCGGGTGCCGCCGGCGGCGGCACGCTGCTCGACTTCGGCGCCCACCTCGTCGACCAGGCGCTTCTCCTGCTCGGTCCGGTCGAGACCGTGTACGCCGAGCTCCGGGTCCGCGAGACGGGTCTCGACGACGACGTGTTCATCGCGCTGACCCACGCCGACGGCGCCCGGTCGCACCTGTGGGGCAGCTGGGCCCAGCAGGCTCCCGGGCCTCGCTACCGCGTGACAGGCACCCAGGCAGCGGTCGTCATCACGACCACCGACTCGCAGGAGGACGTCCTGATCACCGGCGCCTCTCCCGCCGACGTCGACCCGTGGGGTGTCGAGCCGGCGTCCGACCTCGACCGCGTGCACGACGGCGCGAGCTCACGACCGATCGGGCTCGCCCGTGGCGAGTGGGACACGTTCTACCCGGCGTTCGCCCGTGCGGTCCGCGGTGAGGGCCCGCCCCCCGTCGACGCGGCGGACGCCGTCGCCACGGCGATCGTCCTCGAGGCCGCACGGGTCAGCGCGACGACCGGTGCGATCGTCCGACCGGAGGTCGCCTCATGAGCGGGCGCGAGCTGCTCGACGAGCTCGAGGCGCAGGAGTCCCGGCTCGTCTTCGCCTCGTTCAGTGACGCCGACGCCTGGGCGCTCGGGACGGCCCTGCGCGACGCGGCCCTCGCCGCCGACCTGCCCGTGGCCATCTCGATCCGCCGCAACGGCCAGCGCCTCTTCCACACGGCCCTGCCCGGAGCGTCCGCCGACAACGACGGCTGGCTCGACCGCAAGTGCGCCGTCGTCGACCGCTACGGACAGTCGTCGCTGCGCGTCGGCGAGCAGTTCCGGGTCGACGGCAAGGCGTTCGACTCCGACTCACGGCTCGACACCACGCTGTTCGCAGCGCACGGCGGCGCCTTCCCGATCCTGCTCCGGGGCACCGGCTGCATCGGCACGATCGCCGTCTCCGGGCTGCCGCAGCTCGACGACCACCGGCTCGTCGTCGAGACGCTCCAGCAGTTCCTCGAGCTGCACGGGTGAATTGGTTGGTACACCAATCATTGGTACACTAGCCATATGACCGATCGTGATCCGCTGGCCCTCGAGGAACAGGTCTGCTTCGCCCTCGCGGTGGCGTCCCGCGAGGTGGTGTCGGCCTACAAGGCCGTCCTCGACCCGCTCGGGCTGACCCATCCGCAGTATCTCGTGATGCTCGCCCTCTGGCAGCACGACGAGGTCTCGGTGAAGGAGCTGAGCAGCCTCCTCCACCTCGATCCCGGCACGCTGTCGCCACTCGTGAAGCGTCTCGAGGCGGCCGGCCTCGTGACCCGTCGCAGGTCCACCACCGACGAGCGCGTGCTCGTCATCAGCGTGACGGACGCCGGCCGCGCCCTCCGCAGCCAGGCCCTGGCCGTCCCCACGACGATGCTGGCCCGGCTCGGCATGTCCGAGGCCGACCTGACCGCCACCAACGAGGTCTTGCACCGCATCATCGACGCCGCCCACGACGGCGCGGGGGCGACCGCATGAGCGTCCAGTCCCCCGCCGAGCAGCTCGCCGCCCTGCGCCGCGTGCAACGACGCGTCGGCGCGATCGCGTTCTTCGCCGTCGCGATCCACGGCGTCCTCGGCCTGATCGTCGTCGCCCACGTCGTCAAGGGCGAGGGACGCGACTCCGACGCCGTGCTGCTGCTCGTGATGTCGGGCGTCTTCGCCGTCGTCACCTACGTCGTCGTCCGCCTGATCCTCGCGGCGCGCCTGTGGTCGGCGTGGATCCCGCTAGCCCTGATCCCCACCGTGATCGGCTTCGTCTGGGTGCTGTGACGACGCCCCGTCGGCGTGCCGCGCGGCGGCCTCGACCGCGGCTGCCACCTTCTGGTGCACGTCGTGGTGGAAGACGCTGGGGATGATGTAGTTGGCGTTGAGCTCGTCGGCGGAGACCGATCCGGCGACGGCGTCGGCCGCCGCGAGCAGCACCTCCATGCCGATGCCGTGGCTCTGCGCGTCGAGCAGCCCGCGGAAGATGCCCGGGAACGCGAGCACGTTGTTGATCTGGTTGGGGTAGTCCGACCGGCCCGTCGCGACGACGGCGGCATGACGCCGGGCGATCGCGGGATCGATCTCGGGATCGGGGTTGGCGAGCGCGAAGACGATCGCGCCGTCGGCCATGCCCTCGACGTCCTCGGCGCTCAGCAGGTTCGGGGCGCTGACGCCGATGAACACGTCGGCGCCGGGCAGCGCCTCGTGCAGGGTGCCCGTGTGGCCGGCCGGATTGGTGTGCTCGGCGATCCACGTCAGGTTGGGGTCGGTGTCGCCGCGACCACGGTGCACGACCCCCTGCACGTCGCAGACCACGACGTCGACCGCGCCGGCGTGCAGCAGCACCTTCAGCACCGCGGTGCCGGCGGCCCCAGCCCCGACCAGCACGATCCGCGCGCTCGGCAGGTCCTTGCCCACGACCTTCAGCGCATTGCGCAGCGCCGCGAGCACGACGACCGCCGTGCCGTGCTGGTCGTCGTGGAACACCGGGATGTCGAGCCGCTCGCGCAGCCGTGCCTCGACCTCGAAGCAGCGAGGAGCCGAGATGTCCTCGAGGTTGATGCCGGCGAAACCGGGCGAGATCGCCGCGACGGTCTCCACGATCTGGTCGACGTCCTGCGTGTCGAGCACGATGGGCCACGCGTCGATGTCGGCGAAGTTCTTGAACAGTGCCGCCTTGCCCTCCATGACCGGCAGCGCCGCGTGCGGGCCGATGTTGCCGAGTCCCAGCACCGCTGATCCGTCGCTCACGACGGCGACGCTGTTGCGCTTGACCGTCAGACGCCGGGCGTCCTCCTTGTCGGCGACGATCGCCTGGCAGATGCGCGCGACACCGGGCGTGTAGATCATCGAGAGGTCGTCGCGGTTGCGCAGCGGGTGCTTGGTCGCCGTCTCGATGACGCCGCCCAGGTGCATCAGGAACGTCCGGTCGGAGACCTTCAGCACCGAGACGTCCTCGACGGCGGCAAGCCGCTCGACGATGACGGCAGCGTGGTCGGTGTCGGACGCGGCACACGTGAGGTCGATGCGCAGGGCGTCACCACCGGACGCTGCGACGTCCAGCGCCGTCACCAGACCGCCTGCGCGTTCGACCGTCGTGGTCAGCTCGCTGACGGCGGAACCACCGGAGGGGACCTCCAGCCGGATCGTGATCGAGTACGAGATGCTGGGAGGGGTCGAGGTCGTCATTCGTCCATCGTAAATGCGAGGGTTTCCTCATGTTCACGGCGCACCTGTCTCATCGGCGTCCCGCCCCGGAGACGCCCGGGCTGGCGTAGCCTGTGCGGGTGGCAGGCCAGCGCAATCGCACCGCCGTCGAGGACGGCCTCAAGGTGATATTCTCGGTCGGCGAGTGGGACGCCCGGGGGCGCACCAACAGCGAGGTCGCCGCCCGGCTCGGTGTCTCGGCCTCCACGGTGTCAGAGCTCGTGCGCCGGCTCACCGACGACGGCCTGGTCGAGCACGAGCGGTACGGCGCCATCGGGCTCACCGAGACGGGCCTGCGCCAGGCGCTGTCGATGGTGCGCCGGCACCGCCTGATCGAGACCTACCTCGTCGGCCGGCTCGGCTACTCCTGGGACGAGGTCCACGACGAGGCCGAGGTGCTCGAGCACGCGGTCTCCGATCGCATGCTCGAGCGCATGGACGCGGCGCTGGGACATCCGTGGCGCGATCCGCACGGTGACGCGATCCCCTCGGCAGACGGGTTGCTGCACCGTCCCGACGCGAGTCCGCTGGCGTCGCTCGAGGCCGGCGACAGCGGCTGGGTCGCCCGCATCCTCGACGAGGAGCCCGAGCTGCTGCGCTGGTTCGACCAGCAGGGCCTGACGCTCGACACCCGCCTGACGGTGATCGGCCACAAGCCCTTCGGCGGCGCCCTCACCGTGGCGCTCGGCGACGGGGGCAGCGCGCAGATCGATCTCGGCATCCAGGCCGTCCTCTCGCTCTGGATCGCGCCCACCTCGCCGCTGCCGTCGGCGCTGCCCGACGGCTGCCACTACCAGCAGTGCGTCCACGTCGGGGTGCCTGCCTGAGAGTTCGGACGTCCGAACTCAGGTGTTGGCCGCGACGGGTTTGTCGAGGCTCCCGCCGCACCTAGCGTTGCCGGCGTGATCCACGTCCTTCTGCTGCTGGTCTGCGCCGTGGCGATCTACCTGTCGTGCGAGTGGTTCGTCAACGCCATCGAGTGGCTCGGCGTCAGGCTCAAGGTCGGCGGCGTCGCCGTCGGCACGATCCTGGCCGCGGCGGGCACCGCGCTGCCCGAGTCGGTCGTGACGCTCATGGCCGTCCTGTTCGGGAGCAAGGAGCACGGCAACGACATCGCGGTCGGCGCCGCGATGGGCGGGCCGCTCGTCGTCGGCACGATCGCGTACGCCGTCACCGGATTCATGCTGTGGATGCGTCACCGCGCCAAGCGCGAGACCGCGATCGCGGCACTGGCCGGCGCCGGCGGCGTCGACGACCCGCGCGACGTCCCCATCGACACCCGGCGCCTGGCGCGCGACCAGCGCTGGTTCCTGGCCATCTTCGTGTTCAAGGTCGTCCTCGGCCTCGTCGCCTTCGCGATCAAGCCGTGGCTCGGCCTGGTCTTCCTCGCCGTGTACGGCGTGTACTTCTACCGCGAGATGACCGACGACGGCGAGGACGCGTCGTCCGAGGGACTCGACCCGCTGAAGCTGACGCCCAAGGCCGCCACGCCCGCCACGCTCGCGGTCGCCGCCCAGACGATCGGCTCGCTCGTCGTCATCTTCGCCGCCTCGCAGGTGTTCGTGAAGCAGCTCGAGTGGGCCGGACCGGCCCTGGGCCTGCCGTCCGTCGTCGTCGCCCTGCTGCTGTCGCCGATCGCCACCGAGCTGCCCGAGATCATGAACGCGATCATCTGGGTCCGACAGGGCAAGGCCAACCTGGCGCTCGCCAACATCTCCGGCGCCATGATGATCCAGGCCACCGTGCCGTCCGCGATCGGGATCGGCTTCACCGACTGGTCGTTCGACACCCCGCTCGTGCTGGCCGGCGTGGCGACGCTGCTGTCGGTCAGCTACCTCTGGTGGGTCATCACGCACGGCGGCATCACCGCCACGAGGCTCATGGTCGCGGGCGGGTTCTACGTCGCGTTCGCCGCCGGTCTGGTCATCACCGTCTGAGGCCCGTCGCTAGTACAGTCGGTCGAGAGCCGCACCACCCCGCGGCTCGACCGATGCAGGAGCCCACCATCGCTCCCGCGCCACTACGACAGAGAGCACCACCGTGACCGTTCAGAGCACCCCCCTCACACCGTCTCCCTTCGGCGCCCACCACGAGCAGGTCGTCTTCTGCCACGACGAGGCCAGCGGCCTCAAGGCCATCATCGCGATCTACTCCACCGCGCTCGGGCCGGCACTCGGCGGCACCCGCTTCTACCCCTACGCCTCCGAGGCCGACGCCCTCACGGACGTCCTCAACCTCTCGCAGGGCATGGCGTACAAGAACGCCCTCGCCGGCCTCGACCTCGGCGGCGGCAAGGCCGTCATCATCGGCGACCCGGCCGAGCTCAAGGGCGAGGCCCTCCTGCGGGCGTACGGACGGTTCGTGCAGAGCCTCAACGGCCGCTACTTCACGGCGTGCGACGTCGGCACGTTCTCCCCCGACATGGATCTCATCGCGCGTGAGTGCGACTTCGTGACGGGCCGCACCGTCGAGCACGGCGGCGCCGGTGACTCCTCGGTGCTCACGGCGTTCGGTGTCTACCAGGGCATGCGGGCGTCGGCCCAGCACCTGTGGGGCGACACGTCGCTGGCCGGCAAGCGCGTCGGCGTCGCGGGGGTCGGCAAGGTCGGCAAGCACCTCGTCGGTCACCTCGTCGAGGAGGGCGCACACGTCGTCGTCACCGATCCGTACGAGCCCGCCGTCACGGCGTTGCTCGCGACGTACCCGGCGGTGACGGCTGTCGCCGACACCGATGCGCTGATCCGCGAACCGCTCGACATCTACGCGCCGTGCGCGCTCGGCGGGGCGCTCAACGACGAGTCGATCGAGCAGCTGACCGCGCAGATCGTCTGCGGCGCGGCCAACAACCAGCTGGCCCACGAGGGCATCGAGAAGCGGCTCGAGGAGCGCGGCATCACCTACGCGCCCGACTACTGCGTCAACGCCGGCGGCGTCATCCAGGTCGCCGACGAGCTCGAGGGCTTCGACTTCGACCGTGCCAAGATGCGCGCCACGACGATCTTCGACACGACGCTGGGCGTGCTCGAGCGGGCGAAGGACGAGGGCGTGCCGCCGTCGATCGCCGCCGACCGCATGGCGGAACAGCGCATGCGCGAGGTCGGACGACTCCGGTCGGTCTACCTGCCGTGACCGTCCCGCCCAGCGCCACCGTCGCCCAGCCGCGGCAACGGTGACCTGGGCGCGGTGCCTGCTCCACCGAATCGGGCCGAGATCGCCCGGTCTCGGTGGAGTACGCACCGCCCCTGACGGCCACGCGCCCGTGACGGCTCGTGGCGAGCCTCAAGAAGCGGCTGGATCTTCTCGTTCGAGGTCGCGGTACTGCTCCGGAATCGGTTCGCCCGATTCGCCATGGAGCTCACGCTGCAGGGTGTTGAAGTCTGTGTCCGGAGTCCGGTACTTCAAGTCGCGCGCAACTTTGGTCTGTTTGGCTTTCGCACGGCCGCGGCCCATAAGGCTCGACCCCCTCGCAGAGAAATAGTCAGTTTGTCGTGCTGACAACCCTACCCAAAGAACCCAACAAACACGTCATCGACCCCCCGAATGTGGCCGGGAACATGCTCGGTGCGGCGCAATCAGCTGTGCGAGCCGTCCAGGGTGACGGCTCCGGCGGCTCCGTGGACTCCTGCCGCCTGCACGTCGCCGGCGATCCAGGCGTCGACGCCGTGCTCGGCGAGCAGGCGGAGGGCGGCGTCGACGGCATCGGGCGCGACCAGCGCGACCATGCCGACCCCCATGTTGAGAGCCAGGTCGAGGTCGGCCTGGGCGACACCACCGAGCTCGCCGACGAGACCGAACACCGGCTGGGGCGCCCACGTCGAGCGGTCGACGCGGACCGAGACGGTGGGCGGGACGACACGGGCCAGGTTGGCCGCCAGGCCACCGCCGGTGATGTGCGACATCGCGTGCACCTCGACCTGCCTGGCCAGGGCCAGGCACGGCAGCGTGTAGAGCCGGGTGGGTGTCAGGAGCTGCTCGCCGAGCGTCGTGCCGAACTCGGGCACCTCGCGGTCGAGCTCCCAGCCCGCCTTCTCGAAGAAGACGTGGCGCACGAGCGAGAAGCCGTTGGAGTGCAGCCCGCTCGAGCGCATCGCGATGACGACGTCACCGGGGCGGACGAGCTCGGCACCGATGAGCTGATCGGCCTCGACGACACCGGTCGTGGAGCCGGCGATGTCGTACTCGTCGACGCCCAGGAGGCCCGGGTGCTCGGCGGTCTCGCCACCCAGCAGGGCCGTGCCCGACTCGGCGCAGGCCTGCGCGATGCCCTTGACGATGTCGGCGATGCGTTCGGGGACGACCTTGCCGCAGGCGATGTAGTCGGTCATGAACAGCGGCTCGGCGCCGCACACCACGAGGTCGTCGACGAGCATGCCGACCAGGTCGAAGCCGATCGTGTCGTGCTTGTCCATGCGCTGAGCGATCTGGACCTTCGTGCCGACACCGTCGGCGGACGTGGCCAGGTACGGCTTGCGGTAGTTCTTGAGCGCCGAGGCGTCGAACAGGCCGGCGAAGCCGCCGATGCCGCCGACGACCTCGGGACGGCGGGCCTTCTCGACCCACTCCTTCATGAGCTCGACGGCGCGGTCGCCCTCTTCGATCGAGACGCCGGCGGACGCGTACGAGGTCGGGGTGGTGCCCATGGTCACAGCACCTCGAGCGGGAGGGTGTCCTGGATCTCCAGGAGGTGCTTGCCGATGACGTCGTCCTCGGGCAGCGCGACGGGGTAGATGCCGTCGAAGCAGGCCCGGCAGAGGTTGTCCTTGGGGATGTTGGTCGCCTCGACGAGCTGGTCGAGGGTGACGTACGCGAGCGAGTCGGCACCGATCGAGCGGCGGATCTCGTCGACCGAGGTGCCGTTGGCGATGAGCTCGGCGCGCGAGGCGAAGTCGATGCCGTAGAAGCAGGGCCACTTGACCGGCGGCGACGAGATGCGCACGTGCACCTCGGCCGCGCCGAACTCACGCAGCATCCGCACCAGGGCGCGCTGTGTGTTGCCGCGGACGATGGAGTCGTCGACGACCACGAGCCGCTTGCCCTCGATGACGTCACGGAGCGGGTTGAGCTTGAGCCGGATGCCGAGCTGGCGCAGCGTCTGCGACGGCTGGATGAACGTGCGTCCGACGTAGGAGTTCTTGACCAGGCCGTGGCCGAACGGGATGCCCGACTCCTCGGCGTAGCCGATCGCGGCGGGGGTGCCCGACTCCGGCACGGGGATCACGAGATCGGCCTCGACGGGGAACTCGCGGGCCAGGCGGCGACCGATCTCCGAGCGGACCGAGAAGACCCGCTGGTCGGCGATCGTGGTGTCGGGACGCGCCAGGTAGACGTACTCGAAGATGCAGCCCTTGGGCTCGGCCTTGGCGAACCGCTCGGTGCGCAGACCGTTCTCGTCGATCGCGACGAACTCGCCCGGCTGGATCTCGCGGATGAACGAGGCGCCGACGATGTCGAGGGCCGCGGTCTCGCTCGCCACGACCCAGCCGCGATCGAGACGACCGAGCACGAGCGGGCGGATGCCCTGCGGGTCGCGCGCGGCGTAGAGCGTGCTCTCGTCCATGAAGACGAGGGAGAACGCCCCGCGCAGCTTCGGCAGCACCTCGAGGGCGGCCTCCTCGACGGAGCGGTCGGGATAGGACGACAGCAGCGTGGCCATGACCGACGTGTCGCTGGTGGCGGTCTCGCCCTTGCCGAACGACGTGCCGGCCTCGGCGTCGCGCTGGCGCAGCAGCTCGACGAGCTCGGCGGTGTTGGTCAGGTTGCCGTTGTGGCCGAGCGCGACGGATCCCGACGCGGTGGGCCGGAACGTCGGCTGGGCGTTGTGCCAGACGCTGGAGCCGGTGGTGGAGTAGCGCGCGTGGCCGATCGCGATCTCGCCCTTGAGCGACTCGAGCGTGGCCTCGTCGAAGACCTGGGACACAAGACCCATGTCCTTGTAGACGAGGATCTGTCGGCCGTTGCTGACGGCGATGCCCGCGGACTCCTGCCCGCGGTGCTGCAACGCGTACAGACCGAAGTAGGTCAGCTTGGCGACTTCCTCGCCGGGGGCCCAGACGCCGAAGACGCCACAGGCGTCCTGGGGTCCGGCGTCCTGGGGATCGATGTCGTGGGTGAGGCGTCCATCTCCGCGGGGCACGAGTCCAAGTGTAGGGGCGCAGGCGCGGGAGGCCCAATCTTTCCGGTGTGATCCGCCGGGCGTCCCGTCGTCCGCAGCCCTAGGGTGACGGGATGACCTCGAACACGATCACCGTCGAACGCATCATCAAGGCCCCGGCCGCGAGCATCTTCGCCCTGCTGTCGGACGCCGGCAAGCACAGCGAGTTCGACGGCTCCGGAACGGTCCGCGGCACCAAGGACGCGTCCCGGCCGTTGAGCCTCGGCACGAAGTTCGGCATGTCGATGCACATGGGCGTCGGCTACACGACGTCCAACGAGGTCGTCGAGTTCGAGCAGGACCGGCGCATCGCCTGGCAGACGACGGGCCTCGGTGGCATCGTCGGCGGACGCGTCTGGCGCTACGAGCTGGAGCCCACGGCCGACGGGACGCTCGTCAAGGAGACCTGGGACGTCTCGAAGGACCGGCAGCGGTTCTTCCTCAAGCGGAGCAACCTGGCGCCGGCCGCGAAGAACGGCATGCGCAGGACGCTCGACCGCATCGCGGAGACCCTCGAGGGCTGACTCTCGGTTGCGGCGGCCAACCGATCCGTGACAGCGTCGCTGTCACGCTCTAGGCTTCAGTGACTCACGTCACAGTCCGAGGAGCCCGGCATGACCACAGCTGTCCCTGACGCCACCTTCCTTCCCGACTTCCTCGCCGCGCGGGCGGCCGAACGTCCCGCCGGCCCGTGCTGGGTCTTCGGCGAGCGCGCGTGGACGTGGTCCGAGGCGTGGGAGTCGGTGCGCCGGGCGGCGGGAGCGTTGCAGGCCGACGGCGTCGGCCGCGGCGACCGCGTCGCGTTCCTCGACAAGAACAACCCGGCGATCCTCCAGGTGCTGCTCGGCGGCTGCCACCTCGGCGTCGCGACGACGGTCGTCAACTGGCGGCTGGCCGGCGACGAGCTCGACTACGTCATCAACGACTGCCGCGCGAAGGTGCTGTTCGTCGGTCACCAGCTGCTCCCCCAGCTCGATCTCGTCCGTGACCGGCTCGAGCACGTCGAAAAGATCGTGGTCGTCGGAGGCGACGCCGACGAGTACGAGGCCTGGCTCGCCGCCGGCACCCCGACCGACCGGCAGGACGAGGTGTCGCCCGACGACGTCTGCGTCGTGATGTACAGCTCCGGCACGACCGGACGGCCCAAGGGCGTGCAGCTGACCCAGCACGCCATGGTCGAGCACAGCCTCAACGGTGCCGGCGACACCGCCTACAGCGACGGCGACATGATGCTCGTGGCGATGCCGATGTTCCACGTCGGCGGCACGTCGTACGCACTGCTCGGCCCCGTGCTCGGCGTCCCCGGCTACATCGTCAGCGAGGTCGACGCGACGCTCATGGCCGGCGGCATCCTGGCCGGCTGCACGCACGCGTTCCTGGTGCCGGCCGTCGTCGCGGCGCTCGTGGCGGCAGGCCCGCAGGCGATGACGCTGTTCAGCCGGCTCAAGGCCGTCGGCTACGGGGCGGCGCCCATGCCGTTGCCGGTGCTGCGCGCGGCGATGGAGGCCTGGCCCGACACGGAGTTCCAGCAGGTGTACGGCATGACCGAGTTCGGCGGAGTCATCACGGTCCTCGACGACGCGGCGCACCGCGACACCGAGCACCCGGAGCGGCTCGTCTCGGCGGGGCTCCCCGTCCCCAAGGCCGAGATGCGCATCGTCGATCCCGCGCTGCTCCGCGACGTCCCGGTGGGCCGGTCGGGCGAGGTGTGGTTCCGCACCCCGCAGGCCACGATCGGCTACATCGGCAGGCCCGAGGCCACCGCCGAGCTCATCACCGACGACGGGTGGGTCCGCACCGGCGACCTCGGCCGCGTCGACGACGACGGCTTCCTGTTCATCGAGGACCGGCTCAAGGACATGATCATCACCGGCGGAGAGAACGTGTACTCCCCCGAGGTCGAGCGCGTCCTCGCCGAGCACCCCGCGATCGCCGAGATCGCGATCATCGGGGTGCCGGACGACCGCTGGGGCGAAACCGTCAAGGCCGTCGTGGCGTTCAAGCCGGGCCAGACCGCCACGGCCGACGAGCTCATCGCCTTCGCCCGCGAACGGCTCGCGGGCTACAAGGCCCCGTCGTCGATCGACATCGTCGACGCCCTGCCGCGCAACCCGTCGGGCAAGATCCTGAAGCGCGACCTGCGCAAGCCGTACTGGGGCGACAACAGCCGCCAGGTCTGACCACCCCACCGACGCAGAACGCGACCCCGATCATCCAGGGGAGGGACCGGGGTCGCGATACCTCGATCGTAACGCTCTCCACCACACTTGTCCCTCCTGCACCACCTGCCCCGCCGCCGTGACCTTCACAACACGTATGACAGCGGCCACTTCTCCACGTACCCTCACTGCATGCGCTTGGTGCCTTCCCCCACCACGCGGCTGATGATCACCGGTCTCGTCACCGGCCTCGCCGCGTCCCTCCTCCTGTCCACCCCCGCGAGTGCGGCGACCCCGAAGGCGCCCGGCAACTTCACGGGTCACGGCTTCGACGCCTGCGTCGCGCCGAGCCAGTCGGTCATGGACACCTGGAACCTCACCTCGCCGTTCAGCGCGATCGGCATCTACGTGTCGGGCAACTCCCGGTACTGCGGTGACGCCTACCAGCCCAACCTCAGCAGGGCGTGGGTCCAGCGCAATGCCGACAACGGCTGGCTCTTCATCCCGATCCACGTCGGACGCCAGTCGCCGTGCTTCAAGAACAACCCCGCCAGCCGGGTCCAGAAGAAGAAGATGTCGACCGACGTCGCCACGGCCCGCAACGAGGCCGTGGCCGAGGCGCAGGAGACCATCGCCGCACTGACCAAGTACGGATTCGGCCCGGGATCGGTCTCCTACCTCGACCTCGAGTGGTACGCCCGCACGGCGGCGTGCGACAACATCGTCCTCGAGTTCGCGGACGCCTGGACCGAGTACCTGCACTCGCAGGGCTACCGGTCGGGGCTGTACTCCAGCGGATCGGCGGCCATCAAGCTCGTCGACGAGGCACGCCTGTCCGGACGGCCCGGGTTCACGCTGCCCGACCACATGTGGAACGCGTGGGTCAACCAGAAGGCCGACACCCGGGGCGGTCCGTACCTCTCCGACAGCGGCTGGACCAACCACCAGCGCATCCACCAGTACCACAACGGCATCAACGTGACGTACGGCGGAAAGACGCTCAACATCGACAAGAACTTCCTCGACGTGGGCCAGGGATCCGTCGCGGCGAAGCAGTCGAAGCCCTGCGGGTACACGCGGTCGTTCACGACGTACCCGACGCTGAAGGTCGGCGCCAAGCGCCGTGAGGTCGCGGCCCTCGAGTGCCTGCTCAAGAACCAGGGGTACCTCAAGAAGGTCGATGCCTCGTACGGTGCCGGCACCGCACGGGCCGTGGCGAAGTTCCGCAGGAGCAAGGGCCTCGGATCGTCCGGCACCACCAACCGCGCGACGTGGACCGCGCTGCTCGCCAAGGGGTCCAACCCGCGCGTGCTCAAGCAGGGCTCCGTCGGTCAGTCGGTGTGGCGCCTGCAGCGCGCCCTGACGGCCGCGGGCCTCAAGCCCGGCTTCAGCGGCGTGTACGACGCCAGGACCGTCAAGGCGGTGCAGGCCTACCGCAAGGCACGACGGCTCAGCGGCTACACGACGACCGAGTCGTCCGTCTGGCTGCAGCTCCAGCGGGGCAAGACAGCCTGACATCGACCACGGCCGAGGCCGTGACAGCCATCTGCCCACCCCGTACCCTCGACCCCATGCGTCCTGCGTCCTTCCCCACGTCGCGGCTCACGATCATCGGTCTCGTCACCGGTCTGGTCGGGTCGATCCTGCTGTCCTCGCCGGCTCGCGCCGCGGCACCGAACGCGCCCGGCGGCTTCACGGGCCACGGCTTCGACACGTGCGTCGCGCCCGACCAGGCCACGATGGACGCCTGGAACCTGACGTCCCCGTTCAGCACCGTGGGCATCTACGTCTCCGGAGCGTCCCGCTTCTGCGGGGACGCCGCCCAGCCCAACCTGAGCCCGCAGTGGGTCGCGCAGAACGCTCGCAACGGGTGGCGGTTCCTGCCGATCCACGTCGGCCGCCAGGCGCCGTGCTATGCCAACAACCCGCAGAGCCGCGTGCAGAAGGAGAAGATGTCCCCGAGCGCCACGACGGCTCGCGCACAGGCGCGCAGCGAGGCGAGGGAGGCCATCGCCGCCCTCAAGAGGTACGGCTTCGCCAAGCACAGCGTCTCCTACCTCGACATCGAGTTCTACGCGCGCAGCAAGGCCTGCGACCGCATCGTGCTGGAGTTCGTCGACGCCTGGACCGAGTACCTGCACGCGCGGGGCTACGCGTCAGGCCTCTACGGCAGCGGCTCGGCAGCGATCCAGGCCGTCGACGAGGCCCGCCGCGCCAAGCGTCGTGGCTTCACCGAGCCCGATCAGATGTGGCTCGCCTGGGGCAACGGCAAGGCCGACACCAAGGGTGGCTCCTACCTCTCCCACAGCGGCTGGAAGAAGCAGCGCATCCACCAGTACCAGCTCGACGTCACGGTGGAGTACGGCGGAGCGTCCGTGCTGATCGACAAGAACTTCCTCGACGTCGGCAAGGGTTCGAGGGCGAGCAAGCCCTCCAAGCCCTGCGGTGTCACGCAGACGTTCACCCGGTACTCCAACCTCAAGGTCGGCTCGAAGGGCCCCCAGGTCAAGGCACTCGAGTGCCTGCTGCGCCGCCGCGGCTACCTGCCGAAGGTCGACGACAGGTTCGGCATCGGCACGGCGCGCGCGGTCGACGCGTACCGGGCATCGCTGGGCCTGTCGCCGACCGGCACCGCGACCCGGTCGACGTGGACGGCGCTGCTCTCGGCGGGCCGCAACCCGCGCGTGCTCAAGCAGGGATCGGTCGGTCCGTCCGTGTGGCGCCTGCAGCGCTCGCTCGTCGCGGCCGGCGCATCGTTGACGATCAACGGCATCTACGACTCCCGCACCGTCAGGGCCGTCCGGGCCTATCGCGTGGCGCGTGGCCTGCCGGGCTACACGACGGCCGAGGCCACCGTCTGGTCCGAGCTGCAGCGCGGTCAGACCACGTAGGGGCCCCAGTGGCCCTGGTATCCGCCCACCGCGGCGGCGCGGGTGACGACCATTCGTCGGAGAACACGTTGGCGGCGTTCGAGGCCGCGATCGCCCTCGGCTGCGACTACGTCGAGTTCGACCTCCGGCTGACGGCCGACGGCACGCCCGTCGTCTTCCACGACGACGAGCTGGGCGACGGCAGCGAACGGTCGATCGCGGGGCACCGTCTCGACGAGTTCACGGGTGTCGTGCTGGTGACGCTCGACGAGGTGCTCGCCCTGATCAAGGGGCGGGTCAGGGCGCACGTCGACCTCAAGGTGCCCGGGCACGAGGTCCTGCTCGTCGGGCACATCGTCGACGTGCTCGGCGTCGAGAACGTCATCATCACGACGGCCGAGGACTCGTCCGTCCGCCGCCTCGTCGCGTGGTCGCGCCAGCACGCGGAGGGGCTGCTGGTCGGGCTCTCGTCCAGCCCGCCATCGTGGCAGGGGCGGTGGGGACGGCGGCTGGCCCGGCTGCAGTCCGCCTTCCCGCGCACCCGGATCTGGCTCAGCGGCGCGAACCTCGTCGTGTCGCACAAGGCGCTTGCTCGCTGGTCGCTGCGCGGCTACGCGCATCGCCGGGGCCTGCCCCTCCTGGTGTGGACCGTCGACCGTCCCGACGAGCTCGACCGGTGGATGAACGATCCGCAGGTCTGGATGGTGACGACGAACTATCCCGAGCGGGCGCTCGCCGCCGTGCGGTGAGGGCTCAGCCGCGGGCCAGGCGCAGGAACTCGCCGACCGGGATCTGCCCCGTCACGTAGGCGTGGACGGCGTCCTCGCGGCTGGTCGCGCGCTGCGGCGCCCGTCGGGTCGCCGGGTCGACCGGTGCGTCGACGTCGGAGACGACGTACGCCGATCGTGACGGCGGCGGCACGTCGAGCACCGCGAGGTCACGATTGGTCACGCCGAGCGAGTGCAGGATGCCCGTGGCGTAGTCGCGGGCCGTGATCTCACCGAGCGCGTAGGACACCAGCAGGGCCACGGCCTCACCGGAGGCCGGCCAACCGGTCGCGTCGGAGTGGCGCAGTGCGGCGACCACGGCCTGGTGCCGGAGCTCGTCGAGCCGAGCGAGCTGCCCGGCCCACTGCACGGCCGGATCCGAATGCCCTTGGTTCACGCTTCGCCCTCGTCTGTCCCCGGACTGGTGTCGTCCGGGTCAGACTATCGGTACAGGTTGTCTGGCGACATGCCTTTTTCCGTCCCATCACGTGAACTTCATGTCACGTCGAGCGGCAGGAGCCAGGACAGGTCCGACCGCTCGCCGGACGCCCTCACGGTCGCGTCGGCCCACGCGAGTCGTCCGCGGCCCAGCGCGATCCACGTGGTCGCGTCCATCTCGACGACCGCGGGCGGGGTGCCACGGGTGTGCCGGGCACCGGCGATCACCTGGACGGCGGCGAACGGCGGGATGCGCACCTCGACGCTCGCGCCAGGGGCCTTCTGCGCGAGAAGCGCCGCCAGGTGCTTGGTCGCGGCCTTGAGATCGGCCCGCGACGGCTCACCGGCGTCGAGGCGGTCGCAGATCTCGGCGAACTCCTGGTGCGTCAGCGGGACGTAGCGGGCCATCAGGCCAGGTGCGCGCCGAGCACCGCCGGCAGGGTGGCCTGCCAGGCGGCCTTGAGGTCGGCGACCGGGATGCTGAGCTGCCCGGCGACGTCGATCGTGTCGCCGCCGGTGCGACCGACCGAGGCCAGCTCGACGCCGTGCTTCTCGGCCAGCGACACGAGCTGCTCGTGGCGGTCCTCGGCGACGACGACCATCGCACGGGCCGACGACTCGCTGAACAGGTCGAGGAACGGGTCGTCGAGGTCGACGCTGACGCCGATGCCGTGCCGGAAGGACGCCTCGGCGAGGGCCATCGCGAGCCCGCCGTCGGACAGGTCGTGCGCCGACTCGACGATGCCGGTCGCGGCGGCCTCGACCATGAGGTCGGCGAGCGCGCGCTCGGCCGCGAGGTCGACGACCGGCGGGGTGCCGCCGAGGTGCGAGTGGACCACGTCGGCCCACGTCGAGCCGGAGAGCTCCTCGCGCGTCTCGCCCAGGACCAGCACGTGGCTGCCCTCGGCCGTGAAGCCCTGCGTGATGCGCTGGCGGACGTCCTCGATGACACCGAGGATGCCGACGACGGGGGTCGGCAGGATCGGGGTCTCGCCGGTCTGGTTGTAGAACGACACGTTGCCGCCGGTGACCGGGATGCCGAGGACGGCGCAGGCGTCCTTGAGGCCGTGCGTGGCCTGCTCGAACTGCCACATGACGTCGGGGTTCTCCGGCGAGCCGAAGTTGAGGCAGTCGGTGACGGCGAGCGGCAGGGCCCCCGTGACGGCGACGTTGCGGTACGACTCGGCGAGCGCGAGCTGGGCGCCGGCGTACGGGTCGAGCTTGGCGAAGCGGCCGTTGCAGTCGGTGGAGACCGCCACGCCGAGGTGCGTCTCGTCGTCGATGCGGATGACGCCGGCGTCCTCGGGCTGCGCGAGGACCGTGTTGCCCTGGACGTAGCGGTCGTACTGGTCGGTGACCCACGACTTGTCGGCCATGTTGGGGGAGCTGACGACCTGGACGAGCTGGTCGCGGAGCTCGTCGCCGGTGGACGGTCGCGCGAGCTGCTCGGCACCGTCGGCCTGCAGGGCGTCCTGCCACGAGGGGCGGGCGTAGGGACGGTCGTAGGTGGGGCCGTCGTGAGCGACGGAGCGGGGCGGCACGTCGACGACGGTCTCGCCGTGCCAGTCGATCACGAGGTGGTCGCCGTCGGTGACCTCGCCGACCACGACCGCCTCGACGTCCCACTTCTGGCAGATCGCCATGAAGGCGTCGAGGTGGTGCGGCTCGACGACCGCCATCATGCGCTCCTGCGACTCGCTCATGAGGATCTCCTCGGGCGAGAGCGTCGAGTCGCGCAACGGGACGGTGTCGAGCTCGACGTGCATGCCGCCGCTGCCGGCCGACGCGAGCTCGCTCGTGGCGCACGAGAGGCCGGCGCCGCCGAGGTCCTGGATGCCGTTGACGACCTGTGCCTGGAACAGCTCGAGCGTGCACTCGATCAGGAGCTTCTCCATGAACGGGTCGCCGACCTGGACGGCGGGACGCTTGGACGGTCCCGTCGACTCGAACGTCTCGGAGGCCAGGACGGAGACGCCGCCGATGCCGTCGCCACCCGTGCGGGCCCCGTAGAGCACGACCTTGTTGCCGACGCCGGACGCGAACGCCAGGTGCAGGTCCTCGTGGCGGAGCACGCCGACGCACAGGGCGTTGACCAGGGGGTTGCCGACGTACGTCTCGTCGAAGACGACCTCGCCGCCGATGTTCGGCAGGCCGAGGCAGTTGCCGTAGCCGCCGACGCCCGCGACGATCCCGGGCATGACGCGCGCGGTGTCGTCGGCGTCGAGCGGGCCGAAGCGGAGCGGGTCCATGACGGCGACGGGACGCGCGCCCATCGCGAGGATGTCGCGGACGATGCCGCCGACGCCGGTCGCGGCGCCCTGGTAGGGCTCGACGTACGACGGGTGGTTGTGCGACTCGACCTTGAACGTCACGGCATAGCCCTGGCCGATGTCGATGACGCCGGCGTTCTCGCCGATGCCGGCGAGGGTCTTGCCGAGCGGCGTCTCCTGGGGGAGCTCGCCGAACTTCTTGAGGTGCACCTTGGAGGACTTGTACGAGCAGTGCTCGCTCCACATGACCGAGTACATCGCCAGCTCGGCGCCCGTCGGGCGGCGACCGAGGATCTCTCGCACCTGGTCGTACTCGTCCGGCTTGAGCCCCAGCTCGGCCCAGGGCTGCGGCTGGTCGGGGGTGCTGGTGGCGTGGGCAACAGTGTCGAGCTGACGTTCAGTCACGCCCCGAATCCTATCGGGTGCCAGAGGTGCCTCCGACATCCCCGCGAGTGGCGCATTCCCGGCGCCGAGCGGTGCGTCTCGGACAGACACGCCGTCCCAGAAAGTCCGATCCGCGCCACTCGCGGTTCCGGGCGTCGGACTGGTACACCCGTACCTGTGACCCGGATCCTCCTCGCGCCCGACAAGTTCAAGGGCTCCGCCACCGCCGTCGAGGTCGCCGAGGCGCTCGCACGGGGGCTGCTCCGCGTCCGGCCCGATCTCGACGTCGTCTCGATGCCGGTCGCCGACGGCGGGGACGGGACGGTCGACGCCGCCGTCTCCAGCGGGCTGACCCGCATCCCCGTGGCGACCACGGGACCCACCGGCCTGCCGGTCACGACCGCCTACGCCCGTCACGGCACCGCCGCGATCGTCGAGCTCGCCGACGCGTGCGGCCTGCTGCGCCTGCCCCACGACCGGCCCGCGCCCCTGACGGCGTCCAGCCGTGGCGTCGGCACCGTCATCGCCGCAGCCATCGACGCCGGCTGCACCGAGCTCGTCGTCGGCATCGGCGGCAGTGCGTCCTCGGACGGTGGCGCCGGGATGCTCAGCGCGCTCGGCGCGGTCCTGCGCGACGGCGACGGCAACGAGGTGCCGGACGGGGGCGGCTCGCTGCACCGCATCGCGTCGATCGACGTCAGCGCCCTGCGCGCCCGGCTGGCGGGCGTCCGACTCACGATCGCGTGCGACGTCGACAACCCGCTGCTCGGACCGGACGGCGCCGCCGCGGTCTACGCGCCCCAGAAGGGTGCATCGCCCGAGGACGTCCGACGGATCGAGGACGGTCTGCGGCACTGGGCCGACGTCGTCGCACGGACGACCGGGGAGGAGCTGCGGGACGCTCCGGGGGCGGGTGCCGCCGGAGGAGTCGGGTTCGGCGGGCTGGCGTTGCTCGGCGCCACCCTCTCCCCCGGCGCCGATCTCGTGCTCGACCTGGTCGGGCTGCCGGCCGCGCTGCAGGACGCCGACCTCGTCGTGACGGGCGAGGGATCGCTCGACGAGCAGTCGCTCCGCGGCAAGGTGCCCGCACGCATCGCCCGGCTGGCCGCGGCAGCCGGCGTCCCCGTGCTTGTCGCGTGCGGCCGGTCGCAGCTGTCCGCAGCACAGCTCGACGCGGCCGGAATCACGGGCGTCCTCGCGCTCGTCGATCGTGAACCCGACCTGCAGCGCTGCCTCACCGAGGCACCGACGCTCCTCGAGGACGTCGGCGCCGAGATCGCCTCATCCCTCCGAGTGGTGCACCCCTGACCGCGAGTGCTGCACCCCTGACCGCGAGTGGTGCGGTCTGGTCAGACTCGCCGTCTCACAATGACCGGTCCGCACCACTCGCGGTTCGGTTTGCGCCACTCGCGGTTCGGTCCGGGACGGTCGGTCAGCGCCAGGCGCCCCGGGCGTGCTGCGGCGGGTACGGCGCATCCTGGGCGTCGACGCCGAGCTCGTGCGCGGCGCGCAGCGGCCAGGCGGGCTCACGGATCGCGGCCCGCGCCAGCATCACCGCATCCGCCGAGCCGTCGGCCAGCACCTCCTCGGCCTGCTTCGGCTCCGTGATCAGACCGACCGCGACGACCGGGAGACCGCCGTCGGCGCGCACCTGGCCCGCGAACGGCACCTGGTAGCCGGGGCCGACGGTGATCTCCTGGTGGGCGACGAGCCCGCCCGACGACACGTCGACGAGGTCGACGCCGTGGTCCTTCAGGACGGCGGCGAGCCGGGCGGTCTGCTCGACGTCCCAGCCGTCCGGCGCCCAGTCGGTGGCCGAGAAACGGACGAACAACGCCTTGTCGTCCGGCCACACGGCCCGGATGGCATCGGCCACCTCGACCACCAGGCGCGTCCGTCCGTCGAACGACCCGCCGTACTGGTCGGTGCGCTGGTTCGAGAGCGGCGACAGGAACTGGTGCAGCAGGTACCCGTGGGCGGCGTGGATCTCGACGACGTCGAACCCGGCCCGGTCGGCCCGCGCCGCCGCGCCGGCGAAGGCAGCGGGGATCGCCTCGACCTCGGCGGTCGTCAGTGCCCGCGGTGTCGCGTAGCCCTCGAACGGGACGGCCGACGGCCCGACGGCCTCCCATCCGCCCTCCGCCGCAGGCACGGTGCCGGCCGATCCCTTGAGCCCGTAGGTCGAGGCCTTGCGGCCCGCGTGGGCGAGCTGCATCGCCGGGACGGCGCCCTGGCTGCGGACGAAGTCGGCGATGCGCCGCCACGGCGCGACGTGGTCGTCCGACCAGATGCCGACGTCCTCGGGGCTGATGCGTCCCTCGGGCACGACCGCCGTCGCCTCGGTCATGACGAGGCCGAATCCGCCGGTCGCGTGCTGCCCGAGGTTCACGAGGTGCCAGTCGGTCGGCAGCCCGTCGCGGTCGAAGGCGCTGTACTGGCACATCGCCGCGAGCCAGATGCGGTTGCGGGCGGTGACGCCGCGCAGGGTCAGGGAGTCGAAGAGCTGGGGCATCTCATGGGCAACCGCACGCGACCGCCGCGCATTCCTCGCGACCCCTCAGCCGAAGCCGTAGCGGACCAGGAAGTCGCGGTTGGTGTCGCGGCCACGCTCGGGATCGGGGACCGGATCGGTGTCCTGCGACGTCACGGTGTCCTCGAGGCGCACGGGCTCGGGGAGCTTGCTGAAGCGTTCGCTGCCGGGACGGTGGGCCATGCCTCAGCGTACGCCCGTCCGGAGCGGGCACCCCGACGGAGCACCGGACCTTGACATCCACGGTGTCATTGTCAAGAGTCCCCTTATGTGGGCCGCCGGTACCGCACTATCGTGAGTACCAGCCAGGGGGCCATCAGAGGGAGAGCGGAGCCGTGCCGGAGGACCCTGTCGTGGACGCGCCCGGCCATCCGTGGCCGCCTGCCTTCTCGACCACGTTCGTCGACCAGGCGCGGGCCCTCCTCGACCTCAACCCGGTCCTGCTGATCGTCGGACCGGTCGGAGGCAACCGCAACCGGCTCGCCGCGCAGATCGCCGAGATCCCGTCCGGTCCCTCCAAGAACCGCCACGTCGCGCGCTTCGGCGAGAAGTGCCTGCCCTACTTCGCCGTCGCCCAGCTGTTCCGTGACGTCCAGCCCGCGACCGACACGCCGGTGGACGCCGTCGAGACCGCCGTGCGCGAAGCCCTCGGCACCGTCGAGACGCCGCCGCGCATCGTCCTGGCCAACACCGACCTCGTCGACCCGGAGAGCCTCGACGTCCTGCTGCGGGTGGCCGGTGCCGGATCCATCCGGCTCATCGCGACCCTGACCCCGGAGGCCGCCGCCGACCAGGAACAGCTGCTGGCCGAGGGCACCCTCGTCGAGATCCCGCCGCTCGACCGCGCGACGATCGCGGAGCTCCTCCGGGTCCGCTTCGGCGCCGCCCCGCACCCGACGGTCGTCGAGCTGCTGCTCGAGCGCAGCGGAGGCTCCTACGCCGTGGTGCAGGACCTCGCCGACGCGTCGTTCGCGTCGGCGGCGATCGTCATCGTGGAGGGCGTCCTCGCCCTCAACCCGATCCGCCAGAAGGCGAGCTCGGGACGCCTGACGAGCCTGCTCGAGCCCCGCACCGCCGAGCGACTCGGGGGCGGCCAGGCGATCACCGATCTGGTGCACCTCACCGCACTCCTCGGCCAGCTCGACGTCGACGAGGCACGTGCCGCCGTGGGCGCGGACGTCGTCGACCTGGCCGTCCGGCACGGAGAGCTCACGATCGACGGCGCCGCGCTGGTCTTCGCGCTCAGCGCCGAGGCGATGCTCGTGCAGCGATCGATGGCGCACGAACGTCAGATCGAGCTGTTCGACCGATTCGCCTCCGTCCTTCCCCGCACGATCGACCGACCCGGGGCCGCCGTCCTGGCCGCCGACTGGTGGCGGGCCGCGAGCCGTCCGATCCCGGTCGACCTCGCCGCCCGCGCCGGCCGGGAGGCCAATCTGCTCGGTCACTACCGGCGGGCCCTCGTCTACACCGACCCGGCCAACAACGACGCGCACGCGGCGATCGCGCCGGTGGAGCGCGGCTTCGCCCTCAAGGAGCTCGGCGACGACGACGCATTCGTCCGGATGTTCGCCGACCTCGACCCGAGCACCCTGTCGGAGGACGAGCTCTATCCGTATCTCCGCGCCGTGAACCTGCTCGACCTCGGCGGCGACCGCGAACGACTCGTCGCGCGCGCCGTCTCGGCCGACGACCCTGCCGACCGCCGACGTCGCGAGGCCGTCAGGCAGCTCGCTGACATGGTCCAGCAGGCGTTCGGGACGGGCGAAGAGAAGCTGGCCAACCGGCTGCGGTCGATCGCGTTCTCCGGCCAGCTCGGGCCGGGCAACCGGGCGGTCGCTTTTGCCGCCCTCGCGGCGGTGCTGCACCACTCGGCCCGTCCCGCACAGGCCGTCGAGGCAGCGGAGTTCGCCCTCGGCACCCTGATCGCCGAGCGCGAGTCCGTCAGCGCCTTCCACCTCGACACGGCCCGTGAGCTGCACATCATGGCGCTCGTCTCGGCGCTCGACGTCGCCGGCGCCGAGCGCGCGCTGACGGCGTACTCGTCCGGCATCTTCGCCAGCGCCGGCAGCGGCCGCATCACCACGGCCCTGCAGGCGTACGTCGCGATGGTGCGCGGCGACATGTCCGAGGCCCTCGCCAGCGCGCACCTCTGCCTGAGCGGCCTGGGCACCCGCGACCCGAACCAGATCCGCGGCTGGGTCGAGGCCATGGCCGCTGAGAGCCTCGTCCACCTCGGCCGGACGGACGAGGCCCGCGAGATGCTCGCGGCGGCGCGCCGGCACCCGTCCCGCCTGCCGCAGACCGATCTGGCCCGGCGCACGAACATCGCGTCGGCGTACGACGCGCTGGCCGAGCCGGAGGAGGCCCTGGAGATCCTCGCCGAGGTCGTCGACGAGGCCCGCCGCCGCAATCTGCGCCAGGCGCAGATCGACGCCGCCGCGGCGAGCGTGCTGATCGGCGGACCCCCGCAGCTGTCGGTGCTGCTCGACGCCGTGGACGACCTGGTCGACCCGTCCGGCACCCCGCTGTTCTGGCAGGCCTTCGCGCGGGCCGCCCGCGAGTACGACATCCCGGCGATCGTGGAGCTGGCCGATCAGCTCGACGGGCTGGGGGCGCGGCTGTTCGCGGCGGGCGTCGCGCAGTTCGTGCTCGACATGGCCCGCCGCGCCACCGACCTGGAGCTCGACACCCGGCAGCGACTCAGCGTGCTCGCGGACCTGACGGTCCGGCAGGCCGGCTGAGGTTCGTCAGATCGAGCCGGCGATCGTTCCCACCAGCGAGAACAGCGCCACGATCACCGAGACCGGGATGAGCCACAGGGTCGCGATCGAGATCGAGATCGTCGTGCCGATCTTGGGCGGCCCGAAGTAGCGGGCCCGTGGCAGGTCACCGATCTCGTCGATCCAGCGCCCCGTCATCTGCGTGCCCTGCCAGACGCCCCGCAGCCGGCCGAGGATGCGCCACCCGCCGCCACCGGCGATCTGGGTGAGGGCGCCGCGGGTCTCCTCGACCTTGCCCGTCATCGCGAGCATGACGCCGAGCTCCGTCGCGAGCCGGTCGGGATCCTCGACGGCCTGCATGACCTTGCGCCGGCGGGCCCAGAACATCGCGTTGACGGCTGCCATCGCCACCCCGACCGACAGGATCAGGAAGCGCACCACGCCGTCGGCGACGAGCCCGAGGACGAGCGTCGTCACGATGAACGGGATCGACAGGGATGCGATGACGGCGGTGGGGATCCTCAGCAGCCGGACCGCGACCGCGATGGTCTGCGCCGCGCGCGCCGCGACCTCGGTGGTGCGCCCGTCGACCCGCGACGCGAAGTCGTTGACCGCAGCATTGGTCTGGTCTCCCAGCGAGGTACCCCGTCTGAACTTCACACCGTCATAGTACGGAGCCCGCCCGGCCGATAGCCTGCCGCAGATGGCCATCCTCCTGTCTCTGCTCTCGGCCGTGGCCTACGGCGTGTCGGACTTCCTGGGCGGGATCTTCGCCAAGCGGGCCGGCGCGTGGGAGGTCGCGGTCGTCGGCCAGACGTCGTCGGGGGTCTTCAGCATCGCCGCGGCCCTCGTCATCGGCGGAGACCCCACCACGCACGACCTCGTGTACGGCGCACTCGCCGGGCTCGGCGGCGGCTTCGGCGCGGCCTTCCTCTACCGCGGTCTGTCGACGGCGCGCATGAGTGTCGTCGCGCCGCTGTCGGGGGTCGGGACGGCCCTCATCCCCGTTGCCGTCGGGCTCGCGACCGGCGACCGTCCCTCGGCGACGGCCCTCACGGGCGTCGTGTTCGCGTTCCCCGCGATCGCCCTGATCTCCCGGGTGAGCGACGACAGCGCCGCCCACCGGTCGGGCGTCCTGGACGGGATCCTGGCCGGCGTCGGCTTCGGCCTGCTGTTCACGTTCCTCGGCCAGGTGGGCGACGACGGCGGCCTGTACCCGCTGGCGCTCTCGCAGCTGACGTCGATCATCAGCGTCATCGTCACCGCCGTCGTGCTGCGCCAGTCGTGGATCCCCCGCGAGCGGGCCGCCTGGAACGCCGCGGTCATGGGTCCGCTCGGCGCCCTCGCCCAGGGCTCGTTCCTCTACGCGACCCAGCACGGCCTGCTGTCGGTCGTCTCGGTCATCTCGTCGCTGTACCCTGCCAGCACGGTGCTGCTGGCCGCGGTGATCCTCCGCGAGAAGATCCAGAGATGGCAGGGCGCAGGGCTCGTCCTGGCCGCCCTGGCCGTGGCCCTGGTCGCCGCAGGCTAGCACCCCGGCCCAGATCTGCGGGACGGTGCACGGTCTGACCTGGGTCAGACGGTGCACCACCCCGCAGATCTGGGCTGGGTCATTTGAGGAACTTGCTGGTCGTCCGGTCCTTCAGGGGCTTGCCGCCGGTCTGGCACGTCGGGCAGTACTGCAGCGCCGACTGCGCGTAGGTCACCTCGAGCACGGTGTCGCCGCACACCGGGCACGCCTCCCCCGCCCGCCCGTGGACGCGCATCCGGGTGCGCTTGTCGTCCTTGAGCTCCTCGGCCGGCTTGCCGCGCGCCTCCTCGACGGCCTCCCGCAGGATGCTCTGCACGGCCGCCTCCAACCGGACGATCTCGTCCTCCGACAGGCTCTCGGCGATCGCGAACGGCGACAGCTTGGCGGCGTGCAGGATCTCGTCGCTGTAGGCGTTGCCGACGCCGGCGAGGATCTTCTGGTCTCGCAGCAGCCGCTTGACCTGCATGCGCCGGGCGAGCAGCGGTCGCAGCTCGAAGCCCGGGGCGAGGGGGTCGGGGCCCAGTGCGGCGATGCCGGCGACCTCGGTCGGGTCGTTGACGATGTACATCGCGAGACCCTTGCGGGTGCCGGCCTCGGTGACGTCGAAGCCGGTCGTCGGGCCATCGCCGCGGTCGATCCGGACGCGCGCCGCGATGTTGCTGGCACCGAGCTTGAGCTTGGTGTCGGGCAGCTTCTCCGACCAGCGCAGCCAGCCGGCCTTCGCCAGGTGGACGATGACGTGGATGCCGCTGACGTCGATGTCGATGAACTTGCCGTGCCGGCTGACGCCCGTGACCTCCATGCCCTGCAACGCCGAGGCCGGCGGGTCGAACGTCTTCAGCACCGCGAACGACGCGAGCTCGACCGCGGCGACGACGGACCCCGACATCGTGACGTCCAGGAACTCGACCAGCGCATTGACCTCGGGCAGCTCGGGCATGCGTCCATTATCCCGCGTCGCCGGGAGAAATCGAGTGGTCGTGCTTGGTGAAGAAGTTCTCCATCGCGGGCCAGGTGGTGCGACGCGCGGCGCGTCCGGCCAGCACACCCAGGTGCCCACCCGGCGCCTGGGCGAGCTGCGCGTCCGGCGAGCCCGTCACGAGGTCGAGCAGGTGCCGTACGGCGGCCGTCGGGGCGAGGGTGTCGTCGAGACCGGCGACGACGAGGACCGGGACGTCGATCTTCGAGAGCTCGACGACCCGTCCGGCCAGCTCGATCGTCCCGGTCGCGAACTCGTTGCTCCGCATGATCACGTGGTACAGCTGCCCGAACGTCCGACCCGGGTAGGCGTACATCGACGACATGAACCGGTCGACGCCCTCGAGCTGGGCCAGGAAGTCACGGTCGTCCGCGTGGGTCAGCATCGAGATCGGCTTGGTGAGGTACTTGTCGAGGCTCGAGACCTGGAACCCGATGCGCGTCAGCGGGGCCGGGATGCCACCCATCGCACGGTACGCGGGGCCCACGAGCGGTCCGACGACGCGGTCGAGCGGACGGGCGAGGGCGAACAGCGGCACCTGGCGCAGGTCGAACGGGCTCGCGACCGCCGTCACGGATGCGAGCGGCAGCTCGGGATGCGCCGCGGCCGTGAAGACCGTGAAGATGCCGCCCAGGCTCCAGCCGGCGACGTGCACGGAGTCGGCCCCGGAGTGCCCGGCGACGATCTCGACCGCGGCGGGCACGACCGAGTCGACCCAGTGCTCGATGCCGAGCCCGCGGTGCGCGAAGTTCACCGGGCCGTAGTCGGCCAGATAGACGGGCCTGCCCTGACGGACGAAGTACTCGACGAGGCTGCCACCGCGCCGCAGGTCGAAGGCCAGCGCGGGAGCGGCCAGCGGCGGGACGAGCAGGACCGGACGGCCCTTCGTCCCCCCTCCCGCGACCGCGCTGTAGCGGTAGAGCGTGAAGGACGCCCGTCGCTCGACGATGTCGCGGGGCATCGCGCGCAGGTCGGCGATGGGCCTGCGCTGGATCTTGTCGGTCAGGTTGGTGCGGGCCGCCCCGAGCCTCCGGGGGAGCCCGACGATCGGGAGTGCCACCCCGTGAGTCTCTCAGAGCCGCGACGACCCCGCCGGGTCATCTCGCGGCCGCCTCCGACCGTCGATCGTCCAGCCACCGCATGACCGGAGTCGCGGTGACGCCGTGCAGCACGACCGACACCGCGATGACGAAGGCGACGGTCGACCACAGCGTGTCCGCGTCCGAGAACTCCTCCTGCCCCGTGGCGTACGCGAGGTAGTAGATCGAGCCGATGCCGCGGATGCCGAAGAACGCCGTCGCGAGCCGTTCGCGCGGGCCGAGACCGCCGCCGTCGACTCGCTGCTTCGGCGCGGCGCCGATCCGCAGGGCGATCCACGCAGTGACCGGACGGACGACCAGGAGCAGCAGGACGCCGAGCGCGGCACCCTGCCAGCTCAGCGAGCTCAGCAGCCCGCCGGAGATCGCGATGCCGAGGAGCAGCAGCACGATGAGCGTCAGCAGACGCTCGAGCCGCTCGACGACCTCGTGCATCAGCGCGTGGTAGTCGGCGCTGCGCTCCATCGAGCGGAGCGTCATGGCACAGGCGAACACCGCGAGGAACCCGTAGCCGTGCGCGACCTGCGCGACTCCGTACGACAGCATCACCGCGGCCAGCGCCAGGAGCGGCTCGCCCGTCTCGGCCATGCGGATCGACGGACGGTTCGAGCGGAACGCCGCCTTGGCGAGGACCCATCCGGTGCCCATGCCGACCAGCACGCCGACCACGGTCATGCCGATGAGGTCCCAGCCGACCCACGTCACGCCCCAGTCGGCCAGGGACCCGGCGCCCACGACGAGGATCGCCAGGTGCACGAACGGGAACGCCAGGCCGTCGTTGAGCCCGGCCTCGGACGTCAGCGCGAACCGCACCTCGTCGCGCTCGTCGATCTCGTCCTCGTCCTCCTCGTCGGTCGTCGGGCCGGCGACCTGGACGTCCGAGGCGAGGACAGGATCTGTCGGCGCGAGGGCCGCCCCGAGCAGGATCGCCGACGCCGGCGCGAGGCCCACGAACCACCAGCCGAGCACGGCCGTGACGGCGATCGACAGCGGCATCGCGATCGCGAGCAGGCGCCAGGTCGTCCCCCACCGGCGCCACGACATCCACGACCGGACGTTCAGCGGCCGGTCGAGGGCCAGACCGACACCCATCAGCGAGATGATGACGGTCAGCTCGGTGAGGTGCTCGATGACCGCGCGGTCGTCGGTCGGCGTGAGCTGCACGGCGTCCGGCAGCGGCAGCAGGCCCATCAGCACGCCGAGACCCAGCAGCACGACGGGTGCCGACAGCGCGGCCGTGCGCAGCGCCGTCGGGAGGACGACTGCCAGGAGGAGCGCCACGCCGCCCAGCAGGTAGACGAAGTTGGCGTCGATCAGGTGGTCCACCGGACGGCGGTACCCGATACGACCGGGTTGAACCGTAGGGGCGGTCGGGGGACGCGATCGTTCAAACGATTGACTTGTCCTGCGTCACATGATTCATTGGACCCGTGATTCCTGCCACCCTGAACATGGACGGACGGCTCGCGCTCGTCACCGGCGGCTCCGGCGGTCTCGGCTCCGCCGTCGCCGCGGCCCTGCTCGACGCCGGTGCCCGCGTGGCGCTCGCCGACCTGCCCGGTGACCGGCTCGACACGGCGGTCGAGCAGCTCGCCCGGCACGGCGACGTCGTGCCGGTCGCGGCCGACCTGTCCTCCCCCGACGCGGCCCGCGCCGTCGTCGCGGACGCCGTCGCGGAGCTCGGCGGGCTGCACGTCCTGGTCAACGCCGTCGGCATCATGCGCACGGCACCCATGGAGCACGTGACGGACGGCGACTGGGACCGCACCCTCGACATCAACCTCACCGGCGTCTTCCACACCGTGCGCGCCGGGGCGGAGGCCATCCGTTCCAGCGGCGGAGGGTCGATCGTCACGGTGTCGTCCGTCGCGGGACGCTCGGGGCGCCCGAACGCGGCTGCGTACGCCGCCAGCAAGGCCGCCCTCCTGTCGCTGACGAAGTCCGCCGCGATGGCGTACGCGCCCGACGTGCGGGTCAACGCCGTCTGCCCGGGCGTCTTCCTCACCGACATGTGGGCCGGCATCAAGGCCGACCGCGACGCGGAGTTCGGCCCCGGCGCCGGCGACGCGTACCTGCAGGAGATCGCCGACAAGACCGCGATGCGACGCGTCGGCGACCCCACCGAGCTCGCCTCGGTGGCCCTCTTCCTGGCGAGTGACCTCGCCTCGTTCGTGACCGGTCAGGCGATCAACGTCGACGGTGGATTGGAGATGGACTGATGAGCGACGGCACACGTCAGCTGCAGGACCTCGAGGCGATGTGGCGCATCCGCATCCTCGAGGAGGAGGTGCTGCGCCTCCGGATCGAGGGTCCCATCGTGGGCTCGGTGCACCTCTGCAACGGCCAGGAGGCCATCGCGGTCGGCGTCTGCTCGACCCTCGAGGAGCAGGACGCGGTGTACTCGACCTACCGCGGCCACGGCTGGGCCATGGCCCGTGGGGTGCCGCCGCTGGGCATCCTCGCCGAGCTGATGGGACGGGCCACCGGCGTCAACGGCGGTCGCGGCGGCTCGGCGTACTTCTCGGCGCCCGAGCACGGCTTCTACGGCGAGAACTCGATCGTCGGAGCCGGTGCCCCGATCGCCGTCGGTGCCGCGCTCGCCGCGAAGTTCGACGGTTCCGGACGCGTCGCGGTGACGGTGTTCGGCGACGGAGCGATGAACCAGGGCGGTGTCACCGAGGCGATGAACATGGCCGCCGCGATGGACCTGCCGGTCGTCTTCGTCTGCGAGAACAACAAGTACTCCGAGCTGACCCCGATCAACGACATGGTCCGCAACCCCGACCTCGCGGCACGCGCCGAGGCGCTGGGCATCCCCGCCGTCCACGTCGACGGCAACGACCCGGCCGAGGTCGCCGCGGTCGCCCGCCTCGCGGTGCAGGCCGCCCGCCAGGGCACCGGCCCGACGTTCATCGAGGCGTCGACCCGGCGCATCGTCGGCCACTACATCGGCGACGTCCAGCACTACCGCCCCGAGGGCGAGCTCGAGCGTGACACGGCCCGTGAGCCGATCGCCCGCCTCAAGCGCGTCCTGACCGCGTCAGGCGTCCCCGACCTGACGATCGACGCCGCCGAGCGTCGCGCCCGCAACGAGATCACCGCAGCGGTCGAGGAGGCCCTCGAGGCGCCGCCGGCCGATCAGACCCGAGTGAAGGAGCACGTCCATGGGTGACCAGATGCGCGTCAACTACGGCGGAGCCGTCAACCACGCCCTCGACCGCGCGCTGGGCGACTGGCCCGAGACCCTCCTGTACGGCGAGGACCTCGCGGTGCCGGGCGGTGTCTTCGGCGTGACCCGCGGCCTGCGCGCCAAGCACGGCGACCGGGTCTTCGACACCCCGATCTCCGAGACCGCGATGCTGGGTGCGGCGGTCGGCGCCGCCACGATGGGTCGCCGCCCGATCGTGGAGATCATGTGGATCGACTTCGCGCTCGTCGCGTTCGACCAGATCGCCAACCAGGCGGCCAACGTCCGCTACGTCTCGGAGGGACGCCTGCAGGCTCCCCTCACGATCCGCACCCAGCAGGGCAACGCCCCGGGAGCGTGCGCGCAGCACAGCCAGAACCTCGAGGCGCTCCTGCTCCACATCCCCGGCATCCGCGTCGCGATGCCGACCCTGCCGCAGGACGCCCACGACATCCTGCTGTCGGCCATCGCCTGCAACGACCCGGTCGTGGTCATCGAGAACCGCTCGCTGTACGCCGGCGACAAGGCCGAGATCGTCGTCGGCGACGAGCCGGCCCCCATCGGCGGCCACCGCCTGCGCCGCGCGGGCGACGACGTCACGATCGTGACCTGGGGATCCATGACCCGCTCGGTCGAGACCGCCGTGGACGAGCTCGCTCGCGACGGCATCACCGCGGACGTCATCGAGGCCGTGTGGCTCGACCCGTTCGACACCGACGCCGTCATCCAGAGCGTCCAGCGCACCGGCCGCCTGCTGGTGTGCCACGAGGCCAACCAGACCGGCGGCTTCGGCGCCGAGGTCGTGGCGCGGGTCTGCGAGTCGGGCGTGACGCTGCAGGCTCCCCCGGTCCGCGTCGCGACACCCGACCTGCGCATCCCCGCGGCGGTCGACCTGGCCAAGGTCGCCATCCCGCAGGTCGCCGACATCGTGACGGCGCTGCGCAGCGTGGTGGGTCGATGACCGACACCGCCTACGGTGTCTGGCACTTCAGCTTCACGGTGCGCGACATCGACGCCTCGGTGGCGTTCTACCGCGACCTGCTGGGCTTCACGCTGATCCACCAGCAGGACCAGGACAACGACTACACGCGGCGACTCGTCGGCTTCCCCGACGCGAGGCTGCGGATCGCGCAGCTCGCGGTGCCCGGCCAGCCCCTCGGGCTGTCGGGGCACCACCTCGAGCTCGTCGAGTACGTCCAGCCGTTCGGTGAGCCGTTCGGTCCCGAGCGCAACCGCCCCGGCGCCTCGCACCTCGCGATGTGCGTCGGCGACGCGCGGGCGATGCACGAGCGCCTCGAGGCGGCGGGCGTCCGGTTCGTCAGCCCGCCCCAGGCCATCTCGTCGGGGATCAACGAGGGCGGCTGGACGTGCTACTTCCTCGACCCCGACGACATCACCCTCGAGCTGGTGCAGCCGCCGCCCGCTCGGCTCGCGTCCGCCGACGCCGCGTCCCGGTAGGGTCGGGCCATGCCAGCCACGGGACAGGAGCGTGTGACGCGCTCCGGCGAGCGTCGCGTGACGCTCGTCGACGTCGCCCGGGTCGCCGGCGTCGACAAGGCCGTCGTCTCACGGGTCGTCAACGACGACCCGACGCTCGTGATCCGGCCCGAGACGCGCGAGCGGGTCAAGGCCGCGCTCGAGCAGCTGGGCTACCGCCCCAACCTGGCCGCGCGCAGCCTGCGGACGTCCCACGCACGCAGCATCGGCCTCGTCATCCCCGACTTCTCCAATCCCGTCTACGCCGAGATCATCGCCGGCGCCGAGGCCGAGGCGATGCGCCGCAACTACGTGCTGATGGCCGGGTCGTCGTCGAGCGTCGGCGGATCCGCCACCCGCTACCTCGACCTGCTCGGCGAGGGCCGCGTCGACGGCCTGATCTTGGCCGGCGGCCTGGTCAGCGACGACGACCAGACCAAGCTCGAGCAGCTCGGGCTCCCGTGGATCATGCTCAACAACCGCACCCGCAAGGGTCACCGCTACGTCGTGCTCGACGACGCCAAGGCCGCTGCGCTCGCGGTCGACCACCTGGTCGCGCTCGGCCACACCCAGATCGCGCACGTCGCCGGTCCGAGCGGTGCCGACACCGCGAGCCGCCGCCGTCGTGGCTACCAGCAGCGCCTCAAGGGCGCCGGCATCACGGTCCCCGACTGGTACGTGGCCTCCGGCGACTACACGCCCGAGGGCGGACGCAAGGCGGTCGACACCCTGCTGGCCGGTGGCGAGCCGCCCACCGCGATCTTCGTGACCAACCTGGCGAGCGCCATCGGCGTGCTCGACGGCCTCCGCGCCGCCGGGCTGTCCGTCCCCGACGACGTCTCGGTCGTCGCGGTGCACGACCTGCCGCTGGCGGCGCACCTCGCTCCCCCGCTGACGACCGTCAGCATGCCGCTGCAGCGGCTCGGCGCCCGCGGCGTGGAGCTGCTGCTCTCGACGGACGCGCAGTCGACCGTCGAGGAGATCGCCAGCGACGACATCGAGCTCGTCGTGCGCGCCTCGACGGCACCCCCGCGCCGCTAGGACGCAGCGACGGGGTGCGGCAGCAGCGCGCTGACCTCGGCGATCTCGACGTACCGCCGCAGCGGGAGGCTGTCGATCGTCGCCTTGAGGTCGGCGCGCGAGGGGGCGACCCACACGCCGACGTTGGCGCGACGCCCCTCGAGCCGCCAGATGTGCTCGATGACACCCGCCTCGCGCAGGGCGATGCCACGCGCGGTCTCGGCCGCGTTGAGGCGCGCCAGCTCGTCGGGGTCGAGGTCGTCGGGCAGGTGGGCCTCGAGCCGTACGAGGAACCTCATCCCGCGGCCAGCAGTGCGTCGAGCTCGGCGTGGGCCTTGTCGAGGGCGGCGAACCCGGCACCGTCCTCGACCACCGCGCGCATCATCTCGTTGAGGATGCCGGCCATCGCGGGCCAGCGGGGGTCGACCGGCACGGAGCGGGATCCGCGGTGCGCCGACTCGAGCTGGTCGTAGTACGGCGCCAGCGCCTGCACGTCGGCGTCGGCCCAGCTGTCGCGCCGCGTCGCCGAGCCACCGCTGACCGCCGTGACGACGTCCATGTCGTGGGTCGTGAGCCGCCGCAACAGCTCGATCGAGCGGTCGGGGTCCGTCGCGCCGGCCGGCACGGCGAGGACCCAGTAGGCGTTCATCGTCACGGCGGTGCCGCCGTCGCCGTCGTGGGCCGGAACGGGAGCGCAGCCCACCTTGCCGTGCGTGGGTGACTCCGGATCGGCGGAGACCGAGGCGAAGCCGCACCAGTTGACCATCATGGCCGCCTCACCGTTCGCGAAGTGGACGCCCGACTGGACGCTGTCCCAGCCCGCCGCCGCAGGATCGACGACCTTCACGCCGTGCCACAGGTCGTCCATGAACGCGATGGCGTCACGGGCCTGCCGCGAGTCGAGCCCCGAGCGGCCGTCGGTCACGAGGTCGCCACCCCGGCTCCAGAGCTGGGTCAGGAAGTCGTAGACGTTGTTGTGCTCGTCGGGATAGCCCGCCAGGATCGTGCCCCACAGTCCGTCGCCGGGACGGGTGAACCAGACGGCCTGGTCGCGCATCTGCGTCCACGTGGCCGGCGGTGCGAGCGGGTAGCCGAACTTCTCGGCGAAGCCCGCCTGCTCGTCGGGGTCGGCGTAGAGGTCGGTGCGGTAGAGGCACATGATCGGGCCGTCGTGGTACGCGACGCCGTACGTGCGGCCGTCCGGGCCCAGCTGCAGCTCGCGCAGCGCCGGCGCCCACGCATCGGGCCAGCCCTCCGGCGCCTCGGCAGCGAAGGCGTCGTCGAGGGGCAGCAGCGCCCCCTGCTCGATGAGCGCAGGCAGCCAGTCGGTGATCAGCAGGAGCAGGTCGTTGTCGCCCGACGGCGTCGCCGTCCCGCCGCCGACCACGCGGTGCTCGAGCTCGGAGATCTCGACGAGCTCGTGCCGCGCCGGCAGCTCGGGGACGGCCGCGAGCTGCGCCGTGAAGGATCGCTCGAAGCCGTCGAAGGCCCTCCCGAGCACGACCATCTGCCTGCTGTCCGTCATCCCGCGCCTCCGTGATTCGTTCGTTCAAACGTTTGACTATCCTACGTGCCAAGTGATGGGATGTGAAGGAGGACACATCACCTGAACCATGGAGGACCATCGTGCTCGACGCCCTCGCGGACATCGCCGCCGCCTGCGACCTGACCGTCCCGCCCGGCCTGCTGCTGCCGGTCGGCGTGGTCGGCGCGGGCGCCATCACCCGTCACGCGCACCTCCCCGCGTACCGGCAGGCCGGCGTGCCCGTGGCCGCGATCACCGACCTCGACGAGAACCGCGCGCGTGCGCTGGCCGACGAGTTCGGCATCCCCCGCGTCATGACGCTCGACGAGATGCTCGCCGACGACGAGATCGCCGTGCTCGACGTCGCGGTGTTCCCCGAGGCGCAGCCCGACATCGTCGAGCGTGCCCTCGCGGCGGGCAAGCACGTCCTCGCGCAGAAGCCCTTGGCGCCGGAGTCCGGCCGCGGCGAGCAGCTCGTCGAGGCCGCCGACGCCGCCGGACGGTCGCTCGTCGTCAACCAGCAGATGCGCTACGGCGAGGGCATGGCCGCCGCTCGCGCGATGGTCGACGCCGGCTGGATCGGCGAGGTCACCGCGATGTACGTCTCGGTCGACATCGTCACCGACTGGTCGGCCTGGCCGTGGCTCGTCGAGTCACCCCGGCTCGACCTGATGTACCACTCGATCCACTACTTCGACACGGTGCGCGCGGTGCTCGGCGACCCCGTCGACGTCACGTGCGCGCGGGGCCGCCGTCCCGGCCAGCTTGCCACCGGCGAGACCCGGACCATCACCACGATGACGTTCGGCTCCGGCGCGCTCGCGAACGTCCGCGTCAACCACGAGAACATCACCGGCGACCAGGCGGCAGAGTTCCGCATCGACGGCTCCGAGGGCTCGATCCGCGGCACCATCGGCCTGCTCTACGACTACCCCGACGGACGTCCCGACACCCTCGAGGTCAACAGTCGCGTCGTCCCGACCGACGGCTGGCTGCCCTACCCCGTCACGACCCGCTGGATCCCCGACGCCTTCGCCGGGCCCATGCGAGCCCTGCTGCGCGAGGTCGCCGGCATCGAGCCCGCACCGACCACCGCCGCGGACGCCCTGCAGACCCTGCGCCTCGTGGAGCGCGCCTACGCCGCCAGCGGCGAGTAACCCCTGGGGGCGGTGCCTCAGACACCCATCGCCCAGGTGGGCGGTGGATCAGCCACGTGTCCGCGCCGTCGTCGGTGTCACAGCCACGTGTCGACCACCCTGATAGGTGTCTGAGCCACCGCCCCCAAGGGTGGCTCAGGCGGTGGGCTCGATGTGATGGCGACGGACCAGCAACGTCACCCCGATGACGAGGTAGGCCAGGATCGCGGCCGCGGACCCGATGTACGGGTCCTGGTCGACCAGGATGACCGTCCCCGTCAGCAGCGAGAAGTCGAACAGGCCGTGCAGGATCGAGTTGACCACGTTGCTGCCCGACACCCGGCGCGTCAGGTAGAAGAAATACCCGGCGAAGCTCACCGCGAGCGCCTGCGGGACGGCTTGGGCGCCGTGCCCGACCGCATTCGTGAGGTGGACCGCGCCGAAGACCAGGCTCGACCACACAGCAACCCTGCCCTCGGTCAGTCCGTGAGACCGCAACGCCGTGACGCCGATGCCACGGAACATGCCTTCCTCACCCCACCCGACGAGCTGGCAGGCGAAGAACAGCAGCACGACGTACCCGACCGTCCTGTCACCCAGCGCGCCGTAGTCGATCGCGACGAGGCTGCAGATCAGGAAGACCGCCGGGACGAACCAGATCCAGCGGCGGACCGGCCTGTCGTCGCGAAACACCGGCCGCCACCATCCGAGAACGCCGATGACGGCGTAGGTGAACACCAGCGCGGTCCCCAGCGGGAGCCACATCCCCCACAGGAGGCCTTCGACCGTCGTGAAGCCCGTGTCGTGGTCGCCGACGTGCTCGAGGGCGATGCCGCCGACCTGGATGATCGCCAGGTACACCAGCACGACGACCCCGAAGCCCCACAGGGGAAGCTGCCGGACGGTGCCGGGCTCATGAGAACGGCTCACCGGCGGACCGTATCAGCGTCGCGGAGCATCCCCGCAAGAAAGATGTCGGCGCCCATCGAGGTCCAGGACGTCCTGAGACCACGATCAGCGCCGAGTAACCCCTGGGGCCCACAACCCCAAGATGTGGGCACATGGTTGGCCAGATCAGCGCGGCCTGGCCAACCATGTGCCCACATCTTGGGGTGGACGGGCCTCAGCCCACTGGTTCCTTCTGCTTCTCCACCGCCGGTACGGGGGGCTGCGTGGACGACGGCGTCCCGGCCCGCTTGCCGAAGCGCTCCCGGAACGACTTCCGGTCGTTCTGGTTCGTGACGGTGTAGAGCGCCGCGGCCGCGACGAGGACGCCGCCCTGGACGACGTTCTGGTAGTTCGCACCGATGTTGAGCACGTTGAAGCCGTTGCTCAGCGTGAACAGGATCAGGGCGCCGACGACGGACTTGCCGACGAATCCCGAGCCACCGAAGAGCGACGTGCCGCCGAGCACCGCGGCCGCGATGACCGTCAGCTCGGCGCCGTTGAGCACCGTCGGGTCGACCGAGTTGAAGCGGCCGGCGTAGAGGACGCCGACGAGGCCGGCGACGCCGCCGTTGAGGACGAAGGCCCCCATCTTGTAGCGGTCAACCGAGATGCCGGACAGGCGTGCCGCCTCGGGGTTGCCGCCGACGGCGTACAGGTTGCGACCGACCACGGTGTACCGCAGGACGGCACCCGTCGCGAGGGCCAGCGCCAGCATCAGCCACGTCGGCAGGGTCTGGTCGAGCAGACCCGGACGCAGGGACGCGACCAGGAGGACCGCGAGGCCCGAGAGCAGCAGCACGGACGACTCGGCGGCGGTGCGGGCACGATCGGACGACTTCACGATGCGCCAGCCGACGTAGCCGAGGAGCGCGACCGCGATGACGATGCCGAGCCAGGTCGGCAGGACCCAGCGCTTGGTCGCGAGCGTCAACAGCGACGTGTCGGTCGCCGTGATGCTCTGTCCGTCGAGGATGACCTGGACGATGCCGCGGACGGCGGTCAGGGTTCCCAGCGTCACGATGAACGCGTTGACCCCGAGCTTCTGGACCAGCACCGCGTTCACGAGGCCCACGACGGCTCCTGCGAGCACGGCCGCGATGATCGCCACGAGCGGCCCGGTGTCGTCGATGAGCTCGAGCGCGATGGTGCCCGACAGCGCGGCGGTCGAGGCGACCGACAGGTCGAAGTTGCCCGTGATCAGCACGACCGTCATGAAGATCGCGAGGATCCCGACGAGCGCCGTCTGGTCGAGGATGTTGCTGATGTTGACGCTCGAGAGGTAGCCCGACCGGCCCTGCGCGCTCGACGCGATCGTGATCAGGACGACGAGCAGCACGAGGGCGTAGACGACGCCGGCTGACCGGACGGAGAAGCGGCGGCCCAGCAGGGTCGCCGCCGAGACGCTCGGCGTGGCGGTGGCGGATGACGTGCTCATGGGTACCTCTCGGAGATGGATGTGTCGTGGATCGTCATGGGTCAGCCCTGCCCGACCGGCTGGACCTGGAGGCCCGATGCGTGGGCCGTGATCTGGTGGAGGTCGGTCTCGGCCGAGACCAGCTCGGCGACGAGCTGGCCGCGCCGCAGCACCAGCACCCGGTCGCACACCGACCGCAGCTCCTCGAGCTCGGAGGTCACGAGCAGGACGCCCCGGCCGTCGGCGGCCTGCTGCCGGACGAGCTGCAGGATGTCGGCCTTGGCGCCGACGTCGACGCCCGCGGTCGGCTCGTCCAGCAGCAGCACCTTGGCGGAGCCGTAGAGCCACTTGCCGAACACGACCTTCTGGGCGTTGCCACCGCTGAGCTGGTTGACCTGGGTGTCGATCGAGCCGGTCTTGATCGCGAGGTCGCGGACGGACCTGTCGGCCGTGCGACGCTCGGCGCTCAGGCGCGGGACGAGACCGCGCCACGACACCGCGCCGAGGTAGGGCAGCGACTCGTTGCGCCAGATCTCCCACTCCGGGAGCAGCCCCTGACGGTTGCGGTCCTCGGGCACGAGGGCCAGCCCGGCGCGGATACGCTTCTTGGGAGTGTTGCCGACCGGACGGGAGCCGGCGACGGACACCGCCCCCTTTGCCCGCGGGTCGGCGCCGAAGATCGCCTGCAGCAGCTCGGACCGCCCGCTGCCGAGCAGCCCGGCGATGCCGACGACCTCGCCGGCGCGCACCTGCAGCGACACCGGGCCGAAGCCGGCGGACGACGCGAGGTCGCGGACGTCCAGCAGCACGTCGCCGACGGGACGGTCGGCGGCCGGCGCGGAGTCCTCGATCCTGGCCAGCCGTTCGCCCACGACCGCCGTCACCAGGGTCTCGGTGTCGGTCTCGTCGGTCGGGCAGTCGAGCACGACGAGCCCGTCGCGTAGGACCGTCAGGTGGTCGGTCAGCGCCATGACCTCGTCGAGGAAGTGGGAGACGTACACGAAGGACGTGCCCTGCTCGCGCAGACGCCGCACCACCGCGAACAGCACGTCGCGCTCGTGGGAGGACAGCGCCGCGGTCGGCTCGTCCAGCAACAGGACCTTCGGCTCCTTGGCGAGCGCCTGGATGATCGCGACCATCTGGCGTCCGCCGACGGACAGCTCGGACACGAGCTCGTCGCCGTCGAGGTGGTAGCCGATGCGGTCGCAGAGGGCCGTGAGCTCCTCGCGGCGGGCACCCACGTCCCACCGCGCCCCGTCACGCGCCCCGAGGAAGACGTTGTCGAGCACCGTGAGGGTGTCGACGAGCGGCGTGTGCTGGTGCACCGCCGCCAGGCCGGCCTCGAGAGCGTGGGACGGCGTGCTCCAGTCGACCTCGGAGCCGTTCCACTCCAGGCGGCCGGACGTCGACGACTGGGCGCCGCAGACGATCTTGATCAGCGTGGACTTGCCGGCACCGTTGGAGCCGAGCAGTCCGTGGACCGACCCCGGACGCACCCGCATCGAGACGCCACGCAGGGCGTACGTGCCGGAGGCGTACTTCTTGTGGATGTCATCCACCGCGAGGACGGGTACGTCCGGGGTCTGGTTCATACGAGTGTTCCTGCCTGTCCTGTTCTCGTCACCACTGCGGATCGCAGGTGTCGACGTTCTCCTGCGTGATGCCCGGCGTCTCGTAGAACGACACCTTGTCGGCCGGCGGGTTGCCGTTCAGGACGTCGTACATCTCCTGGACGGCCTGCTCACCGGCGGTGAAGGGCTTGTAGCAGACGGTGCCGTAGATCGTCCCGTCCTTGACGGCGGCGACGCCGCTGGCGGAGCCACCGATGCCGATGATCTTGGCGTCCGAGCCGGCCGACTTCACGGCGGCGGCGCAGCCGACGGCCATGTCGTCCGAGATCGCGTAGAACAGCGCGGTGTCGGGGTTGGAGGCCAAGATGCCCTGGCACGCCGACTGGCCGCCCTCCTTGGTCCAGTCACCCGGCTGGGTCGAGACGACCTTGAAGTTGCCCGCCTCCTCCAGCTTGCTCTCGAACTGGACGACGCGGTTCGTGTTCTCGGCGAACCCGGCCGCGCCGAGCACGACCGCGACGTCGCCGCCGTCGGGCACGGCCGCCACGGCCATGTCTCCGGCGGTGGCTCCGGAGCCGATCTCGTCCTCGTTCACGATGAACGAGAGCTTCTCGTACGGGTCGTCGGCCTTGCGGTCGGCTCCCACGTAGCCGTGCGCCGTGGCGATCTTGATGCCCGCGGCGTCGGCGGTGTCGACCAGCGCCTGCGCGGGGCCCGGCGACAGCGGGACGAGGATGATGCCGTCGACCTTCTGCGCCACGAGGTCCTGGACCTGGCTGGCCTGCTTGGCCTGGTCGCCCTGCGAGTCGAGCACCGTCAGCTTGATGCCGAGCTCCTTGGCCTTGGACTCGGCGCCCTTCGCGAGGGCGGCCGGGAACGTGACCGACATCTGCTGGTTGGCGATGCCGATCGTGAGCTCCTTCTTGCCCGACGACGAGGAGTCGTCGGACGACGAGCCATCGCTCTCGGTGTTGCAGGCGGTGAGGCTGGCGAGGCCGAGAGCGACGATCGCCCCCACTGCCAGCATGCGCGGCGATCGGTTCATGGGTGGTTCTCCTTGGGGTCGGTGCCGACGGCCGGTGCCGTCTCGGTGGCGGGTGCAGACGTGATCGACGCGAGAGGTTCCCGGTCGACAGGCACCGGACGGGTCGCGGGATCGCCGCTGGCCTTCCAGTGCAGTAGTGCCTCATCGCAGATGGCTGAGGTGGTCCCGAGATAGCCCTGTGGCCAGGGAAGAACTGGTTCGACGTCACGCCAGACCTCGGGCGTGACGGTCAGGCGCACGGCCTCGCGCAGGGGGACGCCGTGCTCGCGTGAGCTGCGCACCGCGTTGTAGACCAGGTCGTGGGCGGTGCCACGTCCGATGTGCGGCGTCAGCATGATCATGTACGCCTCGGCCATCAGGCGTCCGCCGTCGACCTCGAGGTTCTGCGCCATGCGCTCGGGGAAGACCCGCAGCCCCGTGACCAGGTCACGGGTGTTGGCGAGGGCGCCGGCCGCTGCCGAGAGGGTCGCGGGCAGCGCGGCCCACTCGACCTGCCACTCGCCGGCCGCGCGCTCGTGGCCGACCTCCATGGCCCGGAGCAGCCCGGCCGACGCCGATCCGGCCCAGGCGCCGAAGCCGACGACCATCTCGGACGAGATGGGATTGGCCTTCTGGGGCATCGTCGAGCTGGCGCCGCGGAACATCCCGTCGACCTCGCCGACCTCGCCGATCTCCAGACGCGCGAGGTCGATGACCTCGCGGCCGAGCCGGACGCACGTGGCGGCGACCGAGGCCGCCTCCTGACCCACCAGGAGGATGCGGTCACGCGCGACGTGCCAGGGGACGCTGCAGTCGTCGAGCCCCAGCTCGGCGGCCATCGCGGCGCGGACCTCGAGGGCGCGCGAGCCCAGCGCGGCGGACGTGCCACCGGCCCCGAAGAGCGAGACGACCTCGGCCGCACGCGCCGCGGCGGCGAGCCGCCCGCGGTGACGCGAGTAGGTGTCGAGGAAGACCGCGAGCTTGGCACCGAACGTCGTCGGGACGGCCTGCATCGCGTGGGTGCGCGCCGCCATGACCGAGTCACGGTGCTGGTCGACGAGGACCGCGAGGGCGTCCCCGATCTCGGTGACGAGCACGTCGAGGCGCCGGATCGCGTCGCGCACCTGGAGGACGAGACCGGAATCCATGATGTCCTGGGTCGTCGCGCCGTAGTGGACGTAGACGGCGTCCTCGTCGGTGAGCTGCTCGCAGATCATCGTGACCAGGGGCAGGATCGGGTAGCCGACGTTGGCCGCCTCGGTCCAGAGCCGGTCCCGGTCGATCGAGTCGAGCACGCACGCCGCGGCGATCCGCTCGCCCGTCGCGGTGTCGATGACTCCGACCGCGGCGAGCGCGCGTCCGAGGGCTGCCTCGACGTCGAGCCAGCTGCGGATCGTGGCGTCCTCGGACAGGACGCGCCGCATGGCGTCGTCCCCACCGATGCGTGCCAGCAGGTCGAAGTGCACGGGTCCTCCTGTCGGTGCCCGGCGCGGAACGGCCGGGCGGTGAGTTCGTTCAAACGATTGAACAGCCTCACCGTATGAAGGACGTCACACTTAGTCAAGCGTTTGAACGCATCAATTCGTGAGCACGGTCACATCTTCGCGTGATCGCGGGCCAAAAATATCGTCGAACGAGGCCGGCTCACCCCGTGAACGTGAGCCAGAGCAACGAGACGTTGAGCGCGATCACGATCGCGGCGACGACACACGCGGCGGCGGTCGTGGCCCTGGTGTTGACGTGCTCGCCCATGACGTCACGCCGCGCGGTGAGCACCATGAGCGGGACGAGCGCGAACGGGATGCCGATCGACAGGACGACCTGTGACACCACCAGCGCCCGGCTGGGTTCCGCGCCCAGGCCCAGCACGACCAGTGCCGGGACCAGCGTGATGACCCGTCTCAGCAGCACCGGGAGCCGGATGCCGAGCAGGCCGTGCATGACCTCGGCACCGGCGGCGCTGCCGACCGACGTCGACGCCAGGCCGGAGCCGAGCAGCGCGACCGCGAACAGCAGCGCGACCCCGGTCCCGAGCTCGGACGAGACGACGGCGTGGACGCCCTCGAGGGTGTCGGTGCCCGGCAGCCCCTCGAGGCTCGTCGCCGCGACGACGAGCAGCGACAGGTTCAGCACGCCCGCCAGGATCAGCGCCAGGACGACGTCGACCCGCGTCGCGGCGAGCAGCTGACGGACGCTGCGCCCCTCGCCGCGACTGCCCAGACGTGAGGTGGTGAGGCTCGAGTGCAGGTAGATGACGTGCGGCATGACGGTCGCCCCGATGATCCCCGACGCCAGCAGGACGCTCTCGGAGCCCTCGAACGTCGGGATCAGGCCCTCGGCGAGCGGACGTCCGGCGGGCGGGTCGACGAACAGACCGGCCATGAACCCGACGGCGATCAACACCAAGAAGCCCATGATGACCCGCTCCAGCGCGCTCTGGCCGCGCAGGTCGCCGATCCGCAGGATCAGCATCGCGACCCCGGCGGTGATGATCGCCCCGACCATCAGCGGCAGGTCGAACAGCAGGTTCAGCGCGATCGCCCCGCCGACGACCTCGGCCAGGTCAGTGGCGATCGCGATCGTCTCGGCCTGCAGCCAGTAGGCGATCCGGGGTCCCCTCGGCAGGCGCTGCCCCATGTGACCGGCCAACGACTGCCCCGTGACCATGCCCAGCTTCGCCGACAGGTACTGCACCAGCACCGCCATGACGTTGGCCATCACCACGACCCACACCAGCGTGTAGCCGAACTCCGAGCCCGCCGTGACGTTCGTGGCCACGTTGCCCGGATCGACGTAGGCGACCGCCGCGATGAACGCAGGACCGAGCAGACCGATCCGCGGGAGCCGGGCCTTGACGAGCATGCGCCCAGCATCCCCTACCCCGCGCGTCCGGCACGACCGCCGTCCCACCCGAGCACGTCGAGATCGGTGCCTGGTGGCCGCCGAGACGTCGACGTGGCCAAGGACGACGGGCCTGTCGTGCTCACCCGGCTCGTCGACCACGTCGCACCCGGCCCCGTGCACTAGCGTTCCCGCATGGCCATCAAGATCCGCGACAAGATCGTCGAGAACTCCGCCCAGTACCTCCGCCCCGGTGAGAGGGTCCAGGCGGTGATCCCGGGTCAGACGTCGAGCGGGTGGTGGGCGTTCCTGATCCTCGTGGGCATCCTGCCCTACTTCGTCGTCTACATGGCGATCAACCGGTTTCGCATCGCGCTCGTGACCGACCAGCGCATCCTGGTGCTCGACGCAGGCAAGTGGACGATGGGCACGCCGAAGAAGGTGCTGGGCGAGCTGCCGCGAGGCATCCGGCTGGGACAGCCCAGCAGCCTGTGGTGGAAGTGCACGGCGCTCGGCGAGCCGCTCCACGTGCACCGCCGGTTCCACAAGGACGTCCTCGCCGCCGACGCCGCGCTGGTGCAGTCATCCGTGCCGCCGGCACACGCCCCGCAGGTGCAGGCGCCGCCGCCCCCGCCTCCGGCGCCCGCTCCGCCCACGCCATCCACCGCGTCCACGCCGCCTCCCCCGCCGCCGCCTCCCGCCTAGACGACGAACGGCGCCGCCCCCGGGTACCTGACCTGGGAACGACGCCGTTCGTGTCGTGCGGTGTCGACCTACGAGGAGGAGTAGACCCGCGTCGAGCCGCCGGAGCCGTTGGACCCGCCGGAGCGACGGCGTCCGCCGCCTCCGCCACGGTTGCCGCCGCCACCCTGCGGGCGTCCGCCACCGTTGCCGCGGAAGCCACCGGACGGGCGTCCGCCGCCGTTGCCGCGGTTGCCTCCGCCACCGTTGCCGCCGCCGGAGCGAGCGCCCTGACGGACGGACGAGGCGTGCGGCGCCTCGGTGCCGGCACCGGACAGGTTGGCGACCGTCATCGGCGACGGCGCGGTGCGCGCGTCGTGGTGACGGGCCGTGACGCCGGCCTTGTTCTGCAGCTGGATGACGTCGCGCAGGGCCTCGGGCGTCGTCATCGTGACGACGGCTCCGGACTCCCCGGCGCGGGCCGTGCGGCCCGAGCGGTGCTGGTACGCCTTGTGCTCGGCGGGCGCGTCGTAGTGCACGACCAGGCCGATGCCGTCGACGTGGATGCCGCGGGCGGCGACGTCGGTGGCCACGATGACGCTGGCCTTGCCGCTACTGAACGCCTCGAGGTTGCGCTCACGGTGACGCTGCGACAGGTCGCCGTGCATGTCGACGGCCTCGATGCCGTTCTGCGTGAGCTGCTTGGCCAGGCGCATCGCACCGCGACGCGTGCGGGTGAAGACGATGCTGCGCGGGTTGGCGCGGAGCAGGTCGAAGGCCGCCTTGGACTTCTCCGTGGCGGCGCTGACGAGGACGTGGTGCTCCATCGTCTCGACGGCGCTCTCGCCCGAGTCGACCTCGTGCAGGACGTGCTGCGGCAGGTGGCGCTTGACGAGCTTGTTGACGTCGCCGTCGAGCGTCGCCGACAGCAGGAGACGCTGGCTGCGCTCGGGCGTCTTCGACAAGATCGCGTCGATCGGCTTGTAGAAGCCGAGGTCGCACAGGTGGTCGGCCTCGTCGAGGACCGTGATCTCGATGTCGTCGAGCGTCATGCAGCGGCGGTCGAGCAGATCGGTCAGGCGGCCCGGGGTCGCGATGACCACGTCGACGCCGTTCTTCAGCGTGTTGATCTGCTTGTTGATCGGCACGCCGCCGTAGACCGTCGTCAGGCGCAGGTTCATCTTCTGGGCGAGCGGCTCCATCGCCGCGCGGACCTGGGTGGCCAGCTCGCGGGTGGGCAGCAGGATCAGGGCCCGGGGGGCCTTGGGACGGCTGGTGCGTCCGGCGAGGCGGGCCAGGACCGGGAGGCCGAAGGCCAAGGTCTTGCCGGAGCCGGTGCGGGCGCGGCCGAGGACGTTCTTGCCGGCCAGGGCGTCAGGGATGACGGCCATCTGGACAGCGCTCGGGTTGACGATCTCCTGGCGCGCGAGCGCCGTGACGATCGGCTGGGGAAGGGAGAGGGTGGAGAAAGTAGGCAGCACAGGGCTGCCGGCAGGCTGATTCAAGGAACTCACAGACGTTTCGGTGGGGATGCCCGCACACCATTTCGCGCAGGATTGCGCTACTTCGTCGGGCCGGAACAGCGCGGGAATCGCGCGTTCACGTATTCACATGCTACCAGTCGGGTCTCACGATCGACGATTCGCGATCGTGTGACCCGGGACTCAGGTCAGGCCAGCAGGTCGGCGTAGTCGGGATGCTTCTCGACGAACCGCGCGACGTACGGGCACTCGGGGACGATCTTCTTGCCGTGCACGCGCACGTCGTCGAGGGCGCCGGCCACGAGCTCGCTCGCAAGACCCTGCCCCTCGAACTGCTCGAAGACCTTCGTGTGCGGGAAGGTGACGACCTCACCGTTCTCGTGTGCTTCGGTGATGCCGGCGAGGATGCCGTCGACGTGGATCTCGTACCGCTGCTTGTCGGGGTTGTGGACGACCTTGTTGCTCATGTACGTGTCAACGCTCAGACGAGCGTCAGGATTCCGAGCACCGTGACGGCGATGCCGAAGGCGAACGACAGTCCGATGATGACGGCGTGCACGCGCCAGAACGTCGTCGTGCCACCGTCGGCCGTGCGGGCGCGCTCGTCCTTCGTGATGCGGCGCCAGAACTGGGGCCAGATGGCGATGTTCCAGAGTCCGGCGACGAGCAGGAGCAACGACCAGGCGACGGGCAGATCCATGGCACCAGTGTCCCAGCCACCCGTGGGCGGTGCCTCAGCGACCTGTCCCCGGAGTGGGCGGTGCCTCAGCGACCTGTCCCCGGAGTGGGCGGTGCCTCAGCGACCTGTCCCGGCCATCGACACGTCGCTGAGTCACCGCCTCCGGGCGGGACAGGTCGCCATGTCACCGCTCAGGCGGGCCGGGCGCCGACGAGCCGTTCGCGCGTCGCCTTCCACGGCTTGTCCCAGCTGACGTCGTCGGCGCGGAGCGGCTCGCCACAGGCGCTGCAGACGTCCGGGGAGGTCGTCTCGTTGCCGCAGACCTCGTGGATCACCGCCATGTGCGCCCCACCCGGGGGCATCTCCGTGTGCCTCTCGGCCCACATCGACACCGCGTGCATGATCGGCAGCAGGTCGGCCCCCGCCTCGGTGGCGACGTACTCGCCGTGGGTGCGACGGTCGGCGCGGTACTCGACCTTGCGGAGCAGACCCTCGTCGACCAGCAGCCTCAGCCGGCGGCTCAGCACGGCGTCGGAGATGTGGATGCTGTCGCGGATCTGGTCGAACCGGTGCCGCCCGTGCAGCACCTCGCGCATGACCAGCATGATCCAGGGATCACCGAGCACATCGAGCCCGCGCCGGACGGGGCACAGCTCCTCGGACCAGTCGGAGCGCAACGGCATGGGTCACCTCTCTTGCTTCGGGAAAGCCAGTGCCAGTATCGTCGCTCCGAACGCTCTTTTCAAGAAAGCCAGCCAATGACCCGTCAGCGCATCCACCCCGCCTGGTTCGTCGCCGTCACCGCCTTCGTCGCGCTGATCGGTGCCGCCGGGTTCCGTGCCGCTCCCGGCGCGCTGATGGTCCCGCTGCACGACGAGTTCGGCTGGTCGACGAGCGTCATGTCCCTCGCGGTCAGCATCAACCTGCTGCTGTACGGGCTGACGGCACCGTTCGCCGCGGCGCTGATGGACAAGTTCGGCATCCGCACCGTCACGACCGTCGCCCTGCTGATGGTGTCGCTCGGCAGCGGCCTGACGATCTTCATGACCCAGTCGTTCCAGCTGCTCATCACGTGGGGCGTGCTGATCGGGCTCGGCACCGGGTCGATGGCGATGGTGTTCGCGGCGACGATCGCCAACCGGTGGTTCGTCGAGCGCCGCGGTCTCGTGATGGGCATCCTGACGGCGGGCGGGGCCACCGGCCAGCTGGTGTTCCTGCCGATCGTCGCCGCCCTGGCCGAGAACGTCGGCTGGCGGACGGCGTCCCTCGTCATCGCCGGAGCGGCGCTGCTCGTCATCCCACTGGTCATCCGGTTCATCGGCGACTTCCCCGAGGACCGGTCCCTGACGCCGTACGGTGCCCCGGACGACTGGGTGGCCCCGGTCCGCGAGACAGGCGGCGCGGCGCGCCGGGCGGTCGACGGCCTGCGCCGGGCCTCGCGCGTGCCGGCCTTCTGGGCGTTGGCCGCGGCGTTCGCGATCTGCGGTGCCACGACCAACGGGCTCGTCGGCATCCACTTCATCCCGTCCGCCCACGACCACGGCATGGACCAGACGACCGCCGCCGGGCTGCTCGCCGTCGTCGGCATCTTCGACATCGTCGGCACCATCGCGTCCGGCTGGTTCACCGACCGGTACGACCCCCGGCTCCTGCTGGTCGGCTACTACGCCTTCCGCGGCGTGGGCCTGGTGCTGCTGCCGACGCTGCTCTCGTCCTCGGTCAGGCCGAGCATCGTCGCGTTCGTCGTGATCTACGGCCTCGACTGGGTCGCGACCGTCCCGCCGACCGTCGCGCTGTGCCGGGAGATCTTCGGCGACGACGGCACCATCGTGTTCGGCTGGGTCTTCGCGTCCCACCAGATCGGTGCCGCGGCCGCGGCCCTGGTCGCCGGCGTCATCCGCGACCAGACCGGCAGCTACTCGGCGGCGTGGTTCGGAGGCGCGGGGTTGTGCGCCGTGGCGGCAGTGCTGTCATGGGTCGTGGGATCGTCCGGACGCCGCAGGTCCCGCCGCCAGGAGAGCGTGCCGCTCCCCATGTGACGCACGCCGGCGCTCGACCTGTGGCCGAGGACGGGGTCAGACCGCCGTCAGGGCCTTCACGGCGGACGTGAAGAAGCCGAGGCCGTCCGTGCCGGGACCCGTCAGGTCCTCCACGGCGTGCTCGGGGTGGGGCATGAGGCCCACGACGTTGCCACGCTCGTTGGTGATGCCGGCGATGTCGCGCAGTGATCCGTTGGGGTTGACGTCGACGTAGCGGAACACGACCTGCCCCTCCCCCTCGAGACGGTCGAGCGTGGCGGCGTCGGCGACGAACCCGCCCTCGCCGTTCTTGAGCGGAACCGTGATCTGCTGGCCCACGGAGTAGTCGGACGTCCACGCGGTCGAGGCGTTCTCGATCGTGAGCGTCTGGTCGCGGCAGATGAACGTGCGGTGGTCGTTGCGGATCAGCGCACCCGGCAGCAGGTGCGACTCGCACAGGATCTGGAAGCCGTTGCAGATGCCGAGCACCGGCATGCCGCCGCCGGCCGCCGCGATGACCTCGGTCATGACCGGCGCGAAGCGGGCGATCGCGCCGCACCGCAGGTAGTCGCCGTACGAGAAGCCACCCGGCAGGATGACGGCGTCGACGCCCTTGAGGTCGTGGTCGCCGTGCCAGAGAGCGACCGGCTCACCGCCGGCGAGGCGGACGGCGCGCTGCGCGTCGGTGTCGTCGAGCGAACCCGGGAACGTGACGACGCCGATCTTCATGCGTCGACCTCGACCCGCACCCAGAAGTCCTCGATGACGGGGTTCGACAGGAGCGTCTCGGCGAGCTGGTGCACCTCGGCGAGCGTCGCCTCGTCGGCGTCCTCGACCTGGAGCTCGAAGCGCTTGCCCTGACGGACGTCCGTCACGGCGTTGAAGCCCAGACGCGGCAGCGCGCCGTGGACGGCCTTGCCCTGCGGGTCGAGAATCTCGGGCTTGGGCATGACATCGACGATGATCCGCGGCATGCCTGAATCCTACTGGACGCGTGAGGGCCGACAGACCCCGGAAACGCTGGGCCACCCGGCCACGGGCGGGCCGAGCCCGCGGCCCGGGTGCTACGACAGCTCGCGCTTGAGGATCTTGCCCGTGGACGTCATCGGGAGCTCGTCGAGGAACTCCACCGTGCGGGGGTACTTGTAGGCGGCGAACTGCTCCTTGCCCCATGCCACCAGGTCCGCCTCGGAGACGTCGTCGTGATCCTTGTTCTTCACGACCACGGCCTTGATCTCCTCGCCGTGCTGGTCGTTCGGGACGCCGATGACCGCGACCAGCGACACCGCGGGGTGCTCCATGAGCACCTCCTCGATCTCGCGCGGGTACACGTTGTAGCCGCCGCGGATGATCATGTCCTTCGAGCGGTCGACGATGTAGTAGAAGCCGTCGTCGTCCTTCTTGGCCAGGTCGCCGGAGCGGAACCAGCCGTCGTGGATGGCCTGGGCGGTCGCCTCGGGACGGTCGAGGTAGCCCTTCATGACGTTGTGACCCTTGATCGCGATCTCGCCGACCGCATCGGCGTCGTCGGGCACGTCCGTCCAGTCGTCGTTGATGAGCTTCATCTCGACACCGGGGATGGGCTTGCCGATCGAGCCGACGCGCGGCTCCTCGCCGTAGACCGAGAACGAGGCGACCGGCGACGTCTCCGACAGGCCGTAGCCCTCCAGGATCGTGACGCCGAAGCGCTCCTTGAACTGCTTGTGGATCTCGCCGGGCAGGGCGGCACCTCCGGCAGCGGCGACCCGCAGGTTCGCCGCCAGCGTCGTGACGTCCACCGTGTCGTCGAGTGCGGCGAGCAGGCCCCAGTACATCGTCGGGACACCCGCGAAGTACGTGACCTTGTTGCTGAGCATGAGGTCGAGCGCCGCCTTGGGCTCGAACCGCGGCAGCATCACGATCGTGCCGCCGAACGCGAAGGCACCGTTCTGGATGCACGTCTGGCCGAACGAGTGGAACAGCGGCAGCACGCAAAGGTACGTGTCGGGGTGGTCGGCGTCGGCGCCGAACAGGTCCTTGCCCGCGAGGGCGTTGTCGCGCATGTTGCGGTGCCGCAGCTCGGCGCCCTTGGGCTGGCCCGTCGTGCCGGACGTGTAGAGGATGACCGCGGTGTCGTCGTCGTCGCGGTCGACGGTCTCGAACGTCGGCGGCTGCTTCGCGACGAGCGGCGCGTAGTACTCGGGCGGGGAGATCGGCTCGGGCCACTTGGCGTCCATGCGGATCAGGAAGAACTCGGTGCACGTGTCGGTCGCCTGGAAGCCCTCCCAGGCATTGTCGCCGATCGGCAGGTCGGGAGTGCCCTCGAACGCGAAGTACGCCTTCGCGCCGGAGTCGGCCAGGTGGTAGGCGACCTCGCGCGGCCTGAGCAGGACGTTCAGCGGCACGACGGTGCCGCCGGCCTTGAGGATGCCGTAGTAGATGATCGTGAAGTACGGCAGGTTGGGCGACGACAGCGCCACCTTGTCGCCCGGCTCGATGCCCCGCTCGACCAGCAGGTTGGCCACCTGGTTCGCCGCTGCGTCGACCTGTGCGTAGGTCAGGCGCGTGTCGCCGAAGACGATCGCCGTGCGATCGGCGTACGTCGTGACGGAGTTCTCCAGCAGGGCGGCGAGATTGGTCACGGTGACTCCTCGGTTGTGACGTGGGTCTCCAGCGTACCCATCGATCGCCACACCGGCTAAGCGGACGCTTAGAAAGTTTCGCCCGTCAACCGTTCATACGCCTGGACGTACCGCGACCGCGTCTTCTCGACGATCTCGGCGGGCAGCGGGGGCGGCTGGGCGTTGCTCGCCCGGTCCCAACCGCTCTCGGCCGACAGCAGCCAGTTGCGCACGAACTGCTTGTCGTACGCCGGCGGCACAGGCCGGCCCGGGCCGTACCCGTCGGCGGGCCAGAACCTGGACGAGTCGGGGGTCAGCACCTCGTCGGCCAGAACGATCGTCCCGTCGGGACGGGCGCCGAACTCGAGCTTGGTGTCCGCCAGGATGATGCCGCGCCCGCGGGCGATCTCCTCGGCCCGGGCGTAGATCTGCAGGGTCAGGTCACGCAGCGCCGTCGCGGACTCGATGCCGACGGTGCCGGTCACGTGCTCGAACGACACGTTCTCGTCGTGCTCGCCCATGTCGGCCTTCGTCGCCGGCGTGAAGATCGGCTCCGGGAGACGCGAGCCGTCGACCAGGCCGGTCGGCAGCGGGACGCCGCACACCTCCCCCGTCGCCCGGTAGTCGAGCAGACCGGATCCGGTGAGGTAGCCGCGGGCGACACACTCGACCGGGTACATGTCGAGCTTCTCGACGATCAGCGCCCGTCCGCGCACGCGCTCGGGGACGGTCGTGGAGACGACGTGGTTGGGGATCAGGTCGGCCAGCTGGTCGAACCACCACAGCGACATCCGCGTCAGGATCTCGCCCTTGTCGGGGATGCCCGGCGTCAGGATGAAGTCGAAGGCCGAGATGCGGTCGGACGCGACCATGAGCAGGTTTCCGTCAGGAACCTCGTAGAGGTCGCGGACCTTTCCCGAGTGCAGGTGGGTGGCTCCGGGGATGTCGAGTGGCACGGGCTCAGCCTAGTGTCCCGAGGTCGCCGATCGGGGTGCCGGTCGCCGATCGTCCACCCGCGTGCAGGAAGGGCCCCCGGAATCCGGAGGCCCTTCCCGTGCAGTCGTCCCTCGTCGTTACTTCTGCGTGATCACCACGGTCCGCTTCTTCGTGACCGCGGCGCCGGACTCATCGGTGAAGCGCAGGGAGAAGGTCACCGTGACCTTGCCCTTCCTCTTCAGGATCTTGCGCTGGGCCTTGGTCGGCTTCACCGTGATCTTGACCGTCGAGGCAGCACGCGACCGGACGGCGTCCGTGGCGACCTTGCTTCCGGTGATGCGCACCCGGCCCGCACCGTTCACCGTCGCGTAGACCGTGGAACGGCCCTTCGACGGCTTCTTGACGACCTTGTCGATCGTCAGCGTCGGGGCGACCGCCGCAGGCGGCGTGACGACCGGGGGCGGGGTCACCTCGTCCTTCGACACCGCGACCGTCAGCTCCTTCGAGCTCGTCGTCTGACCGGACGAGTCCGTGACGACCGCCTTGAAGGTGACGTCCTTGCCGGCCGACGTCTCCGTCGGAGTCCAGCTGAACGTGTACGGCGCCTTCGTCGTGGCAGCCACCGGCAGGCCGTTGACCAGGAGCGTCGCGGACTTCACGGCGAAGTCGTCACGACCGACGACGATCGGGTTGACCGTCTCGCCGACCTTGATGGTCGTCCCGTCGTCCGGGTCGACCAGTGCGGCCGTCGGCTCCTTGTCGGCGACGACACCGGCCTTGGTCGGCACCGAGGCGATGGGGTTCGCCGCGCGTGCGGACACCACGACCGACGCCTCGCCGGCACCGTCCGCACCGGAGACCGCCTCACGACCTGAGGCCGGGACGGCAGGACCGCCGGCGACCGGGGCACCCCGGCCGACGTAGCTGCGGCTGATCGTGAACGCCGCACCTGCCCGTACTGCGGTGTTGTCCGCAGTGGCGTTGTAGACCGCGAACCCGTTGCCGGTGACGATGTTGCCCGTGGCCGTGAGCGCTCCCGCGGTCTCGGTCCTGGCGTCGGTCAGCAGCAGGCCGTACGACGTCGACGGGTCGGCTTCGAAGTAGTTGCCGGTGATCCGGCTACCGTTCACGAATCCGTCCGTGCCGCTCTTGTACGCGATGCCGGTCTGCGGGTAGACGCTGTTCGGCGTGCCCGCGACGACCGTGTCGGTGACGTAGCCGTGCTGCTTGGTACCGGTCCGGACCGCGTTGTCGGCACTGCCGTCGGTCCCACGGGCACCGTCGAACAAGATGCCGCCGGACTGGTAGCCCGTCACGACGCTGTTGGCGACGGTCACCTCGTTCTCCACGGTGCCCTTGCCGGCTCCCTGGATCACGCTGGTCTTGACGATGCCCCAGCCGTGCGGCCGTGCCGACAGCTCGTCCGCCGTCGTGGCGACCTTCATGGGGCCGACCACGGACTCCGAGACCCGACCAGCCGCGCCGAAGAAGGCGATGCCGGCCTCGGCGTACGTCGCGCCGGCCGTCACGGTCACGCCGGAGATGTCGACGAACATCTCGCTGGAGTCCGTCGATCCGAGCGACTGGCGCGAGACGGTGATGACGTTGCCGCCGCCGTCACGCAGGTACGGGGCCGTCCCTGCCAGCGTCGCCAGCGACTGGTCCGGCTCGATCGTGACCTTGTCGGCACCGGCACCCTTGATCTTCAGGGGCTTGGTGATCGTCAGGCCGTTCTTCGCACCGGACTGCACCGGGTTGCTCGCGTGGTTCACGGGCGTCGAGGACTCCTCGTACACGCCGTCGCACACCACGATCGTGTCCCAGGGTGACGCGAAGTCGACGGCGTCCTGGATCGAGGTGAAGTTGGCGTTCGAGCACTGCTCCCTGTCGTCGTCGACGACCCACGTGGTGTTCGAGGCCGCGTTCGCGACGGTGTCGACGGTCGTGACCTGGCCCGGCGTGTTGTCCGTCTCGGCCAGGAAGTCGGCCGGGTCGGGACCGGTGGCCGGCTTGCCGTGACCGGCACCCTGATCGACCTTCGTGCCGTCCGAGAGGACGAGCGGCGCCTTCGTCGCCGCCTCCTGGAAGCGGACGTCGGCGACCTGGATGGAACCGGACGTGGGCGTGCCCTCCTCACCGAAGCGCAGCTCGACCTGGTCGAGCGAGCTGATGTCGACGCCTTGGGCCGCGAACTCGCTGAGCGGGACGCGGATCTGGTCGAGGACGATGTGGGTGTTCGGCGTGTTGGTGCCCGTCGACATGTGCAGGGCGTTGCCCCACCGCTCGTCGCCGGCGTGGACCGTCGCCTCGTTGCCCGCGGTGTCCTTCAGGGCGATGAGGAAGTCCTGCGTCGTCGACGTGGGGTCGTACGACGTCGGCTTCTCGTTCGGCCACGTGGCGCCGTCCTTGACGTTGTTGCCACGGTTCTCGGCGCCCGGGTTGCGGCTGTCGAAGAAGTTGACGTCAGCACCCATCGAGAGGGCCTTGAGTCCGCTCATGTCGCTCGAGGCGGCGGGGATGTCGGCCGTGAGCGCAGCCGTCTGACCGTTCTCCCAGGCCAGCGCCAGCTGTCCACCGTACGAGTGGTTGACCGGAGCGTTCTCGCGCATGCCGTTGCTCTGTCCGCCCAGCGCCGTCGCGCCCGGCAGCGGGCAGGCCTTCGCCGCGGTGGGGAGCGTCGTCTTGCCGAGCTGCGACGGCGCGAAGTCGTCGGGCTCGGGGTTGCACCAGTCGTAGCCGCCCGTGGTGGTCTCCGGCTTCGGCGTGACGCCGCCGCCCTCGACGTACGGGTTGGCGAAGCCGGAACCGGTGAGGGCCGTGCCGAGGGCCGTGAGACCCAGCGGGTTCGAGACCTCGGGACGGATCACGTCGACGCGCTCCGATACGGACGGGAAGTAGTTCGTCGAGACGTACTCCTCGCAGCCGATCCGCGTCGCCGACACGCTGGTCGGGCAGGCCGAGGACGGGATCTGCAGGTGCGAGTCGGTGTCCGACAGCTCACCGGTCATGTACGGCTCGAACGCACCCTCACCGCCGACGTACCGACGGAAGAACGCCGCCATGGTCGCCAGGCCGATCTTCTCCTGGTCGCCCATGCGCTGCGGGTCGCCCGAGATCTTGGTGTTGACCAGCGGGTTGTAGGTGTCGGAGTTGTCGAGCTTGTAGTTCTTGCCGGCGTCCGTGTAGCTGGCCGCGCCGCTCAGGCGCAGGTTGTTCGGGTGGACGTTGGTGCTCGCGAAGGGCGAGGAGTTGCCGCACGCCGCGTCGTTGTTGCTCTGCCCGTCGGCGCCGCCGTCGGCGTACCAGACGGTGTTGTACCAGTTGTGGATCGCACCCAGCTGCGACGACTGGACACGCGGGAACGGGTCGTTGCCGTTGACGTACTGGCTGCGCTCGAAGAACCGTGCGCCCTGCAGGTTGGAGACGTCGCCGTCGCAGAACGGGAGGATCGACATGAACGGGACGCCGTACGGGGCCTTGCGCTCGTAGTCGACCGGCGCCAGGGCGATGACGCCGCGCAGAGGGTAGCGCGGGCCGTCGGTGCGGGTGCGGTTGTAGTCGATGAAGCTGGTGACGGCGTCACCGCCGCGCGAGTGGCCCATGAGACCGATCCGGGTCATGTCGAGCTTGCCGGCGAGCGTGGTGCCGATCGTGGTGTTCGCGTCGACGGGCAGGCCGCCGGCCTTGTTGGCCGCCGTGAGCGCGTCGAGCGTGGCAGCGATCAGCTTGCGGCGCTGGTGCATGCCCTTGCCCTTGTTGTTGTCCTGACGCATCATCAGCTGGTCCTGCGACAGCGAGAAGACCGTGTAGCCCCACGTCGCCAGGTTCTCACCCAGGTACGCGTAGCCGGCCTCGTTGCGCTTGAACTCCGCGCAGCTCGCCGTCGTGCTGTCCTGACCGCTGTCGCACGAGCCGTGGTTGCCGTGCACGAGGACGATCAGCGGCGAGGGCGCCGACCGGTTGGCCGGGTAGTACAGCGCTCCGCGGATCTGGAGGTTCTCCGCGGCCTGCGCCGAGCCGGCTGTGGGTGCCGCGCCCGACGAGTTGGGCTCCTGCAGGGCGGCGAGGCCCAGCTTGGTCTCCTGGATCGTCGCGGGCGTGTAGTCGCCGCGCTTCGTCGGGTCCGGAAGATCGTCGACGTCCGCGACGGTCGATGCCTTGGCCGCCTGCGGAAGGACCGCGGCCTGTGCGGACGACGCTGCCGGCACGAGAAGACCTGCCAACAACGGGAGGAGGACCACGGGGGCCCATCGCCTCAACCTGTGTGAATTCACCGAAACTCCTGATCTCTGCCTGTGAGTCGAGCGGGGGCTCGACAGCGGCTCACACTAGGCATCGGAGATTTCTGAATCGTTTCAATCCGGTTGCTCGAATGGAGACGACGGTGGGACCTTTGCACCACTTTCCCGACGTGCGCGCAGCGGCGCCGGATGGCATGACCGGGCGGATGGAACGGTGGGACGCCCGGGTCGGCGGCGGCTGGTCGAGACGGCCGTCTTCGAGTCGGACGATCCGGCGTTCGCCGGCACGATGACGATGACCTGGACGCTGGAGGCCGCCGGCGACTCGACCGTCGTGACGATCACGACCAGGGCCTGCGGTCGTCCCTGGCACGGCTCGAGGAGCTCGTCAGATCAGCACGATGGCGGTGACCACGCCGACCACCAGCAGGACGCCGCCGGTGACGAGCAGCAGCCTGACGACCCGCGCCGCTTCCTGAGCCGTGAGGTCGAGCCTCGCACGCGTCGGATCGGACGGATCGATCAGCACGCCCACCTCGTCACCCACTCCGAACGGCAGGGACATCGGCGCCGGCACCCGCAGGCGCCGTCCGTCCGGGGCCACGTACTCGATGCGGGGAGGACGGCTGGCGCCGTCCCCGCCGTCGACGACCGTCCCGGCGACGCGCCGCCAGTCCTGCGGCAGGTGCTCGAGGGCGCCACGCCGTCTCAACCCCCACCAGACGAGCCAGCCGCCCACGACGACGAGGGTGAGCGGCAGCAGCGATTCGGACACCCCTCGAGCGTAGGACGGCATGCGCCCCGCCGCCGATCAGGGCGACCTACAGGATCGAGCCCGGCGTGTACGCCGCCGCTGCGGGGTGGTCGGCGAGGATCGTCTCGATGCGGGCGACGACTGCGTGCACCTGGCTGACGGCGGCGCCGGTGAAGTCGATGGGCGAGGCGACGAGGCTCGCGAGATCGTCCTGCGACAACCCCAGGCGCTCGTCGGTCGCGAAGCGGGCGAAGAGGTCGTTCTCGGCGGCGCCCTTCTCGCGCATCTCGAGCGCGACCGCGACGGCGTGCTGCTTGACCGCGTCGTACGCCGTCTCGCGCCCCCGGCCGTTGCGCACCGCCGCCATGAGCACCTTGGTGCTCGCGAGGAACGGCAGGTACCGGTCGAGCTCGCGCTGGATGACGGCGGGGAACGTCCCGAACTCGTCGAGCACCGTCAGGAACGTCTCGAACAGGCCGTCGGCGGCATAGAACGCGTCCGGCAGAGCGACCCGGCGCACGACCGAGCACGACACGTCGCCCTCGTTCCACTGGTCGCCGGCGAGCTCGCCGACCATCGAGACGTAGCCGCGCAGGATGACCGCGAGCCCGTTGACGCGCTCGCACGAGCGGGTGTTCATCTTGTGCGGCATCGCGCTGGAGCCGACCTGGCCGGGCTTGAAGCCCTCGGTCACGATCTCGTTGCCGGCCATGAGCCGGATGGTCGTCGCGAGGTTGGACGGCGCGGCCGCCAGCTGCACGAGGGCCGTGACGACGTCGTAGTCGAGCGAGCGGGGGTAGACCTGGCCGACGCTGGTCAGCACCTTGTCGAAGCCGAGGTGCCCGGCGACGCGCTGCTCGAGATCGGCGAGCTTGGCCTCGTCGCCGCCGAGCAGGTCGAGCTGGTCCTGCGCCGTGCCGACCGGCCCCTTGATGCCGCGCAGCGGATAACGCGCGATGAGGTCGTCGAGCCGCTCGAGCGCGACGAGCAGCTCGTCGGCGACGGTCGCGAAACGCTTGCCGAGGGTCGTGGCCTGCGCGGCGACGTTGTGGCTGCGGCCCGCCATGACGAGCTCGGCGTGCTCGGACGCGAGCCGGCCGAGTCGTGCGAGGGTCGCGATGCCGCGGTCGCGCATGACCTCCAGCGACGCCTTGATCTGCAGCTGCTCGACGTTCTCGGTGAGGTCACGCGACGTCATGCCCTTGTGGATGTGCTCGGTGCCGGCGAGCGCCGCGAACTCCTCGATGCGCGCCTTGACGTCGTGACGGGTGACCTTCTCACGCTCGGCGATCGAGGCGAGGTCGACGTGGTCGACGACCGACTCGTACGCCTCGATCACGCCGTCGGGCGTCTCGACGCCGAGATCCTTCTGCGCGCGGAGCACGGCGATCCAGAGCCGTCGCTCGAGGACGATCTTGTGCTCGGGCGACCAGATGCGTGCCACCTCGGGCGAGGCGTAGCGGTTGGCGAGGACGTTCGGTGTGGTCACGCGCCCATTCTCTCAGGCAGCATGAGCACGCGGAGCACGACCGCCCGGTTCCGCCCACGACACGCCCGTCGTCGCCACGTGCCTGGCGTCGCCCGACGAGCACGACGAGGTACGAGGTCAGGGCGTGACGGCCCCTTCGGCGGCGGCCGAGGCGATGTCGGAGCGGTGGTGTGCGCCGCGGATCGAGATCAGGTCGACGCCGGCGTACGCCCGCTCCCGCGCCTCGACCAGGTCGGCGCCGATCGCCGTGACGGACAGGACGCGTCCTCCGGCGGTGACGAGCTGACCGTCGACGAGCGCCGTACCGGCGTGGATGACGTCGACGCCCTCGAGGGCGTTGGCCGCGTCGACGCCCTCGATGACGTCACCCTTGACCGGCGACTCGGGGTACCCCTCGCTGGCCACGACGACCGTGACCGACGAGGCCTTCTCCCAGTGAGGCAGTCCGACCTCGGCGAGTCCGCCGGTGGCGGCGCCGTGCAGGAGGGCCGACAGCGGCGTCTTGAGCATCGCCAGGATCGACTGGGTCTCCGGGTCGCCGAAGCGCGCGTTGAACTCGATGACGCGCGTGCCGCGGCTCGTGAGTGCGAGACCCGCGTAGAGCAGACCCTGGAACGGCGTTCCGCGGCGCGTCATCTCCTGCACCGTCGGTACCAGCACCCGGCGACACACCTCCGCGACCAGGTCGTCCGGCGCCCACGGCAGCGGCGTGTAGGCCCCCATGCCGCCGGTGTTGGGGCCCTCGTCACCGTCGTACGCCCGCTTGAAGTCCTGGGCCGGCTGCAGCGGCAGGACGGTCTCACCGTCCGTGATCGCGAACAGGGACACCTCGGGTCCGTCGAGGAACTCCTCGATCACGACGCGGTCGCACGCCGCGGCGTGATCGATCGCGACCTGGCGGTCGTCCGTCACGACGACGCCCTTGCCGGCGGCGAGCGCATCGTCCTTGACGACGTACGGCGGGCCGAAGGCATCGAGCGCGGCGGCGACCTGCTCGGCCGTCTCGCACACGTGCGCCATCGCGGTCGGCACCTCGGCGGCGGCCATGACCTGCTTGGCGAACGCCTTCGAGCCCTCGATCTGGGCGGCCTCCTTCGACGGTCCGAAGCAGGCGATGCCGGCCGCGCGCACGTCGTCGGCGACACCCGCGACCAGTGGAGCCTCCGGCCCGACGACGACCAGATCGACACCCAGCGACGTGGCCAGGGCCGCGACGGCGGTTCCGTCCAGCGGATCGACGTCGTGGAGCGTCGCGACGTCGGCGATCCCGGGATTGCCCGGGGCGGCGTGCACCTCGGTGACCTGGGGATCGCGCGACAGGGCGAGGGCCAGGGCGTGCTCGCGGCCGCCGGTGCCGATGACGAGAGTCTTCACGGGACGCCACTCTAGTGCGGACGTGCCGAGGGCCCCATCCGCGATGGATGGGGCCCCGACCAGATGGTGCTACTTCTTCTTCTTGATGACCTTGACCTTGAGCGAGTCGGACGACGCCGCCACGGTCTCCGAGCCCGGCAGTTCGGCCTTGAGCGTCGCCGAGCCCTTGGGCAGCTTGCCCTTGACGACGAGCTTGACCTTGCCCAGCTTGTTGACCTTGCCGGTGGCGACCTTCTTGCCCTTGGCGTAGCCGTAGACGACGGTGCCCTGCGGGGCGGCCTTGCCGCCGACCGTCACCGTGGCGTAGAAGCTCACGGTGTTCTTGGTCGTGATCTTGCCCGACTTGGGGTTGACCCGGTAGATGTCGACCTTCGACGCGATCTTGTCGATCGGGTCCTTGAACTTGTAGGTCGTGCCGTCCCACGTGATGTCGGTGACCGTCGCGTTGTTGTCGGCCTGGACGCCGAAGGCGATGACCTTGTAGCTGGCGCCGAGCGCCTCGATGATGTCGCGCAGCGGGGTGGGCGTGTTGGCCGGGATCGACCCGAACGCCTTGCTGGACGCCCACTCGTCAGTCAGCTTGATGCGGCTGCCCTCGTCGTTCAGGCTGCGGATCGTGGCGAACTGGTTGCCACCGATCGCAGTGCTGCGCAGCTCGACCTGCAGGTTGGCGGTGCCCGCCGTCGCGGTGAAGTCCGAGCTGGTGATCTTGGCGGCGAGATCGAAGTTCTTGTTCGTGCCGATCGTGGTGTCGTTGTCGGCGTAGCCCTTGATGACCTGCGAGGGTCCGCCCGAGAGCTCGAGGCCCGCAGCGGTGACCTTCGCGCCGCCCGGGTTGTTGGCGTAGCCCTGGTGCCAGGCGACGTAGTCGGCTGCGGTCGACTTGACGTCGGCATTCTTGACGTTGACCTCGGTCGCTGCATGGGCGGCCGGGGCGAACATGAGCGCCGAGGCGACGAGTGCGCCGATGCCGAGGCCGGCGCCTGAGACGCGGAGGCGGGTGGATGTCTGGGTCATGCGTTCCCCTTGCTCTTGGTGCGTGACTCCCCGGGATCGCCGGGGCCGCCAGTGAACTGGCTTGCCCCCACTTAATCACGATGTTGCGACACTGTGTCGACAACATGTCCAGCAGATGTCGGATCGAGGTGCGTCCAGCTCAGGCTGGGTATCCTCTCCGCACGCGCCGAGGGCCCCATCCGGATGGATGAGGCCCTCGGCGAGGTGGTGCTGGGTGCTACTTGCGCACCTTGATCTTGATCGAGTCGGTGCCACCGCTGAGCACCGTCGAGCCGACCTGCGTGACCTTGAGGGTCGCGTTGCCGGCGGGCAGCCTCTCCGGCAGCTTGACCTTGACCTTGCCCGAGCTGTTGACCTTGGAGGTGCCGACCAGCTTGCCCTTGGCGTAGACGCGGACCGTCGTGCCCTTCTTCGCCTTGACGCCGTCGGTGAAGATCGATGCGTAGACGTAGACCGTGCTGCGGACCGAGGCCTTGGTCGGGTGGATGCGGTAGATGTCGACCTTGCCCTTGGACTTCTCGACCTTGATCGTCACGGTGCCCGTCGCGATGCCGCCGCGGGCGTCGTCGACCGTGTACTTCACCGAGGCGCTGCCCGTGAAGTTCTTCGCCGGCGTGAACACGAGGCTGTTGCCCGTGATGGTGGCGGCGCCGCCGACCGGCTGCGGGTCCTTGTAGACCAGCGGGTTGCCGTCGACGTCGGTCCCGGTCAGCGGGATCGTCACCGCGGTGTTCAGCTTGGTCGAGACCGTCTTGTCGACGAGGACCGGCGTGTTGTTCTTGAACGTGTACTTGATGTTGGCGACCGTCAGGTCGGAGACGACCGCGTAGCCCGAGGCGCTGAACGCACCGAAGCTCTTCACCCGGTACTTGGTGCCGATCGCTGTGACGATCGTGCTCAGCGGAGCGGGTTCGCCGGCGTTGACAGCTTCGCCGATGTCAGTGCTGGAGATCCAGTCCCCGGTCGGCGCACCCTCGGGGGTGAGCGTCGTCAGCTGGTCGGCGGTGGTGATCTGGTCGCTGTACACGAACGCCTTGAGAACCACCGGGCTGCCCGTCGACGTGATCGTCGACGCACTGAGCGTGTTCAGGTCGGCGATGTTCGTCTGGGTCCCGTCAAGCGGCTCGGCCGTGTTGTTGGTGTACTGCCGGACGAACGCGGACTGCCCGGTGAGCTCGAGGCCGGAGTTGATGATCTGGAAGCTGCCGGTGCCTTCGTGGTGGTAGCCGCCGCCCGCCTGCGGGCTGGCTGCGATCTGAGACTCGCGGACGTCGGTGACGGTGACGTCGGCGGCCTGGGCGGACGGTGCGAACAGGAGTGCTGACGCGACGAGCGCACCGGTGGCTACGCCCGCAGCGCCTGTGCGGCGGTACCGCGTGGATGTCTGACTCATGGAGTACTTCCCTTGCAATGATTCCCCCCGGACCCCCCGGGGAAGCCGTCTGGACGACCCCTCCACTCAACACGACATCGCGACAGACTGACAACAATTCTGGCCTGTGTCACCTAAGAAGTTGCACAGATCCGTTGGTTCCACCGCTCGGGGGTCGGTCCGGTACGCGTGCTCGAGTCGGCCGCGGGTCAGAGGAGGTCGTGCCGGACGATCGACTGCTCACGGTCGGGTCCGACACCGATCGTGGAGATCCGCGCCCCGGAGATCGCCTCGAGCGCGAGGACGTAGTCCTGCGCCGCCTTCGGCAGGTCCTCGAACGAGCGGGCGCCGGAGATGTCCTCCTGCCAGCCGGGGAACATCTCGTAGATCGGCTTGGCGTGGTGGAAGCCGGTCTGCGTCATCGGCATCTCGTCGACCCGCTCACCGTCGACGTCGTACGCGACGCAGACCGGGATCTCGTCCCACCCGGTCAGGACGTCGAGCTTGGTCAGCACGAAGTCGGTCACGCCGTTGATGCGAGCCGCGTACCGGGCGATCGGGGCGTCGTACCAGCCGCAGCGTCGCGGACGTCCGGTCGTGGTGCCGAACTCGGCGCCGTTCTTGCGCAGCCGCTCGCCGTCGTCGTCGAACAGCTCGGTCGGGAACGGGCCCTCACCGACGCGGGTCGCGTACGCCTTGACGATGCCGATGACACGGGTGATCTCCGTCGGGGCGATGCCGGAGCCGGTGCACGCGCCGCCGGTCGTGGCCGACGAGGACGTCACGAACGGGTACGTGCCGTGGTCGACGTCGAGCAGCGTGGCCTGGCCCGCCTCGAGAAGGACGGTCTTGCCGTCCCTGAGGGCGTCGTGCAGCAGCAGCGGCGTGTCGGCGACCATCGGGCGGAGCCGGTCGACGTACGACAGCAGCTCCTCGACGACCTCGTCGACCTCGACGGCGCGACGGTTGTAGATCTTGCTGAGGATCTGGTTCTTGAGCTCCAGCGCCCCCTCGACCTTCTGGCGCAGGATCTTCTCGTCGAACAGGTCCTGGATGCGGATGCCGAGACGGTTCATCTTGTCGGCGTACGTCGGGCCGATGCCGCGACCGGTCGTGCCGATCTTGCGGCTGCCGAGGAAACGCTCGGCGACCTTGTCCATCGTCCGGTTGTAGTCGGCGATGACGTGGGCGTTGGCGCTGACGACGAGCTTCGAGGTGTCGATGCCACGCTCGTTGAGCCCGTCGATCTCCTCGAACAGCACCTTGAGGTCGACGACCACCCCGTTGCCGATGACCGGCACGCAGCCGGGGCTCAGGATGCCGCTGGGGAGCAGGTGCAGGGCGTACTTCTGGTCGCCGATCACCACCGTGTGACCGGCGTTGTTGCCGCCGTTGAACTTCACCACGTAGTCGACCCGGCTGCCCAGGATGTCCGTGGCCTTGCCCTTGCCTTCGTCGCCCCACTGGGCTCCGACGATGACGACTGCGGGCATGGGATGCACCACCCTCACACATGCGACAAGCCCCGTTCTCGCGGGGCTCTTACCGGTTCACCTTAGCGGGTTTCGGGCTGTCAGGACGACTGGCGGGCGCGGTAGGCGGCAACGGCGGCGCGGTTGCCGCAGGCGGTGCTGCAGAACCGGCGCGAGCGGTTGCGCGACAGGTCGAGCACGATGCCGTCGCAGTCGTCGTCGGCGCAGAGGCCGAGCCGCGACGTCTCGTCGGCGCGGATGACGTCGACCATCGCCATCGCCGTCTCCACCGCGACCCGGACCGCCAGCGGCTGGTCGTCCTCGGTCGCGTGCAGGTGCCAGTCGAAGCCGTCGTGTCGCCGCAGCTGGGGACGCGCGACGCCGTCGCGCAGCATGCGGTTGACGACCTCGGCCGCGACGTCGCGGTCGGCCGTGAGGAGCTCCCGCAGCTGCGGCCGCAGGGCCCGCAGCTCCTCGAGCTCGGCCACGTCGCCGGAGTGCCGACCCGTGTAGCTGCCCTGCTCGTAGAACGTGGTGACGTCGTCAACCGTCGTGAGCGAGTCGGGGTCGTCGGTCTCGGAGTTGGCCAGCCACACGGCGGCCGACAGGACGAGCTCGGTGTCATGGGCGAAGACCATGTTGACACCTTACATTGGTCCCCCCTAGTGTCACATGTCATGGCCTCCTTGACTCATGACACCGCAGACCTCGGCGTGCCCCGGACGGCCCCGACGCGCATCGCGTCCGGCATCGGTTTCGCCGTGGCGGGCGCGGCGTCGTTCGCCATGGCAGGCCCCCTCGCGAAGGGGCTCATCGAGGCGGGGTGGACGGCCGGCGCGGCCGTCACGGTGCGTGTGCTGATCGCCGCCGGCGTCCTCGCGATCCCCGCCGCCGTGTCGCTGCGCGGCCGGTGGCACCTCGTCCGCGCCAATGCGCTGCTCATCGTGGCGTACGGGCTCATCGCCGTCGCGGCCTGCCAGCTGGCGTACTTCAACGCCGTCGACCGCATGCAGGTCGGCGTGGCCCTGCTGATCGAGTTCACCTGCCCGGTCGCGGTGCTGGTCTGGATGTGGTGGCGTCACCAGCAGCGTCCGTCCCGGCTCACCACGACCGGCGCAGTCCTGGCCATCGGCGGTCTCGTGCTGGTGCTCGACCTGACGTCGGGCGCCTCCGGTGACCCCATCGGCCTGGTCTGGGCCTTCGCGTCGATGATCTGCGCCGCGGTCTACTGGATCCTGTCGGCCGACGACGACAACGGCCTTCCCGGCATCGCGCTCGCCGCGGGAGGACTGACGTTCGGCGGAGTCGTCCTCCTGGTCGCGGGCGTCGTCGGCGTCGTCCCGTTCGCGGCGACGCGCGACGACGTCGAGCTCGGCGGCACGACATTCGTCTGGTGGCTGCCGCTGGTGATCCTCGGCGCCCTCACCGCCGGGCTCGCGTACGTCCTCAGCATCGAGGGCAGCCGCCGGCTCGGGTCGCGACTGGGGTCGTTCGTCGGGCTGTCCGAGGTGGTCTTCGGCGTCCTGTTCGCCTGGCTCCTGCTGTCCGAGACGCCGCGGGCGATCCAGCTGGTCGGCGGCGCCCTGATCCTGGTCGGGGTCGTCGCCGTGAAGCTCGGCGAGCCGCGCGCCGTCGACGCCCCGCCGGGAGGCGTGACCCCGTAGGCTTTCCACTCCCATGACACGCCTCCTCGCCATCGCCAACGCCGACGCCGGCAGCTCCGACGACGTCGCCGTCGACGAGGTCGTGCGGGCCCTGCAGGACGACGTCGACCTCGAGCTCGTCAGGACCTCCAGCCCGGACGACCTCGCGGCAGCGCTCTCGGAACGTCCCGACCTCGACGGCGTCGTCGTCCTCGGGGGTGACGGCAGCCTCCACGCCGTCGTCCAAGCGCTGCACGACGCGGGACGCCTCGACGCCGTGACGGTCGGACTCGTGCCGCTCGGCACCGGCAACGACTTCGCCGCGACGCTCGGCATCCCGGTCGAGCACGTCGCCGCGGCCCAGATCATGGTCACCGCCCACACCCGCGAGATCGACCTGATCGTCGACGCCGACGGCCAGGTCGTCGTGAACGCCGCACACATCGGCATCGGCGCGGAGGCCGCCGCCGCGGCACGCCCGTGGAAGAAGGCGCTCGGCCCGGTCGGCTACGCCATCGGTGCCGCGCTCACCGGCCTGAAGGGCCTCACGACACCGGGCGCGACGCTGCGCATCACGGTCGACGGCGAGACCCTCCGCCGCAAGGAGCCGGTCATCCAGGTCGCGGTCGGCAACGGACGCTACGTCGGCGGCGGCGCACCGCTCCTCCCGCAGGCGGACCCATCCGACGGCCTGCTCGACGTCTCGGTCTCGTACACCGAGTCACCGCGCCGCCGGATCGCGTACGCCTTCAGCGTCCGGCGCGGCGAGCACCACCGCCGCGACGACGTCGTCTACCTGACCGGCACGACGGTCGAGGTGCGCGGCGACGCCCTGCGCTGCACCAGCGACGGCGAGCTCACGCCGGCGTCCAAGCACCACGCGTGGCACCTCCGGCCGGCGGCGCTCACGATGTACGTGCCGTAGCCGTCGGTTTACCACGCCGGCAGGGCATGCACCGTCCGGGCACGGGATCCAGGCCACGCTCCTGGCAGGGAAGACATCGTCCCGGCGCGGCATGCACCGTCCGGGCAGGGGCAACCTGCCGTGCCCGGAACGTGCTCTCCCTGCCGGCGTGGTAAACCGCGCCGGGGGAAGGCCTCAGCCCTTCGGCGCGACGAGCTCGGCGTACGCCTCGGGGCTCGACTCGTGCAGGAACTCACGGCACCGGTGGGCCTCACCGTCGTCGCCGAGGCGCTCGGACGCATCGGCGAGCGCTGCGAGCGACCGGAGGAACGGCTTGTTGGGCTCGTGCTCCCAGGGGAGCGGGCCGTGGCCCTTCCACCCGTTGCGGCGCAGCAGGTCGAGCGAGCGGTGGTAGCCGGTGCGGACGAACGCGTAGCCCTCGAGGTCACGTCCCTCCGCCAGGGCGAGCTCGGCGAGAGTCACCCAGGCGAGGGCGGAGTCCGGGTGCAGCGAGGCGACGGTCTGCGGGCTGTCACCGGCGGCGAGCTCGGCCGCCCCGGGGTCCTCGGGCAGCAACGTGGCGGGCGGTTCACCGAAGAGATTGGTCATGCCCCGACCCTACGGGGACGGCAGAATCTGGTCGTGTCCGGACCTGTCCCGACAGGACCAGATTCTCCCGTCTGACGTCAGACCTTGGTGCCGGCGCTCCGGAGCGCGGCGCACGCCTCGGCGACACGGGCCGACATGCCGGCCTCGGCGGCCTTGCCCCACGCGCGCGGGTCGTACTGCTTCTTGTTGCCGACCTCGCCGTCGACCTTCAGGACGCCGTCGTAGTTGGCGAGCATCCAGCCGGCGATGGGTCGTGTGAACGCGTACTGGGTGTCGGTGTCGACGTTCATCTTGACGACGCCGTAGTCGACCGCGGCCGAGATCTCCTCGGGCAGGGAGCCCGATCCGCCGTGGAACACCAGGTCGAAGGGAGAGTCCTGGCCGTACTTCGAGGAGACCGCCTCCTGCGCGGCCTTGAGGATCTCCGGCTTCAGGGTGACGTTGCCGGGCTTGTACACGCCGTGCACGTTGCCGAACGTGAGCGCCGTCAGGTAGCGACCCTTCTCGCCGAGACCGAGAGCCGCGGCGGTCGCCAGCGCGTCGTCGGGGGTCGTGTAGAGGTGATCGCCCATGCCGCCCTCGACGCCGTCCTCCTCGCCACCGACGATGCCGATCTCGACCTCGAGGATGATCTTCGCGGCCGCGGCGGCGGCCAGCAGCTCCTGCGCGATCTCGAGGTTCTCGTCGAGGGGGACCGCCGAACCGTCCCACATGTGCGACTGGAAGTACGGCAGCCCGCCGGCGTCGACACGCTCCTTGGAGGCGGCGATCAGCGGACGCACGAAGCCGTCGAGCTTGTCCTTGGGGCAGTGGTCGGTGTGCAGCGCGACGTTGACGGGGTACTTCTTCGCGACCTCGTGGGCGAAGGCGGCGAACGCCAACGAGCCGGAGACCATGTTCTTGACGGTGGGGCCCGACAGGTACTCGGCGCCACCCGTGGAGATCTGGATGATGCCGTCGCTCTCGGCCTCGGCGAACCCGGCGAGCGCCGCGTTCAGCGTCTGCGACGACGAGACGTTGATGGCCGGGTAGGCGTACGACTCGCTCTTGGCCTTGTCGAGCATCTCGGCGTAGACCTCGGGTGTGGCGACGGGCATGCTGATCTCCTCTTGAAGGGCGTGGGTGGAGCCAGTATTCCAGCCCGTCCTGTCGGACGTGACTCAGCCCGCCAGCGCCTTGACGGCGGCCCGCGCAGCGACCTGGATCGGGCTCCAGACGGAGGCGAACGGCGGCGCGTACGCGAGGTCGAGCATCACGACGTCGTCGACCGTGAGCCCGGCGGCGAGCGCCGTCGCCGCGACGTCGATGCGCAGGGCGGCGTCCTCGGCCCCGACGATCTGGGCGCCCAGCAGGCGCCGGGAGCCGCGGTCGGCGACCATCAGGACGGTCATGGTCCCGGCGCCGGGCATGTAGCCGGCGAAGTTCGACGTCTCCTTCGACACGACCACCGGGTCGAACCCGGCGTCGCGGGCCTGCTGCTCACCCAGCCCCGTGCGCGAGACCTCGAGCGAGCAGAACTTCGTGATGGCGGTCTGCACGATGCCGGGGAACGTCAGCCTCGGGTCGACGCCGAGCAGGTCGGCGGCGATGCTGTCGGCGGCGACCATGCCCTGCTTGTTGGCATGGGTGCCGAGCGGGATGTGGACGAGGTCGCCGGTGATCCGGTCCTTCGTGACGACGCAGTCGCCGGCGGCCCAGATGTCCGGGAAGCCCTCGACGCGCTGCTGGTCGTCGACGACGATGCCGCCCTTGGCACCGAGCGGCAGTCCGGCGTCGCCCGCGAGCGACGTCCGGGCGCTGACGCCCAGCCCCAGGATCACGAGGTCGGCGGGCAGCGTGCCGTCCTCCGTCTCGACCGCCGTGACACGTCCGGCCTCGTCGAGCGTGAAGCCCTCGACGCCCACGCCGGTGCGCAGGTGGATGCCGCGGCCCTTCATGGCGTCGGCCACCTGGTCGCCGAGCCCCGCCTCGATGATCGGCATGACGGTCGGGGCCTTCTCGATGACCGTGGTGTCGAAGCCCCGGGCGACACACGCCTCCGCCATCTCGAGGCCGATGTACCCGCTGCCGACGACCACGACGTGCCGCGGGCCCCGCGCGAGCTCGTCGAGGATGACCTGGCCGTCGTCGAGCGACTGGACGCCGTGGATGCCGTCACCGTCGATGCCCGGAAGATCGGGCCGCATCGGCTCGGCGCCCGTCGCGATGACCAGCCGGTCGTAGGTGACGGGCTCCCCGCCCCGCACCGACACCGTCCTGGCCACGGGGTCGATCGCCGTCGCCTCGACGCCGGTACGCAGGTCGATGCCGTTCTTGCGGTGCTCCTCGGGCGTCCGCGCCACCAGCGCATCGGCCGACTCGACCTCGCCGGCGATCCAGTAGGGGATGCCGCAGGCGGAGTAGGACGTCCACTCACCGCGCTCCAGCACGACGACCTCGTCGTCATCGTCCAGCCGGCGCCGGACTCCCGCCGCCGCCGACATCCCTGCTGCGTCTCCGCCGATCACGACCACACGAGAGCTCATGCTCCGAAGCCTAGGTCCGCCCCGAAGCCGCCGCCGAACGAGTGCTGCACAAGTGCCCGCGAGTGGTGCGCCTTGGACAGACTCGCCGTCCCAAAAAGACCGATCCGCACCACTCGCGGATCCTTGTGCGCCGGTCGGGGTCGGGGGTCAGGGGGTGGCGTGCTGCTGGATCCACACGTGCATCGCGATCGCGGCCGCGGCGCCGGCGTTGATCGAGCGGGTCGAGCCGAACTGGGCGATCGACAGCGTGCGGTCGCAGGCCGCCCGCACCTCGTCCGACAGCCCCGGACCCTCCTGCCCGAACACCAGCACGCACGCGGACGGCAGCGCCGCGGACTCGATCGGCACCGAGTCGTCGACGTTGTCGATGCCCAGCACCGGGAGACCCTCCCCCGCCGCCCAGGCCGTGAACGCCTCGACGGTCCCGTGGTGCCTGACGTGCTGGTAGCGGTCGGTCACCATCGCGCCCCGGCGGTTCCACCGCCGCTTGCCGATGATGTGCACCTCCGCGACGGCGAACGCGTTGGCGGTGCGCACGATCGACCCGATGTTGAAGTCGTGCTGCCAGTTCTCGATCGCGACGTGCAGGGGATGGCGTCGGGTGTCGAGGTCGGCGACGATCGCCTCGAGCGTCCAGTAGCGGTAGCCGTCGACGACGTTGCGCCGGTCACCGTCCCGCAGCAGCTCGGGGTCGTAGCGCTCGTCGGACGGCCACTCGCCCTCCCACGGTCCGACGCCGACCGGCTCGACCTCGGCCGCGTCCCCACCCGCGCTCATGCCGAGATGCCGAACTCCTCGCGATAACCGCGGACGGCGTCGAGGTGCTCGGCGTGGCGCCCGGTCTCCTCGACGTACTCGATGATCTGGTCGAAACCGATGATCGAGATCACCGGGACGCCGAAGTCGCGCTCGACCTCCTGGATCGCCGACAGGTCGCCGCGGCCCCGCTCCTGGCGGTCGACCGCCACGACGATCCCGGCGCACGTCGCTCCCGCAGCGTCGACGATGTCCTTGACCTCGCGGATCGCGGTGCCGGCGGTGATGACGTCATCGACGATCAGCACGCGTCCCTCCAAAGGCGACCCGACGATCAGGCCACCCTCGCCGTGGTCCTTGGCCTCCTTGCGGTTGAAGCACCACGGGACGTCGCGATCGTGCAGCGCCGACAGCTGCACCGCGGCGGCGGACGCGATCGGGATCCCCTTGTACGCCGGCCCGAGCAGCACGTCGAACTCGACGCCGCTGTCGACGATCGCGTCGGCGTAGAAGCGGCCGAGCCCCGCCAGCCGAGCGCCGGTGTTGAACAGCCCCGCGTTGAAGAAGTACGGCGACGTGCGTCCCGACTTGAGGGTGAACTCGCCGAAGCGCAGCACGTCGTGGTCGAGGGCGAGCTCGATGAAGTCCCGCTGGTAGTCCTGCATGGGCTCCAGCCTAGGGCGACGGGTCACCCGATCTGCTTGACCTTGCCCGTCTTCTTGTTCTCCTCTGAGACCAGGTCACCGATCACGACGTTGCGGTTGCGCGTGTGGAACAGCTCGGAGCACGTCAGCATCGTGATGACGGCCTTGGTCGGACGTTCGCCGGCCGCGTCTGGGTCGGGGACGCGCTGCAGGGGCCAGCCGACCGAGAAGTCGACCGTGATGTCCTTGCCGCCCTGCCGCAGCCGGTACGTGAAGATCTTCTCCCTGGTCTCCACGACGACCTCGTCGCCCTTCTCGAGGTCGGGGAACTTCGCGAACGGCTCGCCGTGCGTGACGCGGTGCGCGGCGATCGCGAAGTTGCCGATCTCGCCGGGGTCGGCGCTCTTGGTGTCCCAGCCGACGCCCTCGGCGAGCGCCTTGTCGCTGAACCCCTTGACGATCGGCACCTCGTAGTCGTCGCCGAACCGCTTGACGCGGAGCAGGCCGACGTCCTTGCCGTCGATGCCGTTGGTCCAGTCCTTCGCGATGCTCTGCTTGATCTCGGCGTGCTTCTGCTTCGAGACGATGTTGGTGCCGTAGTACTGCCACGCGCAGTAGAGCAGGAAGCCCAGCCCCGCCAGGATCATGAGGATCCCGAGACCGAACACGATCCGGCGGATCGGCCCGGAACGCGGGCGCCGCGGCGGCCCGACGGGCGCGAGAGTGGCGGTCATGGCTCGAATTCTCGCACCCTCGTCCCGACACCACGCGCGGCGCGGAAAACTTTTCCCGCTTTTCCTCGTTTTCCTGCACGCGTGTGGAGCCACCCCGTATCGTTCGAGGTGCAGGGTCGATGTGCCTCAAGCCGTTGGCGCCTGTTGTCGGCCCCACCGTTTCACCCCCCGAGAACGGTGGGGCCGACTTATGTCTCCAGCCGTCTCAGACGGACGCGGTGTCGCCCGCCCTGAACGATCGCGCGACCAGCAGCACGACCGGCACCGTGACGAGCGGGATGACGAACGCCCAGCGCAGGTGGTCGGCCGAGGCGGCCGCGCCGATCAGGCCGCCGCCGAGGATCGCGCCGAGGTAGTTGGCGATGTTCATCCGGGCGATCGCGACGTCGCGAGCCGCGGGAGCGACCGCCGCGGCGAGCGACGCGAACGACAGCGGAGCGAGGATCGCGAGCCCGAGGCCCACCACGAAGAAGCCGACGATCGCGACGGCCGGCACCGGGGACGTCACGACCACCAGCAGCCCGATGATCCCGGTCGACGTGCCGATCGCGACGACGGCGGCCGCTCCGATGCGGCGGACGAGCAGGTCACCGCCGAAGCGCGAGATCAGCGCCCCACCCTGGTACGCGCCGTAGGCGAGCGGTGCGATCGTGGTCGACGCGTCGAGGGCGTCCTCGAGGTAGACGCTGCTCCACGTCAGGATCCCCGTGTCCGCGGCGTAGAACACGAGGACGACGAGCCCGAACACGAGAACGGGTCGCCACGGCAGGTCCAGGCCCGATGCGGACAGCCCGGGATCCCGCTCGCGGGCGTCGACGAAGCGGGGTGCCGCGACCGTGGCGACGACCCCGGTCACGGCGGCGACGAGCACGAGCGACACCGCGAACGGCACGTCCACCTCCGCGACGCCCGCGGCGTACAGCGCACCCAGGATCCCGCCCACCGACCACAGTCCGTGGAAGCTCGCCATGATGCTGCGGCCGTAGGCCTCCTGCACCCGGACGCCCTGCATGTTCATGCCGGCGTCGACCGCGCCGACGCCGAGTCCGTAGACCACGAAGGCCGCGACCAGCAGCGGCGTCGTCGGGGCCACCCCGACGAGAAGCGCGCCGAGGCCGATCGTCAGGAGCGCGAACCGGAACGCGACGGCGCTCGACCGCCGCTCCGCAACCGTCCCGGCGACGACGCTGCCGACTCCCGAGACGACCGCCACCAGCACGAGGATGCCGGTCAGGCCGCCGTCGCCGATGTCGAAGCGGTCCTTGATGCGCGGCGCCTGGGTCACGATCGCCGCGAACACGAGTCCTTGCAGGAAGAAACCGGCTCCCACCGCGACCCGGGTCCGCTGAACGTCCGTCACCCGCGTCATCGTAGGCGGGTGACGGACGTGTGTCAGCGCATGAACCCCAGTGGTGCCTCGACGACCCCCGGGAAGACCTTCGAGACATCCACCGACGGGAAACGCGACCGCAGGATCTCCGTGAGCACGCTGCGGTAGTCCGTCGTGACCGCCAGATCGCCGTCGATCTGGCTGCCCGACCCGAGCGTGGGCCAGCGCGAGTAGTACTTGCCGCCCTTGACGCCGGCGCCGAGAGCGAAGACCGCGTTGCCGTAGCCGTGGTCGACACCGAACGCCCCGTTCTGCCGGAGGCGGCGTCCGAACTCGCTGAGCGTCACGACCGTGACCCGCTCGGCATCGGGGCCGAGGTCGACGAAGAACGCGGCGAGGCTCGAGGCGAGGTCCGCGATGGTGCTCTGCACGCGGCCGTTGAGGTCCACGTGGTGGTCCCATCCACCGGAGTCGACCGCGACGGCCTTGACACCGACCTTGGCCCGGATGAGTCCCGCCGTCGTCTTGAGCGCGTTGCCGAGCGGAGAGCCGGCCGGGTACACCGCACCGCTCTTCGGCCCGCCGGTGACGACGTCGTTGATGGCGGCCGACCGTGAGGCGAGCGACAGGGCGTTGATCCCCGCCTCCCCCACCGGGCCGCCGTGCTCGGTGTACTGGGCACGAAGGCCTGCGGTGACCCGGGTCTCCAGCGTGACGTCGGAGCCGAAGGGCAACGTCAGGTCGGTGAAGTCCGCCGTGGCGGTGGCGACCGCCGGACCGACGAGCGACGTCGGCGTGATGCTCGAGCCGATCTGCATCCCGTCGAACACGTCGGGCGACGACGCGAGTCCGGAGATCATCCGGTTGATCCAGCCCACCCGCTCCGAGCTGCCCGCATCGGCGTCCTCGAGCAGCTCCATCGCCTCGAAGTGGCTGCGGTTCGGCGCCGGGAGGCCGATGGCGTGGAGACCGGCGACCTGGCCGGCCGACCACATGGCGCTCAGCGGCGCGAAGGCCGGGTGGAGACCGAACGTGGCATCGGCGTTGACGAGCCGGTTCGCCGCGATGGAGACCGCCGGCCGAGCCGCGTAGTACGCGCTCTCGGCGTGCGGCACGATCATCGACAGACCGTCGGCACCACCGCGCAGCGACACCACGACCAGGATGTTGCCGTCGACTGCGCCGAAGACCGTCGAGGTCAGGACGTCGCCGAACATCGACGTCGTGACGCCGGCCATGGCTGCCACTCCGGCAGCCTTGAGGATGGAGCGCCTGCTGATGCCGTACTCGTCGCAGCCGCACAGATCGTCGTCGGTCATCGGGTCATCCCTTCAGGCTGGTTGATCACCAGTGCGCGGATGATGGTCCAGGTCCAGTCGGACACGGCAGCCGCGTTGGCGAAGGTGGACGTCTGCGCGCGTCCGAGCGTCGTCGCGACCGCGGCCTTGGTGGCCGCCGTGGACGGGAGCCCGATCAGGACCCGTGATTGGTGCTCGACGAGGTCGTCGAGCGAGCGCGGCCAGGCCGTCGGCATCGAGTTCGCCTTCGACGGCAGCGTCATCTCGGTCATGGCCGACCAGTTGGCGACGAAGTGGTAGCGAGCACGCCACGTGCGGATCACCCGCGCCGGCGACGTCCACGTCGAGGAGGTCTCCGGGAATCCGTCCGGTCGCGGCCAGCCGAACTGCTGCTGGCCCGTCGCCGAGGCGATCCCGAACAGCTGGTTGGCGAAGGACGACGCGCGCGTGGGCTTGGTCGGCACCATCCCGAGGACCCGCGCGGTGTTGACGACGTCCTCGGTCGGCGTCCTGACCTTCTTGCCGGCGGACGCGAGGAACTCCGGGTGGCTGACGAGGGCGGTCAGCGTGGCCTTGATGTCGGTGTCCGACGAGCGATACGCGGCGGCGACGGCAGACACGATGGCGTCCGACGGGGTGTCGGAGACGAATCGCACGCACAGCCGGCGGGCGATCCGGGCGGCCGTCGCGGGATGCCGGGCGAGGTAGTCGAGGTACTCGTTGACCACGGGACGTCCGTCGGCGGCTGCGTTGGCGTGCGAGAAGCCCAGCACCGACACGGGTCCCGTGTAGTGATTGGCCGGGACGTAGGACGAGGCGTAGCCGGCGAAGATCTTCACCGAGAAGCCGGTCAGGATCCGAGCCGAGTTCTTGACGTCCTCCTCGGTGTACCCCGCCGGCCTGCCCACGGTGTAGAGCTCCAGGAGCTCGCGGCCGAGGTTCTCGTTGATGCCGTTCTTGGTGTTCTCGGAGTTGTTGAGCCATCCGGACATCGCCGGGTGGACGACCGTCTCGCGCAGCAGCGCGCGGAACGTGCCCAGGGCGTTGTTGCGGATGATCGTGTCGTAGTGGAACCGCCACGGGAACGAGCGGTCCTCGGCGGCAGGGATGAACAGCAGGTTGGACCAGAAGTCCGCCATGACCTCGTGCAGCTGGCGCCGGGCGACGATCTTGCGCGCCAGCGTGTAGCTGACGAACGCGAGGCCGTACTCGCCCGCGGAGCTCTGGCTGCTCTGCACCCGGTCCCAGGCCTGGGCCGGGGTGTCAGCCAACCGCGGGTACCACCCGGCGACGGCGTTCGCGGCGGGGTCCTCGCTGGCCGACGACATGGCATGTCGCGTGAGCCACTGGTTCCAGCCACCGAGCGACGTCACATCGGCGGTGACCGTCTCGTCGATACCGAACGTGAAGCGGTTCGCCACGTGGCGATTCGCTCCGGACAACACCACCGGCGTCACTGACGCAGACAGACGAGTACTCACGGCTCTCCCTCCGTAAGGCCATCCAAGCCACACCCAACCTGTTGCTCCGACGGGGCTCCCGACCCGTCAGCTGGTCCAAGGGGTCTCCCAACCCTGTGAACCGGTCGTGTGACTCGACCTCAGTCCACACTAGTGGTGACAACCGCTCAGTGTGACCGGTTCGGAAAAACAATTCGTCCGATCCGGCCCGATAGTGTCGGGGTGGTGAAGACCTCCAGCACCCGGATCGCCGGTCTCGGCACCACGATCTTCGCCGAGATGAGCGCCTTGGCACTGCGGACCGGCGCCGTCAACCTCGGCCAGGGCTTCCCCGACACCGACGGTCCGGCCGAGATCGTGGAACACGCGGTCGACGCCCTGCGAGGAGGCCGCAACCAGTACGCACCGGGTACCGGTGTGCCCGAGCTGCGGGCGGCGATCGCGGCGCACCAGCTGCGGTTCTACGGGCTCACGGTCGACCCCGATACCGAGGTGGGCGTGACGACGGGTGCGACCGAGGCGATCGCCGCCGCGCTGCTGGGCCTGGTCGACCTGGGCGACGAGGTCATCGTGCTGGAGCCCTACTACGACTCGTACGTCGCGATGATCCAGATGGCCGGGGCCGTCCGACGCCCGGTCACGCTGCGCGCGCCGGACTTCCGGCTGCCGATCGACGAGCTGCGGGCCGCCGTCTCGCCGCGCACGACGGCGATCCTGCTCAACTCGCCCCACAACCCCACCGGCACGGTCCTGCGGCGCGAGGAGCTCGAGGCGGTGGCGGCGATCGCGATCGAGCACGACCTGGTCGTCATCAGCGACGAGGTCTACGAGCACCTCACCTTCGACGGGCTCCCGCACGTCCCGATCGCCACCCTGCCCGGCATGGCCGAACGGACGCTGACGATCTCCAGCGGGGGCAAGACCTTCTCGTTCACCGGCTGGAAGATCGGCTGGGCCACGGGTCCGGCGGAGCTGGTGCGGGCCATGATCGGCGCCAAGCAGTTCCTCACCTACACGTCGGGCTCACCGCTGCAGCCGGCCATCGCCCACGCCCTCGGAGCGGACGACTCCTACTTCGACGCCTTCACGGCGCGGCTCCAGGCGCAGCGTGACCAGCTGTGCGACGGTCTGGCCTCGATCGGTCTGGACGTCTTCGTGCCGGAGGGCACGTACTTCGCCACGACCGACATCCGACCGCTCGGCTTCGACGACGGCATCGAGTTCTGCCGCATCCTGCCGGAACGGGCCGGAGTCGTCGCCATCCCCCACCAGGTCTTCTACGACGACATCGATGCCGGAAGGCCCCTTGTGCGGTGGGCGTTCTGCAAGCAACCTGATGTGATGGCCGACGCACTCGAGCGATTGCAGGCCCTGCGCGCGTAACCGCGGGTTCGGGGTACTCGTTGGACCTGACACCACCCACTCAAGGAGCAGACATGGAATCGGTACTGTCCCTCACCGTCGTGATGCTCGTCATGGCCGACGCCATGCTGATCGCGTGGGCCATCAACGACGCCCTGTTCGGTCGTCGCCGCGCCTGACACGGCACACAGACGCCCCGCCCACCGAGCCCGGTCCCCTTCGCGGGGTCCTGGCTCTGCTGCGTTCGGGCCGCAACCGTTCCCGTCCGGACACGTCGCTACGATCGACGTGGGGGAACGACATGCATCAAGCACGAGCAGGAACCGCTGTCTCATCGCCCCTGCCACGCCCGAGCCGCGGCAGGTACATGGCGCGCGCCGCGGTCGAGATCGCGATCATCGCGACCCTCTACTTCGCCTACCGTTTCGGCCGGCTCATCGGGCTGGGCCGCGAGGACGTCGCCCACACCCACGCCGAGCTGGTGCGCCACACGGAGCGCGCCCTGCAGCTGCCCTCGGAGGCGACCATCCAGAGCGCCGTGTCGCACGTCCCCGACGTCTACGAGCTCGCCAACCGCTACTACGTGACGCTGCACTTCCCCGTGATCGTCGCGTTCCTGCTCTGGGGATTCTTCGCCCGCCCGCGGCCGCAGTACATCTGGGCCCGCAACCTCCTGATCGTCCAGACCTCGCTCGCCCTGCTGATCCACATCGCGTTCCCGCTCGCCCCACCGCGGATGTTCCCCCAGTGGGGATTCGTCGACACCATGGCGGTGTTCGGCCCCAACGCCTACGGCGGGGCCAGCGCGTCCGTCGCCAACCAGTACGCCGCGATGCCGAGCCTGCACATCGGCTGGGCGGTGCTGATCGCGCTCGTGCTCGTGCGGACGGCACCCCGGCCCATCGCCGCGATCGGGGTCCTCCACGCGGTCCTGACGGTGTTCGTCGTCGTCATCACCGCGAACCACTGGCTGCTCGACGGCGTCGTCGCCTCGGGCCTCCTCGGCATCGGGCTGCTGCTCTTCCCCGGTCCCTCGCGGTACCGCTTCCACCTGGGTCGGCGGCCCCGGACGGCGTGACGACGCGGCGGCACCGACGTACCATCGCCTCACGTCACTCACTCGGGAGATTCGATGGTCACGTTCCACACGGTCCTGGTCCAGATGGGCAACAACGTCGGCATCGAGGTCCCCGAGGGCGTCGTCGCGGGCTTCGCGGCCGGCAAGCGTGTGCCGGTGACGGTCGGCCTCAACGGGCACACCTACGCGTCGACCATCGCCGTCATGGGCGGCCGGTACCTCATCCCGGTCTCCAAGGCCGTGCGTGAGGCGGCCGGTGTGGCCGGCGGCGAGGGACACGACGTGACGCTGGAGCATGACACGTCGTCCAGGGCCCCGGAGGTCCCGGACGATCTCGCGGCCGCCCTCGACGCCGCCGGGGCGCGGGCCGCGTTCGACGCGTTGTCGCCGAGCCGGTCGAAGGAGCACGTCCGGTCCGTCACCGAGGCCAAGGCACCCGAGACGCGGGCCCGCCGCGTCCAGAAGGTCGTCGACACGCTCACGGCCTGAGGCGTCCCGTCACGTCGAGGGCGGCCGGATCGCGTTCTCGATGAGCTTCTCGGCCGTCTGCCGCAGGGTGCTGTCGTCGCGCTGCGCGGCGCGGGCGAGCACCAGGAACGCCTGGGACGGCAACAGCTCGTACCGCTGCATCAGGATGCCCTGCGCCTGCCCGATCACGGAGGCACCGAGCACGGCGCTGTTGCGCCCCTCGACGCCCTGCGCCGAGCTCAGTGCGACGGCGATGTGGGCGGCCAGCGCGAGACCGGTCGACCGGTCCTCGGCGTCGAAGGCGTGCGGACGGTCCGAGTAGAGGTTGAGCGCTCCGAGGGTGTCCTGCGTGACGAACAGCTGGAAGCACAACATGCTCCGGACACCCAGCTCGTCGCTCGCACGGTGCGACCACCGCGGCCACCGCGTCTCGACGGTCAGGTCGTCGCTCGTCACGGTCTCCTGCTCCCAGATCGACTGGAGGCACGGCCCCTCCCCCAGCTCGTACTGGAGCTCGTCGCCGCGACGTGCGATGTCGTCGGTCGCCGCCGGGGTGTCGATGCGGGTGCGCTGGTGCACCATCGACACCCCGGCGTGATCGGCCGACCGGACGATGCCGAGTGCTCCGGCCAGCGCGGAGTCCAGCGTCGTGGCCAGGCCGATCGCCGCGCTCATGGCGCGGACGGTCTCCGACATCAGCTCCCAGTCGCGCTCGGAGCTCACGCCCGGACCGCACCGTCGCGCAGCTGTGCGGCGAGGGGGCAGTCGAAGGGATCCCGGGCACGGATGCCGACGTTGTTGAGGTAGTCGATCACGATCGCGTACGAGTGGAACAACCCGACTTCCATGTAGTCGATCCCCTGCGCCTCACAATGCGCCCTCACCAACGGTTGGGCCTTGC
>Ga0247730_1000082_pt1 | contig 100047 bp, 135 predicted proteins | sample UWRJL073202C2_FD_180959 | JGI IMG/M metagenome (GOLD analysis project Ga0247730, IMG submission 180959) | Plant litter microbial communities from Arlington Agricultural Research Station in Wisconsin, United States - UWRJ-L073-202C-2 | ecosystem: Environmental > Terrestrial > Plant litter >...
GCTCAAGGCTAACTTATCTTCCGAAGGATACTCGGGCGACCGCAACTACATTAGCAGCAGGTACGGACTGGACTCTCCTTCTTTTCCTCCTTCTGCCCAGACCTAACTAACATACCGACCACACAGTGGAGGAATCTATTCTACGTAATCAGCTCCGTCGAGCTGAACTCATGTAATCCTTTTTTCTGTGTTTTGTTTTCCACAAAAACGTACTATTTCTTTACTGTAAATGTTTCTTAGTAGTAAATCTCTGCTGTATGTACGTTTGCCTTTTTTTATACCTAGTTGTTTGTTTATTTATTTGTTGTTGTACGTTGGCTGCAGCCCCGATCGTGTGACAGTCACCTTTTCAACCATGGACCACGACGATCGAGCATACCAATACGTTCGATTTCGTGTAGTACCCTCTATTCCTTCCCCGGATGCTCTCTGGATTAGAAAATTAATCCAGGATGCACTGCAAGAAAGTTTTGGGAATACGAGCGCCAATATTTACATGGACATTCTCTGGAATAAAGAGCAGGAGGTGATTGTGCGTTTGGATTCTGGGTTAAAATTAATTCTCTTCGTTAGGAGAACCGACGCTGATGCTCAATTGTTCAGTGATGTGACAAACCTCCTCGCCGCAGTGGCGATGGATGGACGGATGAGCCTGTTGAAGCAATCTTCCTTTTTGCCTGCTTTGTCAAATGTGGCGTTGGACTCATCTGCAAGTGGCGATCGCGTGCTGTGGGGGGCTGGCCACTGATTAACGCTGAACGAAGAAAAGGCTGAGATAGAATTCTTTGACGGTCTTTTTGATAATATAATAGCAAACTCAGCGGCATTTGGAGAATCTGACGATATTTTTCGTTGAAAATGCATAGTAGATAGATCGTTTCCTATAAGTGCCCTCAGATTCAACAACTTTGGCAGGATTGTTGTCTCAAGATCAGGCTTTTCCCCTGTGCACAACATGAAAGCCAACAGCCTTAGAGCAAGCATTCAGAATGCGATATTCATTTGCTAGCATCTTGCCATCGTGACTGTCACCAGTGTATTGCAATTGACTTGGTAATGCTCCTTCGAGTCTGATTTCATCGAGCATTAACATAATACAAAGACATGGACCAAATAGGTCTGGATTTGTCATTTTTCAAGCAAAGCTACGCAATAACAAGGAATGTGGTCCACCCGTTTTACTCTGCTTCCAGGTCCATATGGAAGTAGCTCACATACAAAAATGCCTGTGGCATCCCTATGGACTCGCCACACCAGAACATCGTCTTCTCAAATGGTGCTTTTGCTTCCCCGAGTGTTCGATGAATGATTGCAGCCGGCTGCTTGTCTTTCCTGTCCATCTGGAATCAATTGCAGCTTTATTCTCGCCTTAGTACTAGGCCCGACGTCCAGTATCTCGATGTGTGCGAGGGTCGATGCAACTTGCCCTGGCAAGCCACTCGGCTCACCCACAGAAGCCAACGTACTCGCTTGTATGAGACATCTTCCGGCCTCGGCAAAGTTGCTCGTCTTTGCTTCGACTTCGCTTTTCCACGAAGCGCCTTCACATACTCAGCAAATGCAGGCATTTGAACCCCCGCCCCGGTCTGGCCTTGAATTGCAGTGCTTCTTCTAAGATTTCAACGCTGCTGACACGTCCCCTGCCCAGCCTTCTACGTTGGCTTTGCTGTTTAAGATAGGAAGTTACCTTTCTCCACGATTGTGTAAAGGATCAAGTTTCATAGCTCTGTCGATGTCCTTCCGGGCAGCGTCGAGATTTCCTTCGAAAATAGCATTTTCAGCTTGATGCAATAAATGATGAATCTGCAAATATTCGTCGCCGGACTGGAAAGAGTCCATAGAAGTGGCTGCTAGTAGCGCTAGCTCCTTGGCCTCGATAAGGTTGCTTCCAAGCGGAGCCACTCGAGTTGGTAAAATAAAGCTTCCATCCACGCATAACCGATCTAGCGTGCGTTTGGGCACCCCTCCATTCGCAGGGATGAGGTCCCCGCAAGCCTGATGTATGAGCCCTCTCTGAGTCGCATGCATTCCGTTGTCCATCTGTCACGAATATCTTCGTGCTTGCGTCCGCGTAGAACACCGTCGTACTGGACCCGATGGTACCAGGCCCAGCACGTCCAAGCCATAGACCGGATCATATTGCGTACGAAAGCATTGTCCCTGTAATAGCTGTCAGTATCTACGAGCAGCGGCCAAAGACTGCTGGTAGGACAAAAGTACGAATAAGAGACAAGATCCAGGGAAGGATCCGCAGTCTCGAGGACTTCAGGACCGATGGAGATTTCAGCGCAGTACAATTCCGAGATGAGATTTGGAAGTGAAGAATCCTGCCAATGCTGACATGTTCCTTTTGCGTGCAGGCCTCGGCCTCGACTTCTGCCAATAACCGGGCACGGTAGTGGTCACAAACCATGAAGAGAAGAGGACCATCGTAGGGGAGGTCATGGATTCAGTTTTCCAAAATGTACATTGGGACAGGCGCTGGCATTGTGATCCGATCTCCTGAGCGATAGATTAGGGATGAGCGTTGGACTGCTTCTGTTTGGCGAATGTCATCCGCCGAGGGAACAAGCGCCGCAAGGTCATCTGTATGTATGCCCTGGGGCAAGAACGCAATGGTGCGCGACAGTCCCAGAATTGTTGTTCTCGAGAGGTGTGAGCAATAACTCGATCTCATCGTAACGCCCAGATTGCGGTATTTGTCATCTTGAGCTCTGTCTGACGCTTCCTCCATGCCTTCTCTAGCTTCCTAGGACACCAATTATTCATGTCCGCCATGTTGGCGAGGGGATGAGATCCGAGGTCAGAGAAAATCTCGACAATCTTCGCATCAAAGGATATCATGGGGTAGTACACGGCAAGGAGTGTTTGACGAGCGGCCTCCGTGTCGAGCCCAGAGATCTGCAGGCGATGGCAAGGAAATTTTGGAGATGTTTTCTCGGTATGCGTGATAATTAGGATGCGACCAGGAGGTTGCACCAGATCATCTACGCATACGTTGATAGTGTCGTCTCTACCGAAGAAAATCAACGGCTTTGGTGGGACGAAGAGCGCGGAGGCCCTATCAACCACGTTAACAAGCTCTACGAGATGGATGTGCAACAAGGAACATACGAATTAATAACACCAGTATTTTGGTCTTCCTGAGCCTGAGAATCTATTGTGAATGAAAACCGCACGGATAGCTTATGACTATGCAGCATACCTTGACCCATTGCAAAATTCATTTCGCGTCCATGTTCATAATGACCTCCAAGTTCGATCTGGTCTGGTCTCAGTGGTAGGATCATAAATCGCTGCAAAACGCACGTCAAAATTGGCAACAAATTCGCTAAGTATATCCTTGGGCGCTTACAAATTGCCGGCGTCCGTTCGTACTTGTAGCGTTTTCGCCCAGGCTGGTCGTTCCTGTTTCTTTTGATAGCTTTGGATGTATCGTCTACAACGCTGAGAAAGCGTAAATACTAATAGGCAGTTCATGATTACGCAAACAAATCACACACATTTTGAGATGCTGGTTTGTCTGTATCATTCGTCGCTTGAGCCCGGTTCAGCCCTCTACATATGTGCTCTCCTTAATCAGATATACCACTCGTTGGCAACGTTCTGCTATGTCAGACAATTGGTCTTTGTTCTTATACTGGGTCTATAGTTCCTTTAGTATTCAGTGCATATATTCTTTAGAAGAATACATATGCACCTGCAGCAACTCTAAAAGGTTACATATGGACTCCAGAGCTCCTTGTGCTGGCTCTAGTGGAAGAAAGCCCTTCACGAGTTAGATCGTTCCAATCACCACGTCGACAGCAATGCTAGGCTTGTATTGTTTACCTAAGCGTCTCAACGAGATTCCCCACGTGTGCATCCTCGACTGGAATGTGCTGCTGGGGCTTTGCGAAACCGCTGAGAAGATGATTGTAGCTCATTTAAAACGAACAGGTCACATGTTCCTTGACGCTAGTAGTGCTGGCGACCTAACTGGCCAATCCAACAGCCTTACTTATAGGCTGAACGCTCCCGTCTTGTATACTACTGTAGAGCGTAGATAGCGAAAACCACGGGGCTAACTGAAATAAGCACTTTATGCAGGCAGGCCGTAGGCGTAATGGCCATGGCCGCAGAGATGGGAGCGAGACAAGATGTATTGGACGTTTAAGATCTCAGTAAAAGGCAGGAACTTTATGAGAGGTGGACATCTCTATGTTGACCTCAGATTGGTACGTAGAGACGGAAGGAAAGGTCAACAAGTCACCCGTTGTTGTATCCGCCACTTTTCCGAACGGAATCGGTGTCAGTAAAAGAGACTGTGGGAAGAACTTGGCTCCGAGAAATGCAGCGTCATGAAGGGAATAGTTAGCATTTCAGAGTTTCACGTTCGCATATGAGTAAGAAAATGAATAAAACAAATCCCAATGACCTGCGGGAAGCTATCTCGGCTAGCAAGAATTGTCAGTGACATACCACCGGAGGATTGGGCTCGTAAACTCGTACCTAGATAATGACCAGGCATTCTAGTTTGAAGTCAAGATCAGGACCAGCAGCGTTCCTTCAATCACAGCTACTAAAAGCGAAACGAGAATAACAATTCTTCCTGCAGTAACAAAAGGTCTCCCAAATATCCGCTTTCCCTCTTGGCCTTTCGTTCGTATCACGCCCGTTTGGAGCGCTAGATTTTGAGGATGAGTTTGCTCTGTCTCCTGACTGGACGTTTGGTCGCTATCTTGCCGAAAGTGCGAGTCGGATGGGGAATCTGCGAAATCACGCTGCGAATGTGTGTTCCTCAGAAAAGCAACCACGAAGAACAGGAGACCGAGAACCGAGTATACGATGGCCACTGTAACATGACCGGGTCAGACTGCAGATGGACGGGAGAAGTAGTGTGTAGTGAAGGTTTACCACTATAGAAGCGAGGGTCAAATAGCTTCACTATAGCGACCGCGTAGCCTAGATTTCCGAGCCCAGTTCGTATGTAGGCTCCATTGAACGTACGCTGTCGTGCTCGAATCTCAACCAGTTCTGGACCGTCGAGAGCAATATATGAATCGGCACGGTGGCCTCTGAGATGCTTGTATTCAGCAACAAATGACAAGATGAGAGAGAAGACACTTGCCTATATCGGAGGTTCCTCTCAACACTCATGAAAATGTGAAACAACCTGGCAAGTTACGCTTCTAACGAATGCTCATGCTGGGCTCGCGGGAAACTGGCGAACACTGTTGGTCACATCACGCGGAACACCATCGATCGCATCATGATCAAATTCAAACTCCGTTTGTAACTCCAGAGTCACAACGTTGAACGACTACGCGCCTTTCTTTGTACCTCATTTGCAGTCCAGGGAACAGGCATCAAATCTGCAAGATATGCAAGGATACCAACAGACAGAAGGAGTCAGCAGGAACATGTGTCTTTGGGACCCTTGACCCGCCCTCTTTCATGGCCCCAGAATGCCAGCGCGCCATTTCACTAGCTACCAATTTTTCTCTCGCCTTCCCGCTCTCTAATTGACTTGTATACAATACGTGAGGCACTCTTGAAGCTGATAACAGACCTCGTAGAAGCGAAGTGTTGGTTCATGCGGGATTACATCCGTGATGGGTCCCTTGTTCACTTGTTCTCCATGCTCAAGCATCCATTCAAGCGGTTCATTACCGGTGAGAGTCTCGCGTCACAAAGGGCCGCAAACTATCGCTGCGCCTTTCACGATTCAAGCGGACGAATGGCTAACGACTAGAAAACAGATACCTGTTGTATCCTTTTGGTTGTAGGTCTATTCCTGGCAAGCAATCATCTGATAGCAACAAGATTTAAACTATAACCTGGGCACATACTTTCGCCTCGTGCGGTCATATCTTCATATTGATGCCGATATCTCAGGGCTACTACACTCCGCTTCTTTTTCCTGGCGGGTGTGAAAAGAGGCTTGTGGGATCTCACGACTGTGTCGCGAGGACTTTCGTTCAATGCCTTCCAATGAATAAGCAAGTCCAACTGTCGACATACGCTATGTGAGGTTTCAGCTCGATCCGGGGAACCATTGCTTCAAGCCGATCACAAACCGCTCTTGGGTTACTGGATCTTGTCGATGTTAAATAAAGGAGGCACGCTAGCCGAGTCCGAAGGGAATGGAGGTGCTAGTGAGAAGCAATTTAGTTCCCGCTAAGCATCCAAGAGATCACAACTCTCTACCTGCCGATGTGAAGGTTCGTCTCAAATTCAGTCAGGCGACCACACGAGTATGTCAACCTGCTTGAACATGAAAAATGTTACAGAGACTTGTACCTCTCTACTCGACGTTCTTAAACTCTACGCAGGACGAGAATCTGCCTTATTGTCCAGTCCTTCCAACTATTACTCACTCGCATCGACTATGATTCTGAACTTCACCTCGACAATCCAGGAGCCGTTTGTGGAGGCCGGTTCCGAGTAAAACAATAGAGTCGATTATCAGCTTCGAAGCCGGTTGGTGAGCGAAGATTCTCGGTTGAAAAGTCCTAAAATGCTTAGATTTATCCGCGCAGATACGCATCGGGCTCAGCTAGGCTCCAGCTCTCGTGTCAACGCATACCTTCTGTCCAGAGTTGTGAACACGGCAGCGACATGTTCTCTGATGCCGTATGACTTGTACCCTGGATATTAAAACCGGCTGCTTCGAAAGATAACCTGCAGGCAAGGTATAAAAGAGCGGTTTGTCTATCCATCTGTTAACGACAGATCCCCCTCTCATGTCTCTGTATAACCTGTCGGCCACTGACAAGCTTGTTCTTGCTGTCGTCGTGGCACTCCTGTTCGGCGTGTCGCGAGTGCGCGCAGCCAGATTGCGTGCCCGCCACCCTCCTGGCCCTCCTGGCCGTTTCTTCTTCGGAAACTTCTTCGATTTCCCTAAGGAACAGGCATACAAGGGATTCAAAGAGATGGGCAAGCAATATAACAGTATGTTTCCGGACTGCTTATTGAGCGTGCATTACTGATGCTGGGGATTTCTGCTTAGGCGATATCTTGTGGCTAGAGTCCTTTGGACAGAAGATTTTGGTGTTGAACTCATTGCAAGCGGTCAATGATCTGCTTGAAAAGCGATCCATTATATATTCCAGTCGTGCCTCGCAGCCAGTCACAGAAGCGTTGAGTCCATTTTACCGCGTCCTTCCGATGTTCTTATTCTAATTCAAGAATATAGAACCCTCTGGCCAACTTGGAACATGGCATTTTCGCAGTACAATCAGCACTGGAAGGATATGCGGAAACTGGGCGCTGACTACATGAAGGAAGAATATGTAGTCCACTATAGACCTATTCAGATCGCCAAATCTGTAGACCTACTCAACAGCCTCCTTCACACTCCTGAACATTGGCAACATCACATCGACACGTGCGTTCCATCTTCTCAGCTCAACGGCGAACAAATACACTACTGACAGATGTACAGTGAGAGCGCAGGCACTATGATGGACGCTTTGTACGGATATGATGTGGCTCCACACCATGATCCATTCGTTGCCCTTGTCCACAATGCAATGCGCACGCTCTCAGATACTACTTCTTACCCCGGCAGCGATGTTTTCAACGAACTTCCTCTTCAACGTCTTCCTGACTGGGTGCCATTCAAGAAACTCCTCATCGAAACAGCACGTTTGTCGGCGAATTTGGGAGGGATTCCTTTCAGAACGGTGCAGAAAGAGATGGTAAGTATACGCTTCCCTCGATGGAAACTTTGCTAATTGATATTGGGGAATTGGTAGAAGGAGGGCAAAGCACGTCCCTCTATGGTCAGTGACTTGCTAACAAAGCACGAAGGTGGTTCAGAGGAGACAATGCATGCGATCCGTGATCTTGCCGGTTCCTTCTATGCAGGTGGCTCAGATACTGTACGTACTGCTTCAGTGATCTCCCTGTCGCAATGCTTACGAGACACAATCTCGACAGAGCGCATCCATCATCACGACATTTGTTAACATCATGGCAGCGTATCCAGAGTGGCAGAAGCGTGTTCACGATGAGATGGATCAAGTTATTGGGACCAACCGTTTGCCAGAATTCCCAGCTGATCGCCCACATCTGCCGATTCTCGAGGCTGTACTTCGTGAATCGTTCCGTTGCATTTGCGTCGTCCCTGTGCTTTTGGGCCACGTTACGACCAGAGATGACGAGTACAGAGGCTTCTACATTCCCAAAGGGACCAGCGTTGTTGCTAACAACTGGTCAGTCACTTTGGTCAGCTGTACAACCCAATATTCGCTAATCTACCTTTACCTTAGGGCTCTTGACCACGACGATGAGTTTTATCCCGACCCACTCAAATTCGATCCTACAAGATTCTTGACTGAGGACAACCAGTTCCATGCTGATATTGCTTTGACTGATACACCTATGTTTGGACATGGAAGGAGGTCAGTGGTTTTCACTGCTTCTCACTTTCAGTGTCAATCTAACCTGCTTTCTGCAACAGAAAATGCCCCGGCCGCAACATGGCAGAACCCACTCTCTGGATTTCAATGGCATATATGATGTCTACTTTCGAAATCAAGCCCGCCAATCCCAAGGAACCGAATTTGGACGTTGACCGTCTCACTTACGTTGAGGGAGTCGTTTAGTAAGCCTACGCGTTGCTACTACAATCAACCTGAACTAACGAGCCATTCTTTTACAGTCAAGCAAAACCCTTCAACTGTACCTTCACCGTTCGATCTGAGAAGGCCAGACAACTGATTGAAGAGGCTCGCCACAACTCATCTTAACCTGTTACAATGTAAATACATATGCAATGTATAGATTTAGAAATGTCGATTTGCAATGTTCCGAGGCCGAAACAATCGGCCCTGTCCTTAAAGTTCTTAAAGCATCATCAAGCTCTACTGTCGCGGTGTGGCTAATGTATCCTCAAGCTTCAGAGAGAAAGCCATTGAATTTTGGCAGTGTTACCTGCTACGACTTCCAGCGACCATCGACCCATGGATCTTGACGATCGCACACTTTCTTGTCACGTATTTTGATCATATTTTCTCAGCGTACCAAGGAATTTGAACTGTCTTCTCGAACGCAGCCGTTCGTGTTTGAGATTTTCTAGATCAACCAAAAGAAACAGAAATTCCAGGGTGATTTATATATATAGCACTATCTCTCAAGCCGAAATCGTCCCTCGATTTCAGAATGGGAATATGTGTGACAAATATTCGTCACATCACGCTATGCGCCATTGCAGCCACGTATGGCGCCATCACTCCATCCAGACGCGTCGCGCCAACCGTGAAGTGAACCACGACGCGTCTTCTGCTGTCTCCCAAGACACGTTAACTCGCTGCTATCGAGTACTCGTATCGATTTCAATTGCTTGCCATGTCCTATCGGCGAGAGCACACGTCTTCTTACTCGTTACTGAGTTCTTTCATCTCTTGAGCTTAGGACGTTCGTAGAATGCCAGACCGCTACCGGTTCGTCTACTTCTATTGATTTCTGAACATTTTCTGATCTGAAGAATTTAAATGCAGTGGTCATAGAAGGGATTCCTTCCCACCTCTTGACGTGCCAGAGCTGGTGGAGATAAGAGCCCGTCAACGTACTTTTCATGGCGCATACATCCGCACTGGCTTGTCGACGCTCACATCTGCCCTACTCATTATCCGTCTGTTCGACTCTAGATTCTATCGCAGCACGTCTGTTCCCTTGCTTAGAGACAGAGAACGATACGCTAACTCCTGGAGCTAGTAGGGCTCTTATATGCTGTCTTAGGATGTCTGTTCTTCGTCGTATCTTACGTTCGAGCTCGAACCATGAAAGACTTCTCTGATTACTCTTCCAATCATCTCAATAACGCCGCATACACGATAACGAGGGGCACAGAAAATACGCGTAACTTCGGCCAACCCTTCCGAACACCTGGCTGGACCATTGTTCTTGTCACCGGCCTAGTGCTGGGTATGGAGATTACCCTCTTGGTACTCGTGTTGAGCATCTGACCGTCAGTGTATAAGGCGTACGTGACAGTCGTTTTTTCATATTACCATGCTCACAGCGCGCCGCGCCGTTATAGCAGTAACCTTGTTCTTCCATTAAGATTTGTCAATCCCTTTTATTTAATCATCCTTATCCAATGAAAATACTGGATGGATCACACGCATCATCTGTCACTGTATCTCCGAGGACTTGGAAGCCGTTTGCGTTAGGCAGTATACTCCCGTATACAACGTCGACTGCGAACACGGAGCTTTTGCCTTTTCGTGTTGCGGCGCGGCGGATTAGACAGAGATGCTGAGTTTTTCGAAGATCCCAGTGAGCTCGAGACTCTTGTGAACATCTACAGGAAGCACTGCATGTCATGGATCTTGAAATTTCTGCTACTCCCATCGTCACATTGATCATCAAGAAAATTCTTCTGCTCATATAGACACGGCCACCATGGCCAAAGAACCTCAGCTTGTCCATGGCGGTACGTGTCAGTTCTTGTTGCAATCAAAGTTCCAGCACAAGTAATGTAAACGATTGCTAGGCGTGTACTGGATCGGAATTCGATTCCTCTCCGACTGAGGACAAGGGGCCGGAAGGAAGACAAATTGAGGTAGACATCCATTCAAAATCCGGGGATACCCACCATACTCCTTATTGACGAGAGGATTGATAATTTCTTCTTCAAGGCTTCGTCAGCTCTCATGGCGATTCTATTTTTCTCATGATTTGGAGTGCGTCTCCTCAAAGTCAAAGCGGATCTGGAGGTATCCGAGATCATCGAAACACAGATCGTCAACGTTCCGTTTCTCATGGCCACCGACAGTCAGCCATTCTTTTTGGAATCTAGAGGAGGAAAGCAACCCTCCTTTACACGCGTCCGCCGAGCGGACAAACGGATGAGCCACATGCGCTGAATGGCGGTCATGAGGAAAAAAAGAAGCCGCTAGTTTTGCGGCACACGAATATGGGGTGTCGATGGTCCGCTTAGGTGTCCTCCACATTTGCGAGCGCGAAGATGCCTGGTCACTCAGCATGCATTTCCATGTTGTCCGGTCCGCCAAGGAGTTGAACCTTGACTTTCCGTGCATGCGTGCTTTGGCCGCGGGTTAGGAGACAATATGAACTGCTAAACGTTCTTACAGAGAAAACACCAAGACCTATGCAAGAATCACCTCACTGGGGCCCTCCCCACAAATGAATCTAGCAGAGTTTACAGATGCAACAAGGTTGTTGTATGCAGCTCCAACGTGTTATCAAGCTCCAACGCGCTATTTTCAAACCTTACCAACGCGTCTGCAATGATTCTTTCGCTGGAGATTGGGCATTTGTTGGCGTTTTCGTCAAGACGACGGGAAGCTACGTCAGCGCCAATCAGATAAATGTGGAGCCCCACAGTCTAGGCACAAGCTTCCATCAGATCGATTACAAAGTGCGGGGGAAACAAGCAACCTTCCGGCAACAATCGTAATGGCATTTTTTACTTGTTCGACATTCGAATTCATGAAAATTTTTCGACATAAAGAAGCATTTGTTTGCGTTGGTACAAGTACAGTGAAGAACAGATAGTCAAGTGTTGGTATATAATAATAGTGTGGCAAAGTGATCAGCGAGCGAGCGGACAACAAATGACATGCAAGCTTCGTGGTGGTACAGACAGTGACACAAAAGAGTCAAGAAAATGGGGAAGTGTTCCTCTCGTTAACCTCCTCGACCCCTTCCTCCATCGATGATAAGTATGCCGGATGGATGGATGGATGGATGGATAAATGGTACAGATAATGTGTGCCGAGGAAATCTTGATTAAAAGGGGCCTGAGGCCGGAGTTGCAGGGCGATAGGATAAATATAATAACAGCTTGGAAAGCAGTGATGAATGGACGGATTGCGATGGCAAAGAGGTCTAGAGAGCAATGTTGGTCAGCATTCATGAGCAGAGGCAGAAGAGAATCGGAACACACCATGATGGTATACAAGGTTGTAGTACAAGAGAACAACAAAGGAATAATAATGAAATGAAGAATGCAAGGAAACAGGTGGTGGTGATGAATGGATTTGCTGCTCTATTTAAAAGGGCAGTTGTTGGCGTGGGCCCCGCGGTAGCCACAGTGGCAGCATTGGGGAGCACCTCCACCATAGTTGACTGGTGTTGTGGCTATTGAAGGGGAAGACGACGACTGCGCTGACGAGGAGGAAGCGGCGATGGCAGCAGTGTGCGAGCAAGCCATGGTGGTGTTGTTGGTGGTAGTGGTGAACATGGTAGACGACGCGTTTGACTGGTTTGGCTACGTTTGTACGTTTGTGTGGGAGGCGCGTCTGTTAGTGGATTGGGATGAGAAATGAGACAAAGGAGAGTCTTGGGCTTTATATATTTAGTGCCGTGGCGTATCTCGGACTTGATCTGATTCCCTTTCCGAATCCGTTGCCGAATCCGAAAGCGTGTCCGTTCTGACGTGGTCAGCTGTTGTGCATATATTCCATTTATCCCGTTTTAGGCATGTTTGGCCCAAAATCCGCCACAAAGACCGTAGACCGTATGGAGCTTTCCTGATCTAGAACGTTTGGTGCTAAATTCAGGCCTAGGTATACCGGCATCTCAGCATATTTCGACTGCATACCGACATCCCATCATCCTCACTTTGGAAGGAAAAAAAGATAGCAGCACCCAGAGAGGCAACTGTAGCGCTTAGCATCGCTTGCGTCTAGTAATACAATGCAGCCATGGTGACCAATTCAACAAGCACTTTTAGCTCATCTATCATATTGCATAGGAGGTTGTTTATCGCCCTGCAGCATAGAAGCACCACCAGTGGCAGGAAGGCTATGCAGCTTTGCTCCCGTGGACCTGATCCTCCCTGCCTATTCCAGCAACCTCCTTCGAGCCTAGCAGCAACTCCCCAAGCCTTGTTCCCTCTCGCTCACTTCTCTGTTTCTGATGCACCATTTTGCCGAATCGAGGTACGGTTATGGGAGCACAAAACGTACTTGTAACTCGTTTTAGAACTGCAACACGCCACACTGCTATCGGAATCTCTTATCTGCGGTCCCAGTCCCGAACATTCGTACGTATCGCACTCAGGGATATAAGCATAAGTATTTGGGCGTGTATTTAAAGAAAAGACAGCCCGCGGAAGCAAAATCATGAGATTGGCACATCCTGAATTGGACTCACTATCGAGCGTCATGCGCTGGTGCTCACTCATGGCCAATGCAACCCATGGCATCGGAATTCGCTTTAGCTCAGGCCAAGAACCCAAGCCCAGAGGCATCGCGGGTAGCAGCTCATGTGTGCCAATTGCAAGCGACGATCGACAGGTTACAAGTTCATGTTCTCTTCCCCGGATGAATACAATTGCAGAAGGCGTCCGAAAAAAAAGTGGGGTCCACGCTTTGACTGTGGCCACTGATTGAATGCCTCGTAAGATGAGCGTCGGCATATCCGTCTGTCAGGTCGACTCTTCGGACTGTAACAGAAAGAAAAAGTTCTCACACGCGTCTCACGGGAACGAGGACTGAGTGTGTGTGTTGGGGGGCCCAACAGTGAATCGTGATATTGCCATTCTACGCAATAGTGTTTCCAGCGTTGATCACACACAGCCTTAACATCGTACCGAGTGTCCGAATTCAAAAGCAACATATGGAAGATCTAATAGGTCAAAGCCTGTGATGGAACAGGAAAATAGAGAGTACCGAGTCCTCTGTTACTGACTTCTTCCTTACGTGTTCTGCTATGCACAGGGGAAGTAGCCGAACCGTAGTACGATTTAGTGGGAAGATAGCCGACGAAGAAACACACGTGAGGATCGCTCAACAGTTGAGCGCAGGAACGATTTGGCGTCGTCTAAGCAGTGTGCATGTATCATCAGGTGGTGAGTAAGGAGGTCTTTATTCAGCACAAAGTCACCATACCTTCGTCAGCAAACCGTTATCCAGAAATAACAGCCTCGGGACAGCTTTAGCCTGGCGTTATTTTAGGCGCTGAAATTTTAGTGGTAGACATTAGAGAATAAGGATAAGGAAATATCCGCAGTTGTATCCATTGTTCCGGACACGAGGCAGGATGTCAGGGAGTTCCTGAAGGAAAGAGGACAATGCAGACCAGTCCTGAATATTATTGGGAAGCAATTCAGTCCGCAGTTGCTGCGATTGTGGAGAAGATGCGAGTGGTCGGCAGGACAAGACAGAACTACGCCATTGTGCCCCATGAAATGTGAAGGAGCTATTGAATGGGAAGAGATTTCTAACAGACTACTAGCTGGCATCGCAACTCAAAGCCAGGTCAAAAGTCACCGAGAATAAACGTTGAGATTGTTGCCAGAGATATGGGCGTTGCAGAGTCGTCTGCGATGCTGATGAAAGAAACTCGTCACGGAAGCAAATCAATGGGCAGGGTCTGAATGGTGCCCGGACTCTAATCCTCGAGCGCGAAAACCACGCAAGCCTTACGTGAAAAAGACTGCATTCACAGGTTGCTGGGATCAGGGGAAAGCGCAAGCTGAAAGAACGGGAGCAGTTCATCGAATGAACATTCTCCCAGTCTCAGGGTGTCTCGTGAACATGAATAGGCCTTTTGTCTTCTTGATGAGAAAGGCGTTTGTGGGGGGAAGGCATCGCTTGGGTTACTTGTCGTACTGTGCCGTCATGATTGCGATCGCAGGGTCACCGACCGAGAACGCGACGGGTGTATTTGTGGACACGAGGGACTTTCTAAGCAGCTGAGTGAGGCATGAGTAAGTAGGCATGTATAGTGGGACGAAAATGGTGTCAGCATACCCTTCAGGTTCGTTATCCTGGCTTGGATGCAATGAGAGTGTGTTTCGTATGACCAACACGGCCAGAGAACAAGAGGACATCAGAGAGTTGGACAGCTACAGAGCCTGTAACCACTGTTTCTTGAGGTCTCTTCTTGATGAAAGAGGCATTAGAGTCCGAAGTGAATGCTTACCAGGGGGTCACTGGTCAGGGTCTGTCAGCTCGGCCGTAAAAACCGCGCCGCGGGTATATACTAGCACTCCGATGCCAGCATACAATCAAGTGGTCAGATTCCTGTCAGCGCATCCAAGTTTGCGTGAAAATTGAAGAGCTTGAACTGACAGTCTCGATTTCCTCCAACCAGATTCCGAGAACAGAGGCTGCTTGGCCGTGTCCAAGACGAACCTTGGGGTCTTGCTAAGAAAACCAAGAGCCCAGCAGCTTAGCTTAGACAAAGCGTTGTGAAAGCCCCAGATGCTGAGACTCTTACATATTATATTAAGACATCGTGTTGGAGCAAGGTAGACGTGCACAGAAACGTACAGTACAGACAGACCCGGCAGCACTAGAATTTCTTTGTAGGTTTCAAGAAGCTGGGTTCGTTGTTCTACTCACAGTCGGATATGTGTCTTTGCGCACCGCGTCGGACGCTCGATGAAACCATGTCGGATTTCCCGATACCAGGTTCCGTCGAAAATATAACTCGGCGAGGTTAATAATGTCGAGGAGGGAGTCTCAAAAAGCTCCTTGGGATAAGGCGACGGATGCGAAAGCGGATCGTCCTTCCGAAAGTGTCAGCGCAAAAAGTCAAGTGAACCGTGAACGTCAGCGGATGTTGCCACAACTCGTTGACAAATGATTCGTGGACTGCGGAGGTGCAGGGATGCTGAAGCGCAGAGGCCAAGTGGCTGCCAGAGACATTGACAAGACTGTCGAAGACCATTGGAAGACTTGCTCATCGTATGCATTTGAGAACATGACAGTCGGTGATCAAGCCGGTCCGCTGTCTCGTGCCACAGGTCGGCCTCGACGACGTATCAATGGGCGGCGCGAGGTAGAACGTCCTGCTTGTCAGTGACCACGACCACTTCACAATACCCAGTAACACCAACGCGATAATCTAGCAACCTGGCGGCGACAACGACTACAACGTTTATTCTCGCACTTGCTACAGCCTTTGTATTACTAGTACTGCGCTTTTTATATCCATTTACAAGCGAGCAGCACGATTCAAAGGGTGACCAGAAGACAGAGGTGGTGGCCAGTGAACCAGTGCGTAGAATTCGACTGTTCTAATTGCTGCCAGATAGTTTGTTGACCGAATGTGTAATGAATCAAAATATTCGCCTTTAAACCTGTACCTTTGACTACGAACTACAATCACTCTTACCTCGTTACCTCTGCCCTTCCGCCATCGCAGCCCACATCGTCTACATCGTCCAAGAGCAATAAAGATATGGAAGACGAAATCGCCCAATTCTGCGGCATTACCAGTGCATCGTGCGTAACGAGTTTCAGTTCAGCCAAACGCGCTTTACTGACCATATCGCACAGAGTGAAGGAGGCCAGGGCTTACTTGACAAAGTTCAAGAGACTCGATTTATCCATAGACGCATACTACAGCTCCTCTCTCTCCGCCAGCCCTGCTCCTGCGCCCACCGCGTCGCGGGCAGCGTCCTCGGCGCCATCGACAAGCAAACTCAATGCCCTTTTCGAGAGATATAAGGACCCGGACGACATTGCGAACATCGGCATTGATGGAACGATTAAGATGTGTGAAGATTTAGGCGTGGATCCAGAGGACCCTGTGCTACTGGCGTTGGCACTGGAGTTGAAGAGTAAGCGCATGGGTCAGTGGGCTAAGAAGGAGTGGGTGGACGGATGGAAGAGTCTTTCGTACGTTCTTTCCTGTCTCTCTTCGGGAACCTCGATATTCACATGCTTGCAGATGCGATAATGTCGAGTCTATGAAGGCTGCGTTGCCCAGGCTGAGGACAAAGATGAGCTCGGATCCCAAGTACTTCAAGAGAGTGTACGTCCATACATTCGACTTTGGAAGATCTGAAGGGCAGAGAAGCATGGGTATGCTATTTACATATGCTTCTCGGTATAAGTATGCGCCTGACCTTACTTTAGCTCTCGAGTCAGCAAAAGCATTTTGGCAACTTCTACTTCCACTGGGTTTGCAAGGCGGCGCCCTGTCTCATACAATTCCTTCTGATTCAGATGAAGACGGGGAGGACGTTCCTATGGCTGATGCCAACGAGGAAGGCTGGAAGGAAGAGTACAATGAATGGTGGTTTGACTTCTTAGATGCGAAGAACTTGAAAGGTGTCAGCAAGGACACCTGGACAATGGTGCGCGTGTTTTCCATTGGATACGAAACTCTCACTCTTTATTCTGTAGTTCTTGGACTTCCTACGAACTATTGATGCCAAGTTCACGACGTACGATGCGGAATGTTCGTCTCTTTCCCCTCGTTTCTTGAGCCTGCTCTCTAATTCTGCTTGCTTCCTCAGCTTCCTGGCCTTCCACCATCGACGATTTTGTGGAATGGGTAAAAGAGGAGAAAAAGCTCGGTGTATAGATACATTTGGAAAAATATGATTGCACGAAATGGTAATGTTATCATCTCTAATTTCTGGTTTATGGAACTGGAGGCTCTGGGAAGCTTCTCTTTGTGTGCTTTCCAGCTCTTCTTCGTGGACTGGCCTTGTCTTGATGTTCATCTCCCTCTTCCGCCCGGGGTTTCGTGCGAACTACTAGCGGTGGTAGTGGCGGACGCCTTCTCTCGGTCTGACGTGCTAGAGGAGACAGTACTGGCGCGGACTCCCGGCTCGTTCCTGCCGTATAATTTGAGGTAGCCTTTCTGCCATCTTTTGCGGAAAGGAATTGGCGCTCCTGCTCGTGAAAGTACCAACTAGTTGGCTCGTGCTGCGGTGTGACGGATAGCGGCAAGAAGGACATGAGATCATGACCAGTGTATGGCGTGAGTCCCCAGCCTAGCCACCTGCATCGTCAGCGCATCCTTCCGAAGTCGTTGCGAATCCCAGGCGCGGAAACCGGATGTACCTTTGGAAGCAGCTTCTGCTTGTGTTTTGCTTTCTTCAGGTTTGGGCATGATAGTCTGGAGGAAAAACAGGGTGATGGATGGCATCATCCAGAATTCAGCCTGGGACTCAGAGTGTACTCGTTTCTTGCCGAGCGTCTTTCTATGGGAAAAGGCCCCGGTTCATGATATGATACCCAGGTATCATCAGAAGGAATGCGAACACGGGAAGGTGTTGCTGAATGGTATCGTGTATGAAGATAAAGACGCCACAGATGCCAACAAATCACGCCTCTTGCTTGAAGCACGTATCGCAACAGTCTTTCGCCGATTTCTTGGCCAGGTGAAGTTGTACTTGCTTATGTGGCAAGAAGAGGCGGCCCGCTACGATATGCAGGTTTGCTCGAGGCTATAGATGTCCGATGTCGCATACCGGCTGTTACCTGAATGGCTCAACATCTTCCTGGTCTCGACTTCTCGCAGAGTGGACTCGTGCCAATATGCGTTCCTGATACCACATCTCCCAACAGATTGCATTCTTCCGACCTTTTGGTCACGGAAGCTGGTGACGAACACGTTGAGTGCGGACTGCGAAGTGGTGCCATGCTCTCTTCAGCCCAGTCCAGTAGTACAAGGGCCGAGTGCTAATTATGACCTGATTTTGTGTTCACGATGTGACCAGCCACAGGGGACATGGAGCGGTCGAGGTCGACCGGCAAAAAGAATATGTAGCTAATCGAGTAGAACAGATGTTGCTAGAGAATCCACGGTCAGCGACGGCGCTGAGGCAGCCTCGGCCATTCCAACTTCGTGGCTCAGGTGTACACTCCAGGAGTTGCAGATTTCCGCACGTGAGAGAATCAATGAGGAAACGATCAAATACGAGGAAAGACCGATTTTCTCGTATTCAGACCTATTTCTTCTTGTTTGATCGTTTCCTCGTTGTGCGGAAATCTGCAGCCCCTGAAGTGGTACTTACTGCGTGTCGTGTAGTCAGCGAAAATATGAAATACCTTCATGAGCAAATCAGGTTCTCTAACATATTTTCTATCAGATGTCAATACTGAGGAGATAACAAAGAAGAACAGACGAACGCCCGAAATGCAAGTATAATGATTTTCCTATCCTGGGCGATGGCCCGGTTGATGAGTTGGCAGGGACCCTACTCATTGCGCGAATACCAGCAATCACAATCAGTGGGACTTTGACCAGGGTAGAGGTGCTAGTTAACTTGTAATCTTTCTTGTAGCTGCCGTGAATATTATCATTTGCTTCTGCACATAACAACATAGCTGCGTACCTCGGTGAGCCATTATCTGATGCAAGATTTCCCTTTCTGCGTTAGACGCAAGAGAAGGATAACCAGTCCGTTTCAGACGTCGTTCTAAACGCCTCATCTTCTGAGATAAATATACAATACAACTTCTAGATCGAGGAGCCGGATGACGCGTCAGTTTCGAGCTAAATTGATGAACATGAACGGAGAAAGGAAGAGGGAGAAGATCGATTGGACACGCTGCTAGGTCCTTTGCGCAACGAATCGTGAAACCTAGCCAAACACACGAGCCGTCCCAACTGCCGTGAATGCTCCTGCGTAGGGCTAATCAGCAGACCCAAAGATAAATAGCAAGACAAGAAAGGAATGGGCAAGCAAGCAAGCTATAAAGTTCATCTCGACAGGAAGTACGAAGGCCTACTTCTGTAATAATTGACGATGGAATCGCGCTCGGAGCTTCTTGTCTAGGTCCGTCCTGACGTGGACCTAGAGCTGTTGTCTCTTTTTCAATGGGGGCCATATTTAGCGCATAAAGTTGTTGTTGCATGACCAGTTACGCATGGATCTGAAGCACAAGGACAATCATGTTTGCAAGGAAGACGCTCGTGCGACTGCAGATTCGAAAGTTGATGTCGCTTATGAGGAGTCGCTTAGAGGTCTCGAGGCTGTGGCACGAGAGCTTGCACGAGCAGACCGTCGCGACCTGACTCTGATTCTGGGACCGTGAGACCTAGTAGTCCGAGTCACTAGAACAAGACTAGGCAAACAGACCATCCAAGATCTTGCAAATAATTCCCCCTGAAGCATTCTCCCATTTCCCGGTTCACCGCACAGCTGCCGCTGCGGGAACAGCGAGTGCAAACTTTTTCAGAGGACATGGTAGACTAAAGTGTGAAGTCGAACGACGCTTACGTCAGCTCTTCTCCGCTTTCAGGTGGATCACGATTTGGACTGGGCTGTTTCCCGCGCCTACCGTCTTCTCCCCCATATACTACCCGTTAGCGCCTCAGGACATACGCTGGACCAGGAATATCGCGTGCAGGTCCATTATATTGTGCAGAGGAACCTTCCAACTCGCCTGGCTGAACGAGTAACTTATTTCTGCACACAAGCATATTAACCACCATGTCCTCATCATCATTATGGTCTCGCGTAGATGAGACGCCAGCACCCTCTGAACCATCCGACGTACCGATACCGTCTGTCGAAGAATTCTACTCATCGTGGTCGTTGTTTGTTATCTGCATTTTGCTCATTCTCTCGCTCCTCACCTCGTATTACCTACAAATCAAGAAAATTCGTGCCGTGCACGAAACTGTGGTCTCTATTGTCGCAGGCATGTTTGTTGGGATTGGAGTTAGGATATTCTTTGCAGGTGGTGGAGGCGAGAAGGATGCAGGGATGATCAGGGACATGCTAGGATTCAAACACACAGTGTTCTTCAACTTACTGCTGCCGCCAATCATCTTGAACTCGGGCTATGAACTGAAGCAGGTGCGTAGGCTTTCGAAATCTGCATGTTCTATGTCTAACATCATATACAGGCCAATTTCTTCCGCAACTTTGGTTCCATTCTGACATTTGCTTTCCTTGGGACATTTATATCCGCAGTCGGTGTAGGGTACGTGGCTTACGGTCTTAGTATTGTATTAGGGTTCGTGCTGAAGAAACTTGAATTTAGCGTCCTTGTATACATATACTCGTTCCTCGGTCTTGAATCTCTTGACCTCACCCTACTGGAGTGCTTAGCGTTTGGCTCTACGCTATCTGCCACAGATCCAGTCACAATCCTCGCAATATTCACTCAATACAAAGTCGATCCGAAACTGTATACTATTATCTTTGGGGAAAGCCTGCTCAACGATGCCGTTAGTATTGTCATGTACGAGTGAGTATCATACTCCGTTCTGAACCAATGCATATCATTAACGTACTATAGAACTGTGACCCAGTTCCATGGACAAGAAGTCTCCATATCCTCATTCTTCAGCGGTGTTGGGATCTTCCTCCTTTCGTTCAGTACGTCTATGTTCTTAGGCGTGCTCTTCGGTTTATCGCTCTCGTTATTACTCAAACACTCTTCCCTGCACCTCTATCACTCCATCGAATCGGCACTCGTCCCCCTCATTGCCTACATGTCCTATTTCATGAGCAATGGTCTTGGAATGAGTGGAATTGTCACACTCTTGTTTTGTGCTATTACGATGAAGCATTACGCCTACCACACTATGTCCCGCAGAACTCAACGAGCGACTCGATACTCTTTCGAAGTTCTCGCTAAAGTCATGGAGAACTTCATCTTCGTGTATCTCGGAATGGCTCTTTTCGTGTCCAAGGCAGAGGCTACCAAGGGGAGTGGTGCAGCGGTGGGCGGTCGTGTCAAGCCACTGTTCATCTTGGTGACCACTGTCAGCGTCATCTTCACCCGCTATGCCAGTGTATTTCCATTGTCAGAGATGATTAACTTGTATTCGCGGCGCTTCCGGCCTCATCTACCGTCTAGCATGACATCCTCTACGACGGCTTCGCCCACGTCGAGTGAGGACGAGCTCCCCCACTCCTACCAGATGATGATCTTCTGGGCTGGTCTGAGGGGTGCTGTAGGGGTTGCGCTTGCTGCCGGATTCAAGGGAAAGAACGCGGAGTCACTCCGAATGACAGTCCTTGTTGTAGTAGTATTAACCGTTCTTGTCTTTGGAGGAACAACGGCTCGCATGCTGGAAGTCCTAGGAATCAGAACAGGTGTTGATGATCCCGAAGGAGATGTGGAGGATTCTGACGACGAGGCTGGAGGAGAGAGCAAAGGATGGAGGAGTTATGGTAGGAGTCGGAGTAACAGCCGAAGACCAGCTGTCAGGAGATTCTCCTATAGAGACAGCGACCATGATGATAGAGCCCAGTCACCAGAAGGATATTGGAACCACCATAATCGGGAGTCGACTCATCGACAACCTCCTGGATCCCCCATACCATCCTCCCCATCTGAATACGACTCCGATGGCGCAGAGGTGCTACCACTTGCTCCTACGGCTTCTTATCCCTTCCCCGCCACATCTTCAGCTGGCCAACCTCCATCTGGCCCTGGAACACCGGAGGGCGGATCGTCAAGAGGAAAGTGGTTTCAGACCATTGATGAACAATACTTACTTCCTATATTTTCCAATGCTACTGCGTCGCGCTCCTTCCATGCACGGAAATCACTGCGAAACAGCCGTTCTGGACAAAATGAAGAGCTCTTTGACGCAGAGACCGACGATGGAGCAGACATAGGAGACGCAAGAACTATTGTTCTTGGTCCTGTTGGGGAGGCGAGGAGAGCGAATGGAAGCGGGAGTGGCAGAGCGACACCAGTTCTAATGGGTAGAGTTGGATCTCCTGGTGTTAACGGCGGGAATGGTAACGGCGGCGATAGAGTGCCACAATAGTCTACATGGAATTCCATTTGGGCATGCCAGCGTTTAACGCATTCCAGCTGGGGATCAGAATGGCTCACTGAAGCTAGACAAGAGTACAAGCGGCGAGCCGTAGCACACTTCCAGACTACCATACTAGACTCGGTTTCTTACGAGAATGCCACTTTGGATCTTGGTCTTGTAGTCCCAGGATACTCTATACTCTAGTATGGCTTCACATCGATATCAGTGATCAGATTCACAAATGTGGCTCACCTGAGTTTCACTCGCAGCCATCATCACGCATACTCGCCTCCTGAGAAACATGGCTCTGACCATTTTCGACCTCCCAGAAGAGATCATCAGCGCTGTGATTTCGTGGCTCGCCACTCCTGAAGAATGGCTGCAGCTCAGGAACAACGATACAGAGCTAACCTGCAAGTCTGATCTGTGTTCTCTTTCCCTTGTCTCCCGCTCTCTCCATCGCCTAACGCTACCTCTTCTGTTCGCTACTGTTACCGTTGATGGCGCAGAATGGCTAGATGGATGTCCGGAATCTCGAAGTACAGTGGAACTTACTTGCTTCTGCACATCCTTCGCAGACCTTGTAAAGTTGGTATTAATTCGATCTATTTACCTCAACTATGCTGATCTTGTGCTTTTAGGCACATACGAGTGCTAAAGTCAGGCTCGAGCCCTTCACGCCTGCTTATTGATGCCATAGTCCATCTAATCCTCAAGTCCAATCGCCTGCAAACAATTGCACTAGTGCAATCTAGCAATTGGGACGTACTCATTACGGACCACGCCTTCAGAGCTGCAATTTCGGACCATCTCTCGTTGACAACAGTGGTAACGCCAAGTTTCTCGGGCTCCTTTGAGTTCGACGAATCTTCTATACCATGGCTGTGTAAGCTTGTATATTGCCCACCCAGTCCTACCGAGCTATATTGGCACGCTCGGCCACTTTCTTCGGCTATAAAATATGGCCTCCGTGTCGTGAGGATGTGGATTGTGAACGAGAAAAGCGCCACATTTTGGTTGAATACCCATTCCCAATACCTTGAAAAACTGGAGGAGGTCTATATCACCAATACCTGTGACCGCAGTACATTACCTGCTCTGCAGGAGTTTGCACGCACACATTCTCATACATCCATAAAGCTTTTCCAACCCATATTCCAACCGCTTCTACTTCCCCTCATCAAGCTCGCAAATCCGTCCGAGTATCCACAGAAATATTCAGACGGCCGTAATGACCTCGAGACAGCCCTCCGATGCCACCCAAACTCTACATGGATTCACAAGCCAATTTCAACGAACTACAGTCCCCAGTCGGTTCCACAATTGATGTGCACCACACTCGAGGTCATTTTTGATGCCATGCGAAGTGGCTCAGAGGCATTCGCTAAGATCATCTCTATGCTATCGACAATTGTCCATCATTTTCCGTCACTCTCGACCCTGACTTGCAGTGCAAACTTGACACTATCGGTAACAGAAGAACAAGTGCGTCTTTTCTTGACGACTACTTACGAACCATATTCCAATATCTGCCATAAGATTCAGGCATTCTTCGTATGTTTACGTGGACTTAAGAGCTTGCAAAATCTCTCAATTTTTATCTCATTCGCCGAAAGCAGTTTAAAGCATCTCAAGGACATATATGCTCTGGCCTTCCACGTCCCAACTTTGCGGCTCGTCACAGAGAAGAATAGATTACACGGGAAATCAGTGAGGTACGTTGTAGAGCGCGATCCTCGTACCGGCGATGCTACACGCATACGCGAGGTCAGAGAAAGAAAGAGCTGGTTCAGAACAGAAAAATTGGTCAGCTGGCCACCCATGGAAAGTATCAGTGATATAATATAGTGATAGTGGTAGTAGTGTCATTTAGTATCAGGGAGGGAAAATGAGCACTAGCCGCCTATTTCTGAATGACACCGATGCTATTTGCATGAAAACTAGAGCTCAACCGTCCAATGTAACATCCAATGAGCCAGAGACCCTTATTAGAAATAAGTATTATGTATACGTACACTGTGCTTCACTCACTGTACTAGAGTATCTGCGTGGCGTATTGACCCTCGCTGATTTCTCCGTCTGTTGCTCTCGTAATATCCAATTCCTCTCAACTACTGAAGTGTCCTCAACTACTTCAATATAGCTGGGCGCTCTATCGGCTGTCGTCAAATATTTTCCTTTCCTTTGGACACTGAACTGTACTTCAGATCATTTCTGTGTTGCAACCAAGACTCAGGCAAGTTTCCTTTCTCTGGCATGCGCATTAAGCCGTGAGCAAGCTGAATTTGACCGCCATCGATAGGTAGCAGACTTATTTCAGTTCTCAGGTCAGCTGAAGCTCATTCCATCTCTCAACGTGGTCATATTCTGTAAGATCCAGCATCACATGCGATATCTCTTCACCCTGGCATGACAGGTGCCTTCCCTACACACCGTGACAATGGTAGTGGATATTTTAAGCGGCGCACAGGAGACATACGTTATAGATCGCGAAATAGATCCAAAGAAGGTCCCCTGGGTCTGCAGGGCTTCACCTTGGGATCAGAGCCAATAGGTTGACATGAGGTTCGTCCCTAAGGATGGCAACGCTATCTCGGTCTACATTTTGAAAGTATACACCTCAGTTTATTGTCAGACATGCTGTAGGCTTAAACAGGTGGGTCCCAGAGAAGACCATCAAGCTGAACACCCACATCCTTTGCAAATGACAATGCCTGCTCGTACGTTACACCACACTTGAATTTTTCGCCAGAGTTTCCTTCTTGTGTTATCAGGCGAATAGTGCACAGTTCGGCAATCTGCAGCGCATAGTTTCAGCTAGGCCGTGAAGTAAGGGCGAAGAATACTCACGGATTGCAGAACCCACACTCTGCTCTCCTCACCATCCTGCCGTTCTTCTGTCTCCTCGTTGTCCTCCAGCAGCGCACCTAAAATGGCGAGCAGTCGCTCTATACCAAAAGCCCCTGGTCCAAGGTACTCTTTTGGCATCTTCCCTGTGCTTGTTTTCCCATTAACAGCACGACGTTTGGATGGCGAGCGTCGCTTTCGTTTGCGCTCATCGACTCCTCGGCCAAACATTCGAAGATCAGACTTCGGCGGGTTTGTGGAAGCAATGTAGGAGGCAATGAGTAAATACTTTTGCAGCTTCGGCAAATGAAGCCTGTTCTCCTTTTCGCCAGCATATGACGACGAAGCAGCCTGTATATGAGGCAAAATTCTCTTCAGCATCCTCAATCGTTCTTCTTCGCCTGGATTATCGAGTATGCCATCAAAATGCTCTCCATAACGATCCACTTCCAGAAGTGGCTCTAAAAATACTGGCCAAGTACGGGCTGAAATTTTCTGCAATTGCGTAAGGGTGTCGGAGGAAGGGGAGGACAGAGAGGACAGGACGGCTGAAAGCAGGAAATCCACAAAATGAATGTACAGAGGTCGCAATTCGGCTGGTTCAGTGTAGCCAGACAAAAGCATCCGTTCTAAATCTTCTCGTTTGTAAGCAACCTCGAAGAACATGAACCAGGCAAGATCCTTACCTGACCTCGAAAAGGCGGGAACGTCGATGAAATAGGGATCTGGGCAACCCCCACCTAATACACGAATGTGTTCCCACGAGAATCTCGACGCAAAAATCACAGAAATATCAGGGTTCCCTGTCTGAATATCTCGTGAGAACATGCATTTCAGGCAGGGCCAACATGACGAACCAGTTCGGGCAGGCGAGTGAATGGAATGAACAGCTCGGGCTTTAATTTCTCCGGCTTTGATACTAGAATCTGGGATTTCAGAGGATTTGAAGAGATGGCGTGTATAAAAGAATCTAGGGAAGGAGACGATGACAGAGGCAAACGAAGTTGAGAAAGAATAGAGGAGAACAAAATCCGTGGTGTAAAGCTTGTTTGGGCATTGACATGTGCCACCGATGGCATCGAGCTAAGAGATTGTACAAGCGGATTGAGCGAAGATGGGGCGTGGACGTAGACAAAAGGCGGAGGAGCGCATTCAAGGAGCGTCGTTAACTCGTCCATGGTGGCCTTTCGAAAGAGCGACGAATCACGTGGACGTGTTGTATGCTTACAGTTTGTTTGTCCGTCTTTGCATTCCACTGCCACTCCGGAGCGGCACTAGCTTGAATGAACAGTTAGCTTCATCTTTCCTTGCTCTCTTCCTGGCATGCTATCACCTATGTTCACCCTTTATTCATTACCCGCTACTCTCTGAGCGGTGTCTGTAATTTCGCTATCTGCTCAACTCTGTGGGAACTTGGTTTACTGAACCGCAAACACAACCTTGATACCGTGGTGCGATTGCGCAGTATTCATGCGAGGCATGCACCGGCATAAATCCTCGCGAGGAACTAGTAAAGAGAGGGCTTTGTCTGTGGTCGATGCTGCTATTGAAACAATCAAGATTCTACGAGGTTTCGTGCCACTGGAGCCAGCACAAGGAGCACTTGACTCGCTATGCACTCTTTTGCAACTTTTACAGGTATATTGCAGCGCAGCATCTACAGCTCTGTATATATCCTTACCTTAAGAACCTTCTAGACTCATATACAGAACCAGGACGATCTTTCCGATATCGCAGAGCGCTGTCAACGAGTGGCGTACATCACCAAGAAAGTCATGGAGAATGATCAGCGGGAACTTGACGACGGCATGAGACAGGCCTCCCTGAAACTCCAGACGTAAAGCGTACCTCATTGTCGTTACGAATCTTTCTAAACATCAGTTCAGTGCAGTGGATAGTACGCTGGAATCCATTCAGCAGAAGCGCCAACGACGAACATGGACAAAAGTTTTCCGTGCACATAGAGACAGCGAAGAGCTTCAGGGGCTGAAGGAAGCGCTACGTGACTTTATCGCTGAATTTGACGTAAGTATCATGCCATAGTCCCCTTTCTCCCTGATCTAACGCAAAAACAGATCGAGCTTGGGGTAGTCGTGAACTTGGATGTCAAAGCAATTTTGCAGTGGGTCAAGGTACGTATAGATTGGCAAGATAGGCGTGCAATTGCTAACAAGAAACTTCCACAGGCCCAGGAAGCTCAGAAGATCACTTCTATTAATATGTGTGCCACTCCATCTACGATGTTTTAAAATGCTGACCCATTAATCTCAAGGACATTCGCACTCTTCACCCCACCAAAGCCTCCAATATTTTTCGGCAGAGATGACGTTGTTGAAGCATGCGTCAACGATCTCAAGCATCCAAGCACTAAGCACGTCGTGCTCATTGGAACCGGAGGAATGGGGAAATCCACTATCGCCAAAGCAATCCTCAACGAGAAGTCCATCGTAGCCAACTTTGAAGCTCGCCTGTTTATCACCTATGATGGCATTCCCGCCTCCTCCATGACCTATCAGACATTTCTGAACAGTATAGGAGAGTCTCTTGGACTGTCAGCACCGACTTCCAGAGCTATTCTCCAGCACCTACTACCAATGAACGCTTTGCTGGTCATTGATAATGCAGAATCATTCCTGGACGCCCCCGAATCCGACATTGGGCTCATTTATAGGACGCTTGAAGACATCGGCGCCCAGTCATCTACTCGCATCATCATTACCACTCGCAATACCGAGACAATACCCCCAAACCTTCCTTGTCATCGCCTGCAGATCTCTGGGCTTGACATGGAGGCTGCTCGTCAAGCATTCCTTGCCGTGTACCCCATGCCATCCTTCGATGCGAAGATCGCCGAGATCCTCTCTGACCTCGAGCATCATCCCCTCTCCATCAATATTCTCGCGAACGTGGCGGTCATGAATGATTGGAGTCCCGGAGAGCTGGCGAAGGCATGGAGGGAGCGTCAGACTGAGCTCCTTGACGGTGCTCAGGACGACAAATACCGCAGTCTGCGCGTCACAATCGAGTTGTCAATCAAGGCTTTCAAGGACAGACAGACAATTCTGGAACTATTGCGCGCAATTGCGTTCTTGCCTCAGGGCATACATATAGATGACCTTGCAGCGATCTCCCACTCAGCAGATATCATTTGGCAAGCAGAGAGAGCTCGCCGCTCATCTCTGATCTACCGTCTAGGCGATCGCTTGACAATGTTGGCACCTGTGCGAATGTATGTCGCGAACAAGTATAACCACAGTCTTCACTACGATGACACAAATCTCTCTGCTATCCGCGATCACTACTATGGTCGACTTTTAGCAGACGGTAGAAATTTCGTGCAAAAGGAGCACGCCAACATTGACAGAATTCTGCACTTTGACTTATCGTCAGAGCGTTATCGCTCTAATGCCGATATTCGACTAGAAGCGCTTAGCATGGCGAGTTTCTTTATAGAGCACGTATGCTACTCATATTTTTGTCCGATCACAAGCCTCTGGACAGTGCTGGCAGTCGACCTTGACAACAGGCTATACGATTCCGAGATCCTTTCGCTCGAGCATCTTAGTCGTTCTCTAGTACAGCTATGCTGGGCTCAATACCACCGAACTCGTTATCATGAAGCTCTCGGTGGATTGGAGATTGCTGAACTGTTTTACCGCAACCATGCCTCAGTTCGCAACCGGTATCTGATGGAATGTATGAAGCTGAGGGGTTTCATATACCAAGCACAAGGGAAGCTACCGCTTGCGGAGGCAGCTCTGCAAGAAGGACTCCATCTTACACATTCACGGGGCGAATGGGTTGCGAAAGCCCTTTTCTGCCATCCGCTATCTCGACTAGCTCTGCGAAGAGGAAGGATACCAGAAGCAAAACTACTCGCAGCTGCTGCTATGGATGACTTTGAATCCGATAACCAATTCCTGCAGACCACTCCGTTGCTACAGAAAGCAGAGATTCATTTCTTCGAAAGAGACTTCGATAGCGCACGGGGATGCATTGCCAGAGCCATGGAGGTGGATCAATTGCATGACGACGGCAAGAAATGCGTCCGCATCTTGAATGGGAGAGCTAACCTCGAGGCTTGGGCGGGGAACATTGCGGAGGCTGAGAAGTCCCTAGACGAAATTTTACGGGTCGAGGGTAAACCGGGAATGCCAGCAATCTCTGAGCATGTGAGAGCGCTGAGAGGAAAGGCGTACTATCAAGCGATTGCAGGCAACGTGGACGGTTCTCGCGTATCTCTGGAACAGGCATCTGCGTTGGCTGTGGAGGGCGGAGTGGTGGGATCATCGGCCGAGGTGGCATTGACATCTGCATACGTCGAACTCGTTACTGGTGAACCCACTAAAGCGAGAGTGATTCTGAAGTCGCAGCTGGATGGCCAAGATGAAGAAGATATGCAGTGGGTAACAATTCTTTGCAGAGCACTAGGAGAAGTTGCGTGTGTCGAGAAAAACACGGACGAGGCAAATGCACAGTTCGTAAAGGCGCAAGGCTTGTGCACCACCATGGGGATACAGCCGCGGTTTTTGTATGTGGGATATTCTCACTGGGATGCACTGACAGGCGAGTATGATGGGTGGTCAAGGTACCAACGAGAGATTTCAGGCGTTGTAAAAGATATCTGAGTTCTCGCCGTCTTATCTCGAGCACTCGAGCAGCCGCAACTAATAACAAGAGTACCGCCAGCAGTGAGTGCCGCGTGAAAATGTGGCAAGCAAGTGCATGAAAGGGTGCTTTTGTAATTGCGTGAAGAATGTTGCAGCAATGGTTGAATAAATGATAATGTACATTGTCCTTGGCTGTGCTTATTTGGTCGCACTAGATGAAACTCCCGAATGTCCTGGTACTGTGCTCGAGGCTTTCGCAGTCATATCCGTAGAATTGAGGCGGGCTCCCCCTTGTTCATCTAGTGTGTGGATATTGCGTTAGCGCCTGCTTTAGTGAGAGGAAATAGCGACACGCACTGTACATTGACTTTTCTCCTTCTGCTGACTTGGCACTCTGTTGTGAATAGAGCATGGCGGCGCCTGCAAGTGTTATGCCTCCAGCCAGAGCTATTGCCTACAGAATGAGAAAGAGAGAACATCAGCTAAGACTCCCAGGGCACGAAACGGATGGACGAACGAGATGTCTGCCTCCTGGTCCGCTGGCCATTGTTTCGTTCGGAACGGGGTGGTGGAAAGTGAGTAGTAGTGAGTAGTGAGTGGTGGGGTATGCGGAAAGATTAGGGCAGTGGAAAAGCATTTATAGTGATTTGTTTATTTGTTTATGTGTTGTAATACTGACGTCACCATATCACACCCACTTGTACCCATAAAGCAATCATTTAATGAGCACCACTGATGCACGGATTCGGGGCTCCGACGAGACAGCAAAGCAGAAAATCCATTACAATCCATGGTATACAGCAGCAGACAAAATCCTGGTTTATTACTCTAGAAAGTGAGGTCTTCACTATACTGCTTCGTCTTCTCCAACGCCTCAGTGTAAGCCTTGATTCTCGAGTCAAAGCATCCGATTGCGTCCTTGCCCAAAGGCACATGCAGAGGTGGGCTCTGGAGCTTCGAAATCGCGTAGATGTTCTTGATGAGCTTCTCGGGGTCGCCAAGCAGTGGGGATTCACCTACGATTACCATTAGCACATCAAAATCAGCGGTTGCAAATCGACGTTTGCGTACCAGTCATCATAGGGGCAAAGGCGGCTCTAACTTGTCGGGAAGGTAGGCTCTCATTGCTGTAGGCGGGATGGATCTCTTGGACGATAGGGTTAACCATGACCATAGGAGTCTTGAACCAGCCGGGGCAGAGGATAGACACTTTGACGTTCCATGCAGGATCGCATTCTGCCGCAAGACCTTCAATAAGGGCTTCGCCAGCGAATTTTCTGTAAACGAAGAAGCGTTAGTGAAAACATACGTAGATCTGATGCAAACACTCACGTAGCACAGTAGTAGGAGGCAGCAGGGGTTGTGGCAACACCGAACATAGAGCTCATGTGCAACAATAGTCCGCCCTTGCCTTTCGTGTTGTGGTCACGGAACTGCTTGACAGCCTCGATAGCAACATAGGATGCACCCCAGAAGTTTACCTATTCCGCTCCAGTAAGCATGAGAAAGCGATGTATGAAAGAAAAGAGCTGACATCGAACTGAGCCCGCGCGTCTTCTTCTTTGGTGCTCTCTACTTCACCAATGATACCCCATCCGGCATTTGAGAAGACAACGTCAATATCTTTGAAGTGTTTCCTGCCCTCCTCGAAAGCTTTGATGACGTCGGCCTTCTTGGTCACATCGAGCTGGAGAACGAGGAGCTGGGATTTGGGGTATTGTGCGACGAGGGGATCGAGCACAGATGGCTTGCGAAGGGTTGCGATGACGGAGTCGCCAGAGGCAAGGGCGAGCTCAGTGAGGAGACGTCCAAAACCGGTGGATGATCCAGTGACTGGAGAGAAAGTAGTCAGCGACGAGCTGTTAGGGAAATCCAATCGAACATACCGAACCAAACGCGTTTCTGGGATGTAGTGGTAGACATGATTGGATGGGAAAGAGGGGGGAAGAGGTGAGTGAGGAATCGATTGCAAAAAGCAAGGTCTTTTATAGATCGCCCCTCATACCTCCGTATACTGTAACGCGTGCGTGATTGGCACGCATAAAAAATGTTCTGATGATCACGATGTAATATCCTTCCTTAGTTTCGGTCCGCTGATAGCGAGATGGATCTATCGAAACGAGGATAGGTTAGTGCAGGACTAGGCGTGTTCTTTACGTCGAAAACAGCACTGGAAGTCATGGATCTCCAGCGGAGATGCTGAGGGTATTCATTCAAGGTCTTGAGCCGGCCGCAGCGGGGAGCGTGTTCCATAATCGTGTCGTCCAAGAAATCGAGAAGGTGATATAGGGGTACGACAACACGCGGCGCGGTTCTGGTCGTTTACGGAAACAGGATACGAGGGCGGACAGGGTGGCGGTATCCAGCAACCAGAAGAGAGTAAAAGAAAGGCCGCTCGCCATGACAGCCGTCGTAATCTGTAAAGCGATACGAGCCTGGGAGCATCAGGAACATTGTCGGGGGAAGTGGACATGTACACAGTACGTGCTGTATGTGGACTGCAATACTGCGTGTAGCGAGTATGACTTTGTGATTATTTTCATGCGGCAATCGTGAACAAATGATGGAGATCGCTAGTTTCGCGAGACAGGTCCATCTCTTCGATAGTATTGTCAGACAGAGTCACTACTGAACCGAAGACATTCATACGTCTCTCATCTGCATACGTCTGCTAGAATCTAAAAGAGGAATTATGAGGGGCTCAGGGTAGTTATATGGCAGAGCTCGGTCAAAGTCATCGATTTATTGCACGTGTACATCTGCATCCAATATGTCGCGTTTTCAGAGTCGCGGTGAGTTCATGCAAGGCTGCATTCTCTCATCTTCGACGTTGCATATTCTCGGGTCTATAGCACGGTCTGAAGAATGATAGTGGTCTGCGTCTAATTAGTGTATTGAGTGCCGCTGCATTTTGACTGATTATAGCTTGAAGTACTATACACTAATATGTTTCCCCTGACATTCGAGCCAGCATTCCATCATTTATGGCTTTCGGCTCAGCTAGGTCTTGTTATGCACAATATCAACACTCTAAATAGAGATCTGACTCTTCATTCAAAGTGCACAAGCCCCTCGCTGAGAACCGGATCTTCACCCAGCCCATTCGTAGGGACGTGGTTAAAGAGTGATTATTGTAATAACAAACGAAATCTAAATGCAGGTCTAGATCTAGCAAAATACCGCTTACAACCGCTCCCCATCTTCTATCGATTTCAGCTCTGTGTTCTTGTCTTGTACCTCGGGAGAGTGACTCGTGTTCATGTTCAAAAGCATTCCCGGATGTGCAAAATTAAATGAATAGAGAGCTAACACGACCATAGCCCCATCGAGAACATCTACAATGAAGCAACACGAGTAAGAACCAAGACTGACAGCGAAAGGGGGGTGCATGCTTACTAAAGTAAACCTCTGTTCTGATAATTCTACCTAGCCAGCCATCTGCTAGTTCCACCTCTCGGTATACCGATCTAGAATAAAAGAATTAAGTAAGGAGCAAGAAGTGGCGGAATGAACAAATCTCACCGAATAAATATGCAAAGCGTGCAAAACAGCAGCCCTGCCATGAGTGTTTTGTGTTTTATCGTAGAAGGTCTCTTTTCAGAACTCAATGGAGACCCCTTGAGGCCAAAAGAGAGCTGGAATTTGACAGGTTTCGAGTAACGCCAGCGATAGAAGAACTCAGCCATGAGTGCAGAATAGGTAATGATCGAAACTGAACCGTTTCATCATCAGTTTCACTATCAATAATGTGTGTGGAAGACACGCACCAAGTTGAAGGGTAATTCCACCAAGCATTATAGAGCCTCCCTGGCGCCTTCAGTAAGCAATAAGTCGGCAGAAGAGCAGGCGATCAGGCATACTCGTTCAGCTTGTTCTAAGCTACCTATCCGCTGTCCTCCGGCAGCGATAGCTCCTCCAACAGCTTGAACAACCAACGATACAAGATCCTGTGTGGCAACATTAGCTTTTTGGCACTTGAGTGCTCGTGAGATACCAGCGTACGAGTGAGGTAAACAGCACAGTATCTGGCACCAAGTCAGCTTGCTAACGATCACACATTAATACACTAATACGCACAAAGCATTGGGGCCAAGCGACTGTACTTTGAACCAAGTTCGCCTATGACCCTTCCAAATATGATGAAGCAGGCTGCGAGCAGCGGTGTTGGGCCCAAGATGGTGCATATAATTCTTCGGAAAAGCGGTGGTCAGAATACAACCTCGTGGTCTTACTGCTGGCATCAAGTTCTCACTGCATCAAGAATGGGTTCAAAGCCCTTGGATTCTTGCTACTCCATAGACGTCCTGCCCATCCAAGTATTTCTAATAGACCGCATGCAAACGCTGTGACCAGCATCCAGTAGGTCCGATACCGCACGGCTTGAGCTAAGTGTATTACTGATGTTCACATAGTCAGCGCCGCGTGTATCAACATGTAAACATTCAGACCTACTGGTAGATACACTGTACAGAGCAATGAACAATGCGCAGATCCAGAGAGTTGGAATATATCCATACAACCCACCCCCGACCTGAGGTCTAGGTTCATCGGCACCGTCCATATCAAGGAAGCAAGAACAGCAGAAGGAGCACAAAGTTGACGGGGAAATCAGACGAGATCTTATACTTTTGCCCTCGGAGCGGCCCCCGGTCGACCGTCAAACTGTCGCTAGGTCAGCAAGCCTTCAAAGGTCCAATCACGGATGTTTTCTGAGCTCAAGGCCGACGGAGGTTTTCGTATAGAAATGCCAATTACAATGCTTATAATTCTGGCTGGGCCAATAGGCAAAGTATTAGTGCGCAACCCCAATACTCAGCGCTGGGTATTGAGAGTAACAGTAGCAGAAGAAGAAGATCGATTTGAGCTCGGGAAGCAGACACGACGATGGCGTGGGAATATCCTGCCGCCACATTCCCGCCGACTTCGTTAACAGTTCTCCTGGTCTCTCGCCATCACCATCCTCCTACGCTTGCTGCGTATTCTTGCTTTCACGTTGATCTTGGCTATAACACTGTAAAATCTTCCCCACCTTCTTTAATATTCCATCGATGCCTCCCATTCCAACTGCTCGTCGTCTTGTCAGTCGTGACTTGCATGCGATTAGGGTAGAGAACATCCCACTCAACGGTGAGCTCGCCTTTTCTTCCTTCTCATATATTGCATAACTCATGAATATCGCTTAGTTAACCGCCGTGAAGTAATCGCCTTGTTCAATACTCTGGTCGGTGAGTGGACTAGCATACAGTCTACTATACCAATCCGTCATTAACGATTAATCCTGTAGGTGACGTGCGCGGGTCCTCTGATGTTATGGCTGCTTGTGGAGGGCATCTAGAGATCTATTTCTACTCGAAAGACGCTGCCAAGTGAGTTTTCTGTCGATCTTAATAGCACTCTTAGTCGTCTTATCTTTTTTGCAGAAAGGCCTTGTGCATGTCAGGATATACGATCGCTGGCACTGCGCTGTAGGTATCCCTCTCTACGCATACATATCCGGCACTCATTTTCCATGGTGTCAGGATCGTCACTTATGCCAACAGCTCATACGAGAGCAAAGAACTGCATCACACGAAGCCAGGCGACACTCGTCGTAATTTGTATGTTCTTGGACTACCGTTTGATTTGAACAAGTATGCTACTGCTTCTCGTGCTTTCCGTCGCACTCAACTTGCGTTTTAGGCAAGAATTTGCCGCTGTATTCTCTCAATATGGCACCGTGGAACACTGCGTCATCCTCGCCACTGTCGATAATGCCTCTCGCCGTAGAGGCTTTGTGGTCATGGCTAGCCATGCCGATGCGAAAAGGGCTATGATTGCCCTCACGCGTACGCAAATCAGGCGAGTCGTTCTCAAGTTCGCCGCCTATGTATCAACTGACGTGGGACTCAGAGGACACGCCATTGACATCTCGTGGTCAATCGTGCAGCGCTCGCAAGGCTCGTACACTTTACGCTCCCACTTTTATTGCGGCTATACTGAAACAATGCAAGACAGGTTTTCTCGACGGTGGAGATCGTGGTGTGTTTCGGGATGAACATACTGCTCAAGATTCGCCTGCTCCAGCAACTGACGCTGCCGAATACATCGATTCGCCCCCAAAAGACGACGCTGTTCCTTCCTTTGTCCCTTCTTCGGTGCCTTCTACTGCTATCCTCGTATCCAACCTGCCTCAGGCGTTGTTCTCCGAGATTCAAGACTTGAATCCTCTCTTGTGTCCTTTCGGCGAACTCAAGAAAATCGAGATTGTTTCTAGATCGGAGAACTCGATCAGCGTGCTGACTGATTATGCATGTCTTGAGAGCGCAGTCGAAGCTAAGCGTACCTTGGAAGGACAAAACTATCTCGATTCAGTTCTTGCCATCCAGTATGCTGTCTACCCTCAAGCCTTGGAGATGGAGAATCCCAGTGCAGTCGACAACGATCGCTTCGAGCTCTATGGATATCGCAGCGGTCTCCCTCTCGGCGGAGACGAAGCTGGAAAGTTTGCTAACGCATACACCGGCTATCACGAGGCTCATGGCCTAGGGGCAACCACTCTTCAGTCTCGCCCCTATGCACTACCTTTCGACGCACAAAGGATGTACTTTCCGCCCACACTTTCGCGCTCTAGCTCTATGAGTTCTACTGGGTGTGTTTGATTCCTGATGACCATTACAACTTACTTACGTGTTTTTCTCCTATGAATAGTTCGATGAGCTCTAGGTATGGGTATGTCTGCGGTGGCTTTCTCATTTATCGCCGTGTGCGGACTTACTACATATTCCTAGATGGAGTACCCCCGGAGAAGGTCGGATCGTTCCTTTCTCACTGAACGACTCTACGAACGTTTACGATGCTAGTTCGCTGCAAATCCCTGCCTATCTGTAATTGCCCTGCTATCTGCTCTGTTCGCGTTGCACATTCTTTCTCAGTCTGCATCTCGGTGTCCTGGTGTTTGTTTGTTTGTTTCTCTCTGTGTATGAATCCTTGCGCTACCTCGTGATCATTCGGATGTTTTTGTAAGCCCTCCTCTAGATTTACATAGATGTGAAATTCTAATATTCGCATTGGCACTAGTTGCCGAACAATCGGATATTGTACCTAAGAAATACGATCTCAATTTGTGCCAACAGTAGAGTGAACAAATCGGTCAATGCAGGACGCTCGATGTATTCAGTAGTAAGATATATAAAGAAAGGTAAGGATGCAACCACGATAATGTAAGGGTAGAGTCTGGCTTCAGTGGAGGAGGGCTGTAGATAATAAGTGGCTCAGCATGGCCTCTACACGAGGATCACACAAGCGTACCTGGTGACTACCGGAGTGGGGCTAGTCTTCAGGGCGTTACCAAGCTGGTGGGCCAGGTATTTCACGCTTCCAATCTGGAGGTCCGGGCTTTGCGCTCTTCCAAGCTGGGGGACCACGCTTCCAGTCTGGAGCACCATCCTCTTCCTCTCGTTTCCAATCTGGGGGACCACGCTTGGATCGAAAAGTCAATAACTGCATAAGTAGTTCGCTGAAGTAGGGCTATACCTTCCAGGCAGGAGCGCCTCGCGTCGTCTAGCCAAGAGCAGAATGGTTTTGAGCATGGGGAGATTTGACGTTAGGAATGGAATCGGAGTTTCGTACCTTCCAGTCTGGAGGACCCTTTGGAAAGTAAGTAGTTAGCTGGCATGTTTGTAGCTGTGGAGTCTCTCGATGGACATACCCGTTTAGCATCTACATTTACTACAGCAGCATTTGCCTGTTATCATGGCAGATTAGAAGACGTCACGACACGACAAGCCAAAGTAAGAGAAACGCACAACTGGCAGAGCATCAACCGATACCGCGAAGACAGAAACAACGGAGAGTATCTGAACAAGCGTCAAGCGCATTGTGGGGGGAGATGGTGGTGGTACTAGGTCAAGAGATTTTTGGGCGTACGGGATATGCGCAAATTGGAAACTAAGTATCAGGGGATTGATGGAAGTTTGGAACATAAGGAACGGCCCTCAAATTCTCGCGTGGCGTGCTCCAACAAAGCCTTGATAAGGGAATGCGATGGCAACATGAATGTTGTTTACACTCCCGCTATTAGAGTATAATATATTGGATTCGCAGAAGATTTGAATAGTTCTTCTAGAGCCCACATTGTGGTCAGTTAGGCCACTTGTCCAAGTGGAAACGAAAGAATTATTTCGTGCTTCCAAGCATGGCCAAGCCTAGAAGTATCGATGAGCATAGGAACAGCGTAGTAATCTGAAGCAGCCTCCCCCGTTCCTGGATAACAAAAGGAATAATAATAAGCTTTTTGTGAGTGTGGTATGGCTGCTACAGGTCATGAGTTTCCAGGAGTTCCCCCAGTAGGCTGGGACCTACGTTCGTGATAGGGAAGCTTGGGAGTTTCACACTCCGTAAGATTGCCGACGAGCGGCAAATCGCTGTGTAAGACTTGTCAGAAAGCCATCACACTCTTCTGTACCAACTGCTTTCTTGTGTATATAAATTTCTAGCCGCTTGATATCCACCAGTTCGACATATCCAAGCTTGAGGCGCTTTATTCCACTAATTCTAGACGTTCGTATTCGACTGTTCGCTCAGCCGGCAGATATCGGCAGAGAGCCGTTTTGAAACTCCGATCAACTTTCGAAATTCGAGGGTTCCCTTGCTAGGCAGGTATATCAGGTACTAGGCGTTATAGTGGTCACAGGTGAACATTATCCTAACGCCGGGTCTTCCGGAAGTGTGTGTCTTCACTGACTCTTCACACTTGAGACTACTCAGGGCTACTCGAGGGAGAGCAGGGGAGCCTCATGATCATGACATCGTCGCCGCCACCGCCACGATGGGCCACTGAGGTTGCAGAGGATGTCGTGCACTCGAGAGGCACTTGATTCGTTATGAGCTACAGCTTATCAACATCAGAAAGAATATCCGTTTCGAGGAGTTACTGCAGGGAACAACGGGTACTGTACTATGTAGTGCCTTGCAGTACGGGCATCTCCAAATACTCACTACTAGCGCATTTCCACCCTACGGAACAGTTCTCTTGTGCTGTAAGTTTAATGGCGGAAGATGACACAAGACCAGAGCACTAGTTGAGGGTGGGCCACCCAACATGTCAAGAAAATACACCGGTCCAAGTGTCTTGAGCTCTCGAAGACAACTCACTGCGAAGACTCACCTGGCTTCAGATATCCTATAGCATTGCTGATAACTGTTAGACGGACAGCGCGGCTGGACACTTGTAATGATCCCATCGAAAGGGCACGCAAGTAAGCAGCGAAGGGCTTCGTGACCGTGGCATCCCGGTCGTGTGTGTATGGCTGCGGGAATAGTCTCGAAAAAGTACAGGTTCTCTAATAGCAGCTTACCAAGCACATACGACCCTCCATTCCTCTGGGTTTATAAGATAGTTGACGCGCTGTCGATGTCGGAAAAGCTGTAACGCAGCGGGAGACTGTCAGGAGCCGCATAGATTTCCTTTTGGTTTTTCCTTCAAGTTCCTAGCGGAGAGCTTCTTGTCTTGCAGGAAGAAATGGATGGCTCGTGCTAGCTGATCTTTGCTTGAAATAACACTTCAAGATGCGCTACGCTCACTACATTTGCCGCAGTATAGCCGTCGAGAGCTCATGAAAGCGATGTTCCCTTCCACGTTATTCACCACCTGAAACCAGCTCGAGTGCGTCCTCGTAACAGTAGCGGAAGGCCCCTCTCTAAAGTTGTGTACCGGAGTACTTTCTTTGGGGAGAAAATGGATCTTTTCAGGTGGTATTTGGTCTGTGAAAATGTCTGACAGATTGAGATGGTTGCTCGACAACGTCCTCTGTTTCTTTCACGTTTTTCGAGGCTGACTACTATTAAATTTAGACCAACAACACATCCAACCCTTGTGTTTATGCTTGCCTGTGGATTCTAGCCTTCTTTGTTGTAGGTTTGGTGCTATGATCATGCATGCTAACTTCTGTAGGGCTTTTGCATCCGGAAATCCATGGTCAAATGGTGGCGAACCATTGTTCATGCGCATATACGCGCATGTGCCAGCTCCACAATACTATTGGGTAACTAAATCGATTGGCCTCGAAGCCGCACCGGTACTTGTTTTGGACGTATGGCATATAGATATCGGGTGTTTCCCATCATCAGCTGGAAACAAATATGCTCTTCTCTGTAACGTTCATCTCTGCTCGGGGTTCCTGGAATCCTGGAATGAAGGTATATAAGGCCTTTTTTGCGTTTTCTTGCGCTGGTCTTGCGTTACCCATACTTTCTGGATCTTTTCATTATGCCTGCTCCTAGCAAATTCCTTGCTATCGCCAGCGTAACCCTCTCTGCTGCCTCGAGCACACTCGCTCAAGATTGGTCTATACCCTCCAACTGGCGGGAACCCTCGACCGACTTAGGCTGGGTGGATCGAATCAATACTGCACAGGATGCAATTAATAGCATTAACTCTCAATTAGACCCCAGTACGGCAGAATGTATGTCTTCGGATCCATCAAGGAGTTGGCCTTCTCGCTGATAGATTTTCTTGATTTGCAGACAGTGGGATTGGCTATTGGCCCACTGCCAACGTACTCTCATCTCTGGGCCTCTTGGACTACTATACAACTCTCGATACCAACCGAGACACTGTTACTTCTTCCATCTCCAAAGCTTTCTCTCTATATGGGCATGCTGACAAGTTCCAATACAATGACGACGCACTATGGTGGGGAAACGCAGCTTTCTATGCTTACCTCGTCAGTTTTCCCTCCATGGCTGCCGAGAATATATAAGCTAACAAGATAAACGTAGGCATATGAAGACACAGCCATGCTCAATCTGGCAATCGACAATTGGAATGGTGTTGCTCCCTAGTAAGAACACTCTTCTGGCACGTTGTTTCGACACGTAGAGCTAATGGTTTGCGGTCCTCTAGTCAAATTACAGAGGAATACGCACAAGCGGGAAAACATCCTCTTAAGGATACAGCGATATCAGTGAGTAAAAGAATCGATTCCTGACCTTATCGTATTAACGATCGCTTTTGTCTAGTCCACGTGTACCAATGGCGCTACAATGGCTGGTGGCATGTTCTGGAGGCCCACTGCAGACGACTCTTCTGTTAATGCGATCACAACTTCGCTCTTTGCCACGTAAGTTCGATATTCTGCGCGGAGAAAGCTGTTCTGACTATTGAAATGACTTTTCTAGTCTTTCTGCGTATTTAGCGCAAGCAACAGGAGACGACAAGTACCGCAGCGCAGCGGAGCTCGCTGCAAACTGGGTTAATAACCATCTCTTCGCACCTACCGGAGACCGTCACCTGGTGTGGGACGGCATTGGTCCCAGCGACTGCGCTATCACCGACTGGACGTTCACCTACAATCAAGGCAAATTTATCGAGAGTGCTGGCTTGCTCGCAGATTTGACTGGAGATGCCAAATACGTCACTTGGATGCAGGATGCTATCATTGGTGGAACGAAGGGTGCTCCGTGGACTGGTACAGACGATGGTATCATCACGGAGGGACAAGAAACGCCCCAGTCAGAAAACGGAGATGGCAGAGGATTCAAAGGTCTGTCACATCTCCTTTTATTATATCAAACACAGAGTCTGACTGTCTCTGTACCAGCCATCTTTATCAGAAGCTTAGCGATTGCTAATAACCGCGATGTCAATTCAGGAAATACTGGCCTGCAAGATTTGGTTAGGTCTTACATTGACGTTCAGGTATGCCACATGTGTTACCATATTCCTGTTCTACAACTGACGAAATACCGTAGTATAACGCTCTTCTGGACCTCGCACGAAATGGAAATGACTACTCGCCGTTGTGGCATGGACCTTTCGAGCAATTCTACACTCACGGACAGATGTCAGCTGTTCAAGTTTTAGTAGCTGCAGTCACAGTGAACGAGTAGAAGATATTTCTCCCTTCGATGGCATACAGCACCTTTTCATACTGTCTTTACTGTTTTTACTTGGTGGACCAATGAAGATTTGCAGAATAAAGAATCAGATTCAAAACAAAGGATTGAATACAAAGTGTCTAATGAAGCCCCGACGGGTCAGCGAAATATTAATAGCAATAAAGTATTCAAAGGATGGAATCTGAGCATTAGTTTGGAAGCTTGTAGCCTCCGGGGACCAGCTTCTGGAAGACCAGGTCAGGATCGTAGGTTGCCTGGATCTCCTTCATCTTGGAGAGATCCTCAGGAGTAAGAGAGCTCTCGTAAACGGGCTGAGAGGAGTCAATGTAATTCATGTACATGAAGGGGCGGAGGATTCCCCGTTCCTCTGCAATATCTTCGATCCATTTGAGGTATTCCGCCATGGTATCCTGGATGACTTTATCGTCTTCGGCATTTTCCCAGGTAACTTTGATAACGAGCACTGTTAATTCACCTCGTCAGCATGTCATCAAGGAAGAGAAGAGGAAATGCGTACACATTTGCGTTTCGTTGACATTGTTCGAGGCGATGGGAGTGTTTGGCTGGAAGTAAGTTGCAGGCCAAGGTTGAATTCCTGTAACCCAAGATAATCCGGTGATATTGGCCACGCCTTCGGCTTCAAATAGCTCCTTTCCTTTCAGGAACTGGTCACCATGGAAAGGTCCTATACCCCTGGTAAGTCAGAGAATGCTTTTGAAGAATGCTGAAACATAGATCGTACCATTTGCCACAGTATTCCTCGAGTATGACATGGTGCGGAGTCGAACTGGATCTCGGATGCCCTCCAAAGTATCTACCATATTCTTCACCGACATATTATCAACCGCAGGCTCGACACCCTTTGTGAGAGTCTTCCACAGTTCAGGCTCCGGCTGATCCGTTCTGAAAGCCATGGGAAACTGGAACGTGTAGTTGCCTCCGCTTGCGAGGTAGAACAGCTGAATGCTGCCAGCGACAGGGTTGTTGTCTGTCTCCGCAGCATATTCAGCGAAATTGTCGAGGAGGATGGGTGCATCTTCAAGGTCGAAGATCTGACTCCCAGACCAGAAAAGACCAGTGGGGTAGACCTTGAGAGTGTAGGCTGTGACGACACCGAAGTTATTGGATCCTAACTTGAGTGCCCACCAAAGGTCGGAGTTTTCTTGTTCATTGGCGCGGAGAATTTCGCCTGATGCAACGACGATCTCATACTCGATGATGTTGTCTGAGGCGAGACCATGGTCTGGAGAAAGGAAGGAGATACCGCCTAAACGAGACTAATTTTAGTGAAGGGAAAGCACATGTGCAGGAGCTACTCACCTCCAATCAAGAATCCACCAACTCCGACACCAGGATCTCTTCCGCCCATGACGGTCAAGTTTTTCTCAAAGAGCGGTGCGTAAGCATCTCCCCAATGCAGTCCAGACCCAATTTTCGCCGAGGACTCGTCGTCTGAGAGCTCTACGAAGTTGAGGCCTGCAAGGTCGATGGTGAAGCCAGGGTCTTCAATGTTAGATCCTCCTAGCGCTTCCATATGCCCTCCCGCGTGAATAGCAAACTTGCATTGGCCTTCTACAGCAATGGTGATAATTGTAGACAAGTCCTCTGCAGAACTTGGCGCAACACGGCAGGATGGTGTCACGTCTAGCTGCATCGCGGAATAGTACTGTTGTTGAGCATCGGAGAATGCCTCTGTCCCGGGGAATGTGACCAAGTTAGATAGGGCATCCATCAACGAAGTGCACTATGTAAATGTGAGTGTGTGCGCGAAATGATGAGTACAGATGAGCATGTACATACACATGTTGTAGAGTTTTGCGCATATGCCTTTAGCGACAGAGAGGCCAGGACAGCTAAGCTGACTGAAGAGATCGAACGGGAGGTCCGCATTCTGAAGAGAGTGGGCAGAAGTCGATAGATCGGGAGTGCATTTCTCTGCTCCCTCTTTATACCACCAGTTCCCGCCGATAGAGATTTTGAAACAGACTGTAGGCAGGACAAGCAGGGCGGTCGGCTTCGGACATAGAAATCAGGGCAGATACCTGAAGCCGCTATAGAAGATGCGAGACTACGCAGGGAGCAGTCGGCCCAGCTTGGCTACACAGTCGCAAAGGCGTTAGAAAACTCACCCACCCACCTCTCCGCCGCTAAGGTCAGCAACCAAAACCCCTACTTATTTGCTCCGCAAAGATTCGCATAATCACTGAAACTTATTTGAAGAGGCGGATCATCACCGAGAGATCCACTGCAAGCGTCGACGAGGAGAGACGAGGATCGCGATATACTTCGAGAGAAGTTGGGATGAAGCTAGCCGAGATGCCGTGTCACAACTGGCGACGTTCAGAGTCTATAATGCTTTTTTAGGAGACCGAATTTATAGTTGAAAGTTCCTCTATGATGTCCGAAGCAGTGATACAGTCTAAGTATAACCCTCTCATCGGGGACCAGACAATGGCAGGGTGCTCTTTTGTCTAAAGAGCGGTTTATAGCTACGTACCGCGAGAGGTGCTTACTAGATGGCACTAACAAACCCATCAATCGCCCCGAAATTGCCAAAAAAAAAGTGATGAATGTACTGTATATACTGTATGTATAGGTTGGTTTATTCCTACTATAGTCCAAAGAAAATGCCCGGGGTATACATCTTCGCTCTCCCAACAAAAGTTCAAATGAGAGAAATTAGAGCGAGTCCTACAAGTACAGCGCTGAACAGTGTCGGAAGGCGAACGTCCACAGCACCAAGGGTCAGAGCACCATCGACCATGGTAGACGCATTGCTGAACGTGATGGCAGGGTTCGTGTCATTTGAAGTGTACACATAAGAGGTGGTATTGGCATCCGCAGAAGTCAAGTCTGTGCAGTCAATTGTCACAGACTTGATGAGATTGTAGAAATGCCCTGTGCTCTGGTAGTCCGGATCATTCCAGTCAATCATTCCTGCACAATGGTAAATGAACTATTCGCAGTGGACCTTCAGTATCATAACGTACCACCGGCCCATTCAACTGTTCCTTGCGGGAAGTTTCCCGTCCCCGCGGGCCAGATACTTCGCGATAACGAAAGTTGAGTGATAGAACCACAATACGAGGATAGAAATGAACTGACCTAAACTGAACGCGGGAAGGGGTGCTCGGGAACTTGTTCACTCCACCTTCTTGATAATCTGAGGCTTGTATTGTTCGAACGACTTTCCCGTCGACAAGCCACGAAATATGGTCAGCTTGCCATTCGATCTGTTACACGGCATTCAATATAGGCATGGAAATCAAGGAAGGATGATAGCAGGAACATACCCCGAAATCATGATAGTTGCTGTACGTATCGGATAGATCTTTGGTAGTCCCACCGGCATTGGTAGCGGCTGAGGAAGCAGTATCAGTTTACATTCCAAGACGATGAAAGGTCAAGACACATACGGATATTGCCTTGCCAGAAGAAATTCGACTGTCCTTCTGTGGTTGTGGACCCAGGGAACTCCCAGTCAATCTCATCCTTGACATCCGACATGGTGATGAACGCAGTGACCACACCAGCCCATCGACCGGTTTTCACTGACGACGATAGACAATTAGCCTCTCATCTTGTCTGCAATGGTTTCCGATTCTCACTAGTTGCTGTCACGGTACCGTAATGCATGTAGCGCGTCGACGAGATTTTGGTTCCTCCGTTGTCCTGAGTCAAAAGGAGAGCCAGCTCTCCTCCCGACGTGTTAGTATTCATAATGTTTCCCTGATTGACGACCCAATCTGTGGAGACATATTCAGATAGACATGACAAGGGATTTCAGAAGGACGGACCGTATGCAGAGGCATTCCCGTCAAAATGGGTTGCATTAGAGTATATCCTGGAGTTGTCGCTGAATGTAAACTGGTGGGATGATGTCAGCGAAGAGTTCTGTTTGATAAAGCGGTGGGCGCACTGTTTTCGATTGGCATACTGGCTCAGGACGGCAAGAGTCCAAGGAATAGGAGTTCAATGGGTTACATCCTCCTAAACAGAACTACGAGGGAACGGCATGAGTCTTTAGTGAATTCACTGGGTATTGAAAGGATTTACTTCTTCCTCTCCGCAGTATCCATATTCACCTGCAGGTTGTAAGTGACTGGCCCAAAAATCCGTACAAGTGGTGATACGCACTGCAACAGGGGGCTGATGCTGGGCAAAGTGAAGTTGCATTGCTAGAGGACGCTTTCAGCATACGTCCCGCGAATCGAAACTTGCAGGTATTTCAGCACTAACCAGGTCGTTCCCTGTGCTTTGACGAAGTTCACAGCGAAGGGCAAAAGAGTAACAACAGCTGCCAGTACCGAACGCATTGTTTGGATGAAGTCGCAGAGCCTGCGCCGCGAGTTTACTACGTTGAAAGAGTGTGCTGGTGGTGGTCAAGAGGGAAAGCTTGGGCAAAAGCGAGACGGCGGTTACTGGAAGACCTCATTTGAATAATATCAATATCTGAATACAGCGGCGGTCTCTAGGGACGAGAGTTGCGCGACCACGTGGTCAATGCACTGCCTTTTGGCTTTGACCTTTTCTCCTGCCCCTTTTCTTAGGATTAAATACTCAGGGCGTGAACAGTGAGGGGCGCGTTCACAAAAATGAACGTTCATTCTCGAGAGATTATGTAAAGCGAAGGCACAGAATATTTTGGTCTGCTCTTTCAGACGGCTTGGCTACAGGTCCTCTGCCGTGACGGTTGGTTACATCATCATGTGTCAAGCGCAAGGTTCCTGAAGGACGAGCATATTACAATCCCCCCGTCTTTCCTGGCCCAGAGATCACAGTGACAATGAGCCGCTGAAGCTGACTTTGTGCAACGTACACTGGCCGGGGAACAGGTACCGCCAGATCATTCGCAGTGAGAAAAACCACTTATTCGAACTGCATTTCCTCTTCGGCGCTGGAAAGCATAAGAGCGACAGAGTTTGATATGGCGCATCGCCGTCGAAACAAAAAATGGACTCAGCCTAAGCCTTGGCATGGGCATCCATGCTTTTCTTCTAGATCGTGAACAGTTAAAATGTGATAATGAAATCCCACAACAGAGAGCAAAATAACACTACCACTTCCACATCCAAGATTTAATACAACCTGACAGAATCAAATACCACACTAGGAGACCTGGGTGCATGTTCGTGTGAGTGCCATAATCAAATCAAGACTTTCGAATGACTTACAAGTATAACGTTCTACTTGATCCCGAGATGACATTGATAGCGAGTGTATTGCTTCCAGCTACAAGGGTGCCGCTCGCTGTGAACGTTTAATTGTCTTCCCCATACGCAATGAACATGGAAGAGCGCTTACGGATGCTAACAGTATACACAATATTCTAATGCAGACTTCAATGTTGTTTCTAACAGATGCAACATGGCCAGAGACTTATATTTCCTCTCCATGTGCCGCGAGTTACGCCTTAAATAATCGAGCATTAGATCTACACCAGACATAAACTTGTATATGTCACAGTACACACCCCGAGAGTCAGGTTGAGTCGGTGCCGCAGGAGCAGGCCCTGTCCACGAATTGGCTGTCACTTGAGGTCTACCACCTATAGATATGACGTTCAGTTTCGATGAAAAGAAGAAATTTAAAAAAGCACAGTGAAAACAAGCCCCTTGCCTGCAAATGCCAACGTAGTCCCTATATTTCGCGAATGAGAATTCAGCTGATGAGCATCTTGGACGAGGAAACGCACCGATTTCAAGTGTTAGAGCTCCAACTAATGCGGAAACAATGCTATCTCGTTGAACGTGAGAAAAACAGCTAGGAATACGCACACTGACTTGATGTCAAGGTGAACTTGATAGTAACAGGGCCGACATCTTTGAAGAGAGCCATCGGGAAAGCCGATTGAGCACTGGTACCTACAGTGTATGTGACAGGTCCCCAACTGCTCATACGACTGTCGCTAGGACTGATGCAGGAGTTAAGCCAGAGGGAATTTTTCATTTCAAAATTGACCATACTGCATAGTCTCGATCTTGCTGTAAAGTATTATTACAGATCAGTCCAATCACTTATGGGAATGAAATGAAAGCTTTACGTACTCTGCGTTCAAAAATCCTCTAGGGGCTCCATCGAAATCGCCAATCTGCCAGATGACTGTAGGGCTCTAAATGGTTTGGAAGTTCAGTGGGCAATCTTTCGTGGCGAACAGCATAAGCTTACTGCTTCGGTGAACGCAATATTTGACGTGCCCACTGTACCAGCCGTTATGGTCACACTTTGAGTTGCCACAGCCCTCTCGACTTTGTAAACTGTGATAAAACAGCGATTGCTATCTGTTCATGCGAAGCTTGGTATTCTTTCAGGAGGAAAGTACGTACGTGTCATAGTATACGTCCCAGGCTTCATATATGGGCTGGTGTATTTTCCAGCCGTGTCGGCGCGAGTCCAGTATTGGGAGTTACTGTTGCTCCAGCCGATAGCTATATAGGAAGCATATGCTGAGTCAACACCAGCAGCTGTTCCGGTCAGTCGGCCACGAGCTGCTTGGTTGACATAGCCTTTAATGGTGGTACTAGAAGAGATGCATATGTCAGATCCAGACAAATTGCCAGGTCTAGGCAGTACTTACCCAAGGTTCTCCCAAAAGTTAGTAGCTTGGGCGAAACTATTAGAATTTGAGATACAAAGTAGACAGCGCCGATGCTTACTATACACTGCAGGAACAGCACCTGTAGTAAACCAGAACGCGCTTCAAATTTTGGTAAGCAGAGTACGGCGGTTTCTGTGATTGTGTTCCTTAGTTCTTGCTATTACCGCCTTGTACCCATGAACAAGAAGCGTCAATGCCTGATGCGATTTGACTACGTTTGTTTGATCCTTGTGTCTAGGCAGACAAGTGTCAGCCGTGGTCAACATAATCCTGGCGAGTGGTGAACGCATACCTCGATTCCGTTATACTTCATGGATGTTATATCTCCCGTGGTCTTCTCGACTGAAACGTAAGGTCAGATACGTGTTCTACTGCTCTCGAAAGGTTTAGGTTACCTGTAAATATGAGTCCAGCAGAGGTGTCGACGATGTATGAGTTCTCAGGCTCGGTCAATCCAAAGCCCAATGACAAGGCCGCTAGACAAAGAGCCATACCAGCCCGAATCCAGAATTCAGCACCCATGTCGCAGAGACAGTGTTTTGAGCAGGTAAATAATGGAAGCAGCGATCTTTTCTAATCTTCAAATAGGAATATTTCATCCGACATTTAGACGCAATGTTCATTGGGTTGCCATGAATCGTCAGTCAAAATCCCGCTCAGCCGGGAAGACTTGGTCAACGGTGCACTAGGACTTTCAGCTGCATGGCCCAGAGAACACAGACGACCATCGGAGCAAGCGTAGATGTGGTAACTGACATATTTTTGGTCGCCACATCAGTGCAGAAATAGGCTAAGGTTCTGTCAGCTGAGAACGTAGATAGGGTGGCGTGGAAAAGCCATCAGAATCTACGGCAATGTCCTACCGCTGGCCTATGTATCCACCACATGAGGAAATAAAGGAATGTCCGTACATCGTAGATTTACATCAGGTTTCATCTCTCATCTCAGAGAGGTGCATCCACAAACACGGCGCTCTCATTGGCCCTCGCATTTGCTTCTTCAAATTCTTCCACCAACAGCTCAGTCTCCTCTAATAGCTTCTGTATGGCCGTATCTGTCGTCCAGTTGGAGGGACAGTCATCATCCTGTAACATTGCCGAGTGCCTCGGAGAGTAGCCCATTCGGCTTTGAACAACTCGGATGCGTTGGTACGTTGCCCGAATCAAGACGAAGGAATGTATTCGAACTGTTCGAATGGCCATACCCGGAGATGCCCTGCTATCACGCCCAGTGTCTTCAACTAGCCCCAAATGAACAATGCCATGCTGCCGTTCCGGTGAGGGCTGCATTGGTGGCAAGCTCAGAGGCTTAATATTTGGCGTGCGAAGCGAGCTTCTGGACGGCCCGAGCATCGGGGACGCCTCTGGTGTCGATGATGCAGATGCAGATAAGAACATTCCAGACAGTCGCCGTGGCTTCGAGAATGCAGAAGATACTCGGTGAGAAATATTTGAACCATGTCCAGGATGACTCTGTTCCATTGTTGCCAGAGTTTCCTGGACAATCCGTCGCATGTGAAGCCACAAAGGCGTACGGTGCAAACATAAGAACTCAAATAACGACCAAAGACAGTAGTCCACCACTCTCGGTGGTGTCTGTAGGCCATTGCCGAGCGTAGGCGTGCTTGGTGGGATCATGAGTCCAGAGGGCCACGACTCGAAGTGCATGCTGTTCCTAGGCGACGAGGACGCTGAGTGTGGAAGCGTTGCTCGCTGTAATGAGAAACGACCGTCACCATCTGCCAAAACTGTCTTCAGAAGCACGGAAACACGATCCCAAACGTCCGGCAGCGATGCTGCCAGTTGTGTCTCCCCTCGTATTAGAATTAGCTTCAGAACTTGGAGTGAAAAAACAAATGCAGCCAGCTGCGGCGCATCCATACTCGTCCCCGAGCTTTTATCCAATGACCTCCTCCAGTCGCTCTTCTCACGGACCTTGGGTCCAACCGGATCGAATGAAGCGTGACACGCATCCATGACGTAGAACAACAGTCGAGTCCATGACTGCGCCTCAGCCTTCCTGAACCAAGAGGGCGCGGTAGTCTTTATGTCCACATTGATCCCCGTCCCTAGCTTCGCAACAACAGGTTGGATGAGACCAACGAGGAACTCATATGTTGAAACACGATTCTCGATTTCTGGTAAAACGGAATCGGCCCCACCTCGAACAGACATCATAACCTCAACTAAGAGGTCGATGAGAGCCAAACGGGATGGAACACTAAACAAAAGGTTGTCCGATGCGGCGATTTCGCATGCTGCTAGGCACGGACCACAAATCTGCGTTCCCACAAGCTGTACAAAAGCAGGATCGTTCGAGTAAGTTCCTGTATGGCAAATTTGCCTGATCTCTTCGAAAACGCCAGTGAAATCCATTGTCAGTGAATATGCGGCGATGAGGGGAGAAATCTGTCGCAAAAAACTGTTAACAGCTTTTACAGGCCTTTGACGGTCAGGATTTAGGAAGGCTCGAGTGAAATCAACAAGGAATGCCGTCATAATCGACGTGGTTTTGTCGGAACGTACATCGCGCATGATAGTTTTCACTAAGTCTAGAGCACGTTCTGTGCTAGCAGACGACAGAGTCCCGCCCGCCTCACCAAAGGCAACGAGAATGGCAAGATAGTCAAGCTGCATCGTCAAGACATCACTATTCTTCTTCGAATTCTCGGTCCATTCCGTGTCAAGAACGGCCGACACTGTAGGAAGTGAATCTTCCATCTGTGCTGGATCTCCAAGAGTCTTGCTCTTAAGGGAGAGTTTCGTCAATGCGATACCTAAGGCATCTATACCATGTTGCAACACAGTCGCCGCAGCCTGCGTAGCGCGATACAGGTGTGGGGTCAGGTAACGGAGACAACGCATAAACTTCTCGGCACGCGCGATCGATAGATCATGGGCAATGACGGTGAGTATGAGTCTCACGAAATCGTCGAGGGACAGCCGGCCTGCTTCGTACTCCTGAGGGAAGTTGAACGTAACCTGTTCTTTGCTGTCCACAGACGAGCTTGAGGGTGTTCTTCCCATTGAAGCTAGAACCGTTTGTGGCTTCTCTTCGACTGTGGTGAGCATCAAGGTCTCTTGTTCTTGTGCCTTGTTTGCATTGTGTATGCCGGCCAAGTCAGGGAAAGCTGTCAGCATGTTTTGGCTCAGCGTGGCTAACAGATGATATACATGTTGCGCAATCCATTTCCCTTCTGCTTCTGGCAAAGCAACCATATTGGCGGCCACATCCAAAGACTGAAATACGAAAGATTCTGTATTGTGGGCATAGAAACGATTGACCGCATATTCAATTGCCAGCCTGATACCCATGTGCTGTTCCGCTTCAGCGTAGACTTTGAGAACCGCTGGCATGAAAAGTGCATAGCCCCCAGACGATGCAAATAGCCGACGGAATCTTGTGCTTGCCACCATAAGAGCTGTATATAGTCAGTCAAGATAGTACGACGACTGGAAAAAGCCTACCTATCAAGACTTGGGTCACTATCCCGATGTCATTTCCGTGAACAAGTAGAATACGATTCAGTCCGTCTACAAGCGTGGCCAATTCTGCCTTGTCATTCAGGTGACGGGAGAGAGCTCGGAATATCTGAGCAACCAAAGGGATATGGCTCCTTGCCAACATCAATGATAAGCCTCGATTCTTGAGAGCATCAAAGGAAGTATCATCTGCTCGGGGCATACGAAGTGGCACATAGTCACGGAGTTCAAGGGATCGTTCGTAATGTTCAGCAAACGGAAGCTCAAGCTGGTGCATACTCTTGCGTACCAGCTGCACATCCTGAGTGTTTCGCCTCAGCAGTGCCAGCAGTAGATTATTCTGCGCCATCCTAATCATGGTGACATCCGCAATTTGGGAAGATGCATCAACGAATGGGTTTCTGCGATCAAATTGCCTCGGGAACATGGGGCCATCGGGGGTGGAATCAGAAAACCAAAGACGCCCAGAGGGAATCAGGAATGTTTCAAGCTTAGCTCTACGAAGTTCCCGGACGTTCATATCACTAACTTGGGGGACCAACTTCGCAAGGATTGGAACCGCGAGTGCGAACGTGTGAAGAGTGTCCGTACTCTCCACCTGTTTAACAAGGTATTTCAGAAGCCCGGCCAGGTGATTCCAGACAGTGTGGGCCATTGACGGTGGGAGAATACGACGGATGTGAAGGAAACTGCGGAAGGTCGAAATAGCTGCATCTACATCGGGACGGTCGCCTGTTAAAAGATCGAATATGGGACGAGAAAGCAATAGGGAATCGCTTCGCATAATGTCCAAGAGCACGTTTCTTGTCTGGGAAGCAACGGTAAAATCGGTGTCGAACGCTAGCCCGGAAAGGCGAGGAAAAATCTGTCCAATCATAGGCACAAATATAGCTTTTCGTTTGGTACCATAAAGTGGGCCGCCTGAACTTGAATTTCTTCGTAACAGAGGTGCTTCTTCTGCCGTTTTCTCGAAGAAAGGAGACTTACGAGGTGAGGAGGCGGGACTGGGGGTGGAAGTGGAAGAAGGGATCATCTCGCCATTGGTGGGGTCTATACGGTCAAGTTGCATGCTGGGCAGCAATGACATGGGAGTCTGAATCCACTCGTGCTGCTGATCAACAGAAGCATCATCGTCCGCCCATCCGATCTCCGCAAGGCGCTTTCGAAGTTCGAGAGGTAGTTTATCCTTCATATCCAGCTGACTCGTGTCTAGGACAAAACGCGGAGACCCCATGTCCGTTGGCATAAAGGCTAAGGGTGCCTTCGCTAGTTTGAAGGGTCTATGGGTCCTATCCAATATAAAGTTCTGAGACATGATTTGGAATCGTCCGGATATCAATGCCCCTAACTTCTGGACTGCTCTCAATCTGACAATAGCATTGGAGCTGTAGTGCGTGCGATAAGTCTGAGATCAGTCACAAGCAGCGACGTATTAACATACCTCTGCAAATCCACTTCGATGGTCGCAAGTAACTCAAGAGGACATTTCTCTGCGGCTTGCATCAATAGAAAGCAAACCTATTGTTAGATCAGCATAAGTTAACTAGAAAAATATGAAGGAGAACCAACAGCCGGTAAGGTCGACGTCTCCTCACTCTCCATGTAATACTCCCACATTATTCCGCAAAGTCCCTTGAACTCGGTGGGAGATATCATCGCAGAGACTGTAACAAGCAGTTTGAGACCTCTAGAAACAAAGCCTTTGCCTATCGATTTCAATAGCTGTTCCTTCCCAGAAAAGTTTCGGGACACTTCATTTTTTGCAGTATTAAACGCATCTTCAGATGCATTCCGTGCAAGACCTGGGGCGAACAGCACAGTGCTTCTTCGCTAAGTGAAGGAGATTAGATAGGTAGAGAGCAGCTATTTAGGACCTACCAGATGTGCAGCACCAGCTGAAGCACTATCCTGAGCTGCGGCGTACAAGCCCCGAATGAGTGTAAGTGAATCGTCCACTTCTCCATCGAAATCAAAGCCACTTTCTTCTATAGCAGGATGCTGCATGAGCCATGAGATGACTTTGGGAAGCCATGTTGTGCTGCCATGGATTCTTGTTTGTCATCATAACACGTATTAGCGTACAGACTCACTTCTTCAAGGATCGTGTCAGAAGGCGCATTTCCCGAAACAAAACAATCAGTAGAAGCCGTTGTGAAGGTGCTATCAGAACTTTCTTTTCCTATATCTAGGATGAGCATGGACGCCAAATGAAAGACCTCAGCTGTGACGTGCCTTATTGGTGAGGAGAACAGCCAATCTAGCGTCCAAACCGAAGGCAAATTTGACTGCTGCGACGAACATTGCCTCAGGAATCTACAGAAAATGAATTACGCCCCTTAGAGTAGAACGAAAAGGGTGCTCACTTTGTTATTGTCCTTCAGTCGCCGTACTTCTTGAAGCCTCCCAATGACCTCAATATACAGAATTGATTGTCCCAGCCGAGCTTTGGCCCAATCCGGCTCTTCCGTGTTCTGTTTCGGATCCTGACCTGCTTTGATATCTCCACTTGTCAAAGCAATAGACATCATTTCTGCATCCCTGGTCCAGAAGTCTGCTAGGTACTTGGCAAGTACAGCTAAAGTGCGCATGTGGTTTACAACTGCAAACTCTTTCGAGGATGCAGCGCACGCGAATAGCGGTTTGTAGAAAACGGGGGGATACAACTGCGAAAGAGAATCCAGAAGGGACGTCAGGGGGATACATGGGTACGGCGGTGGGTCTTCGACTAGTCGCTAACGATCGAGTTGAGTACGAAAAAGGCAATGAAGCTGGTTCGAGCATACCTCGTTTATCATAGGGACGATAAACATCGCGAGTTGTTTTCGGATATCATCTAACAGCGCATGTAACAATGATGAGGTCAGGCGTAGAATGTGCGGCCAATCCTCCGTATTAATCTGGTCGTGGTCAGCATGGTACAAAACTTGAACATTTGAACATACCACATGTTTCAAAGCCTCCTGAAATGAGTTCCTCCACTCATCGTAACTTCGGTACCAATGCGTAATCAACGAATTTGCCCATCGAACTTCCTCTGGCGCATCTTCCAAGCTGAGCACCTCAAGAACTATGCGCGCAGTATCCCTTTTCACGTCCTCAACATCAGCAATGGAACTGAGCGCATTTAACTCTGGAATAACACGAGTGTCAAGCATCATGGATATGGTATGAGTGTCTCCCGCAGACACAGCATTCTCTGTCTTAACTAGTGATAAGAACACGTGGACTGTGGTCCTCAATCGTCGAGCAGTTATGGCGGCAAGAAGAGGTGAGAAAGTGATATCGTCGAAAGGAGAGATTAACCAATATTCCTTACAATGAGATCAAATTTTACCAGAACATTTCAGGTATCAGGCGATGCACGTACTTGTAGAAGATTATGAAGCAGCCAACGACAGGAACTTGGAGACGTATTTTCCATGGCTTCGGCGAGCGCTTGCAAGATAACAGCACCCCGAATAGTTTCGGGTACATCTGTATCGATGAAAAGTGCGTTAAATTCCTCTTCTATGACATTGGTGTCTACCTCTTGGCCAGCTCGCGAAATTGTTCGCTTTAGTAAATCCTCATCGGGACCTGCGTTTGGGAAGACCATGAAAGCTCCTTGAGCAATGGACCGCAATGATGCTGGAGAGGTAATGGGGTATGCAATGTCATTTTGAGCCGTTAATGACTCAAAGAATGATAAAATGCGGGTTCTCATAGATGAGATAGGTAGCACAAGTGCAACCTGTATGCACCATGCGCAACGACGCAGGCTAGAGGCCTTTGTAGCATACGTTAGTGGATCTATCACTTTGGAAAACGATGAAAAGACTAACCTCGTCTTCAGCGACCCAATTTTTCGTTATAATGTCAAAAGTTTCGGCTGCAAACCAATGTTCCTCATCTTTAACAGCGTTCTGATTTGACGAAGTGAACGCTATCATCAGTGTAGATAGCACCTGGGCTTCACAAGGTAATGCATCAAATGAGCTCTGGTTCGCATGGAACAATAGTGTCTGATAAAGCATCTTCAAAGATGGCCCGGAGGGCTGCGCGAGCGTGTGTAGAGACATTTGTGATTGTGGACGACGGAGATCATGTACTTTAGCAGTTGGGAGAGGCGTTCCTGCCTGACTATTCAAGATGAAAGGAAGATGCAACGTGGACCCAGATGGGAGTGTATATGATGGCTCGGGCTTGGATTTCATGGAAGACGGGGAAGGTGAATGACTCGCTGCTAAGCAGGCTCGTTGAATCTCTTGAATAATGGCTCGACTATTGCCATCCCCAACATCCTTAGTTTTCTCCACGACATGCTTAAAGCCAAAGCGCTGGGCAATTCTAGATGGCTTTGGAGTAGTGGAACGGGTCGAAGAGTGAGCAGATGATGTGGATGCCTGTGGCCCGTGGAATGGAGACACCGCTCCAGAGCGCTGTGGTGCTGGCATAACGTGTTGGCGAATATTTTCCCATCTTGCCCCAGATGGTGTCCGTGGCAGCGCTGCCCCTTCGTCAGCCTCGACCACAGAAGAAGCAGTCAACACAGACGGTAGAAACCTTGCTTTGCCCTTGAAGTTTGGGCTCGCTGGACGAGAGGTTGAACGAGGTACTGGCGGTTCTAATGGAGCACTTTGGTCATCTTCTACGACAGAATCTAGCGTAGGATAGCGACTATGCTTTCGGGCATGTGCAGGAGACGATTCGGAGGAAGACTCGCTCGTGGTTCTGGACTTGATTGAGTCCAGAGAGAAAAGCCGTCGGGGCTGGCGTTTATCGCTCATCTTTCTCTGCAGTGCATGAGCTCTCGATGATGGAGTAATCAGCAGGTCGAGTCGGTCTGCATGAATTCACTGTATGTGGTGGTTTGTAGATGAGATTTCCGTGTATAGCTCGGCATATGGCGGGCCGATTATCGTCTCTAACAGCGTGAGAACGTTGACTCTACAGTCTCAATCTTGCTCTGTTACTGTATCATGTCCTTTATGTGCTCGTATTTGTCCACTTTCCAGTGGACAGGGTCTATCTTAACTACTTACAGTTATAGTTCCCAACAGAATCGGAACTTGTGGCTTAGGGAGGACTGTATGTGCAAGAAGGGGTCGCAATTTCCACCCCACTTCGCGGCATATTTTGTATCTTCTCAGCAGTTCAAAACTCTAGTGCGTGCATCAGGTTAGATTTTGGAAGCTTGCACCACCAGTGGTCTTGATGTACTTCAGGCGGCTTTTTACAAGGTCGTCCACAGGCCACAAGTTCTCGTATTTGTCCAGCATAGGGAACTTCTCCAACATCTAATAATAACCATCATATGAGTATGTGGATGCTATGTATTGGGCTTCCCGATACCCAACCTTTGAGGGCACAAGTAACAGGCTCTCCGGCGCTTGTTCTGCCAAAGGCTTTCCAGGCTCCAAATCCTCGTCGACCAACTTTCCCACCTTATCCTAAAAAGGGATATAGTCAAAAAATTTGTTTTCTTCCCCTGAATATTTTGTTCGGTCTTCCGGCTTCTCCCTGAGGCTTTTGGATCTTTGTGGATTGCAATAGATTGGTTGTTCAAGAATTCGAACTGTCCGCGATGACTCGTGGCCTCGTGAGATTTCATAGGGATATCTCTTTTCTTACTCTCTAGCGTTATTTCATCGTGGTCGTCAGCTATCAGATCAAAAGGCGTATCCGAAAAGCCTCTCATATCAGATAGACGCGAAGACAGCTGTCTCCGTACCATATCTTTAGGCGAATGTATGTTGTCAAGGTCAAAGTAGGATTGTCAGCCAATCGATGTTTCGTGCCTATAATCGATTACAGACTTGGGGCTCAACAGCGTTCCGGAATCTTTTAAACTAAAGGAATGCTTTCAAGTAAGAGGGAGATATATATATTCTGTGGAAAAAGAGGGAATCAATACACTACAACAATCCGCTGATTCTTCGCTTCTTGCCACTTCTCCTCCTTCGATGTCGTCTCATAAATGAGATCTGCTACGTCCTTCCTGCTAATGGTGTAGCCCCCCAATGACTCATCGTAACTAGTGCGATACTTGCCCGTAAATTCTCCATCCGTGAGAAGAGCAGGTCGGATAACAACGACCTGGTCTTTCCATTCGCCCTCTTTAGGCATACCCTCGTCTGTACGCCATGTTTCGCTGCCCATAACAGACAAAGAAGGCTCGGGATCTTGGGAGTAGTCCCAGGGCATTCCGGCGAGGTAGCTTGTGATGATCTCTGCGCCAATCTTATCTTTGTGAGGTTTCTCCAGGGCAAAGCCATAGACAGGCTTGATCATTATCGGGATGGACTTGTGAGCGGCTGCCGTGATGCCTTTAGATGATATCACCACCAATTTCGTCTTGTTAGGAGGAAGGACATGAAACAAGTTCAAGAGGCAGCTCGTTACGAGGTTCTCAGTAAACGTGATTCCTTTCAATAAATGGAACTTCGGGTATCCACCTTGAGCGCGTTGTAGGTTAGCGGATGTCGAGACGTGGGTAGTAAAGAAATCTTGCCTACTGAAAACAGGGTCAGATCCACCGACCCATTCCCATGCTGGAGGGCAGTCTCCCATCCTGTCTTGATGTCTTCCTTGACCGTTGCATCTCCTTTTACCAGGATAGCTCGTCCTTGCTTGACATAGTTTTGGATGACATCGTCATTTGCAAAAACCTCTGGATTGCGGAGAAGGAAAGTCACAGTTGCTTCCGATTCTGGAACATGACGTTAGGACTATACAACATTTCAAGTTAGAACAACATACCAAGGAATCGCAAAGATGAGTAGTATCCGATGTTGCGGGAGGCCCCGATTGCGTAGACGTTGGAAACTGAGGTAGACATGTTTGTGTTGATGAGCGTACGAAGGGGGTGTTTATATATCAGACATCCGCAGCCTGGACCGCAGCCTACACGTAAGTGCACGTAGAACGCTGCCGTGGATGCGCCGGCCCTATGGCAGGGGCACTTCCAATCTTGGTCTAGTTGAGCGATAACAATATACGGGAACTTGAACTTGTAAAAAGTAGGGTCAGTGGCCTAGGATCTGTTGCTCGGAGTCTCGGCATCCAGGGGTTCTCCATCAAGTATCCCTCTGCGATGGCCCTGCTGAGTTATCTCGGTGTATAGATTGGAGATAGGCAGCTTACCTGCGGCCTACTCGTTTGTAAGCAAGACTGCCGTACAGCACTGCCTGGAGGTTGGTATCGTCGATCCGTCACGGTAATCACGGTCACATGATTTGCCATGCGTTACGGTTGATGCACATCATCATGCAGAGGTGTCAAACACGAATTCTCTTGTGACTCTCACCACAAGTTCTTTAATTCGCTCTTTCGCTCTTTTCTTGGATACGTTCGTGCTTCTTATGGCAGGGCCTTTCAGTGGTCACCTCATCGACTCCTTCAATCTGTCCCAGTTTCGTTCATCTGGCCCGTTTGGACAGCCCATGGCGTCGCCTAGCATTTCTGTCCACGGAGCCATGTCCTTCGATCCTAATATGCATGGAGCCAACCCAGGCCAAAGTTTCGATCTCTCGCATATTGAAGGCTATCATGCCGAGCTTTCAAAGGAGACAGCTGTCAAGATCGCCACTCTGCAAGCGAAGCTCAACCAGAAACTTGGCCCGGAATTCCTTTCACAGCGGCCAGGACCAGGAGGAGGGCCGAAACTGACCTATGCGGAAGGATGGAAAATTATCAACCTTGCCAATGAAGTCTTTGGATTCAACGGATGGTCCACTAGGTGCGTCTCGTTAATGCACAGAGGCCAACAAGTTTCACTCACGCAGACGCAGCATTGTCAATTTAACTACCGACTTTATCGACCAACACCCAGAAACCAAGCGCTTTAATATAGGCGTTACTGCTATCATTCGTGTTACACTAAGGGATGGAGTATTTCATGAAGATATTGGGTACGGCATGCTCGAGAACACTAAGAGCAAGGGGCAAGGATTGGATAAGGTGTGTGGTTATGATGTCCTGTGACATTTGAAACCCCTCTAACCAAAGAACTAGTGCAAGAAAGAAGCTGTCACAGACGGGTTGAAAAGGGCCTTGAGGAGCTTTGGAAATCTTCTTGGCAACTGTCTATATGATAAAGCATACATCCAAGAAGTCACGAAGATTAAAGTACCGGCGGTATGTTCAATCTCGTTTGGTCCAGTACCTCATGCTCATTTGTGTGTCAACAGCCCAAATTCGAAAAAAGTCACCTCTATCGTCGACCAGAGTTCCAGGAAGATGTCAAACCTACAATGTCCACTGCCACTGCCCCTCCGATAGCATCCTCGTCATCCTCAGGAACTCGTTCAGAAAGCAACAGACCTGTACAGCCGAAAGCTGAACCTAATCCCACACCACCTGCTCCCATACAACGTGCCCAACCCCTTCAGCAAGCCAAAGCACCTTCTAACCTTCCCGCTCACATGCAGCGGAACGTTCCACAAGCAACCTCTACCCCTGTCAATAACAGCCGAACGCGGGCTGCACCACCTGGCGGCTTGAATACTCCACAATATACTCCTGCACCAGCTCTTGCGCCACTCCCTGTGGCCACAAACTCGGAAGATTCTTTTCATTTCTCAGACGATGATGCATTTTTGGCTACGATCGATCTCGGCGAGGGAGATCTAGGAAGGCCGATACTCTACGAGGACGAGCTACACGACGAGTTAACCAGTGCTGATACTTCGAATGTCGGTGGAGAGCATCGCCGTCAACCTGTGATTGCACCTGCGGTACAGCCAAAGCATCCACAAATGCCACAAGCGGGCCAGGGCTCGAATGGAAGACCACGCTCGACTCACAAGCCTGGGTATCTGGCTTCTATCATTGAAGCGGAGCAGCGCCGACAGCAGGAAGAAGGGCAGCAGCAGCAATCGTCCTCAAAGGGTGAAGCAGGCCTGTCTAACCTCCCACCAAACAACACAGCGACTGTAGATCAGTCAAGTTCAAATAGCTCACGAGCGGGGTCGGCAGGGGGATTCCACTTCCCACCTGGGATGGTACGCCTCTTTATACTTCGGGTGTTCATTTGGCGTCTTATTTGTGTCGATGCAGACTCCCTTGACGGACCAATCTCGCCGAGTACAACCTCCAGTTGGGAATGTAATGAAGCGGCCAGCAGAGGTAGCTTTCAAGTGAGTTCTATTGTGGCCTAAATCCAATCCACTGCTTATAATCTTGTCAGTCCCCGTAAACCTGCTCAGGGCTTGGGACTATCAAACAGCCGCCTACCTCTTGGCCAGCTAGACCTTGGGGAGGGCGGTGAAGTGAAACGCATGAAACGATAAATGGTTCCGCTCACGGCTGCTTTCTCTTGTTCATCGCTGTGCTATATTCGCTATATTGACTGGTTTTCACATTGTTTTCTCGTACTTTACTCGGCCTGGCTTGTTTCTCATGTGTGTACATATTCGCGACTAATGGCAATAGACTTTTGACGATCCTGCCCATGTATTGCCTTCTGGATGTCAACTTTGACTCCATTGCGTACTTAGCTCTTCTTCTCCTTGGGCTTCAAGTGTTTTGGGTAGGAATCCCACAGACAATGCCTACCCAAGGTGAGTAATGTTGACACAGACTACTTGTCATATCACAGAAGTCACTGTAAACCTTGGTGGCGATCCAGTCCTCAGCATTCAAAGAAGAGCGTAAAGCAGCACGGCCAAAATCGATGATGCGGAAACTGGGATTCGCCATCGTGCGCAGCCCAGGAGGAAGATGTAGGGGGCCTGGTTGCCACAATAGATTTCGGTTGAAAAAGGACCCTTGGGTGATACCAGCTCGATGAAGGCGATAACCCAATGACCATACTTCGTCCCTGGCAGAGAACGTCTCAGATATCCTTTACTGACCTAATAGAGAATGTAATCTCACCTTTGGTTTGACGTCAGATCTTCGCTGACGAAAGGGGTTCCATATTCTTTAAGGAGAATAAGTGGTTGTGGGCGTGCGTAGTGCGTCTCCACCGAAGTATCAGAATCGTAGTCGTCTAGGCTGACCACGGAACTACCAAAGGAAGATGGCGTCGTCTTTCCGCCTGAACCAGAGTCACTTAATATATCTGTACTCTCGTTCGACGACTTGAGATTCGTGTCCAAGGCTGTCTGATTCTGGCCCTCGTTTCCTGCCTCATCGGCAGATATAGGCTGGCATTCGGAACCTTCGACCTTGCCCTCGGTGCGATTCGATTCTCTGGTCTCTTGAGGCCTCACGGCCGTTACAAACTCGTAATATCCGTAGAATTTCGGAGCGACCGCTCGGACGGATTGTGTTCCGCCTCTCTCGACCATCGCATGGAATCCGGTCCAATCCCCTTGCAGATACCTAGGCATCGCAGCATGTCTTAGCTTCATTCGAAAGATGGAGTCGGTCATCCGGGTCATTGTTGGTCACTTTCACTGCCACGGAGATCTTCCCTCCGCTATACAACGATTCGGGAAGTTGCAAATGCCCACGACGCGCACTGCAGTGAGAGCCTTTTCCAAGGCGGTCCCCGTTTCCCAAGTTCAAGGACATTGCTTTCTTGCCGTCTATAGTAAGAGTGAGCTAGGGAATTGAATAGGAGAGAGAAATTCACTACTGATTTCCCGAGGTGGGTGTATACGGACATACTTCTTGAGATGCGGATAGTTGTTAGGCGCACGAGTGTCTGCGAATGTCATCCCTGCCAGAAGTTACGTATGATGCGGCGGCCAATGACTGTGCTAAAACACACGTACTAGAGGGGTCATTCACAATGAGATAATCTGGAAAGTCTTCCGTAGCAATGAACTCTTCCAACCGGGGCGAAGGTTTAGTCTTTGCATCCTACGATGTTTGATATTTGAGCGTAACAGAGGTGGCGAGTAACGTACTGAGACTCCTTCCGTGGAAGTGCTTACTGTCCTGCTCACGGCTTTGCGACCGTAATCAAGGAGAGGCCATGCTCGAATTGTTTGAGGTATGGTCTCGACGTCCTCGTTGTCCATATCTATTCCAGCCTCTTACAGCATAGATCGCGACCAGACTCTTCCGTGGTCCTCAATAAGCCAGAAGTCATTCTTTGCATGACTCCAAACAATTCCATCTGGGGGACGCACTCCTTCAGGAGCGTCACCATCATATAGGTTCACATCTTCAAGGTTGAAGAAGGATAGGGATACCGGCGTCGAAAGGGGGAGACATGTGAGAGCGAGAACAAGAAGAGCACGCAGTAGACCACAATAGACCGAGCGTATATAAAGGCAAGAAAGATAGGGTGCATTTAGGTGGCAATGTGGAACATTCTCTGATTCAATGCCGAAATGTCTCGCGTGAATGCACAGACCTCAGACTGGACATCGCTACACAACTTGCTCTACTCTTCTGCTTCTAGCGCAGCTCTCTTCTGTTTTGAGAGGGCAGTCATTCGGCGCATGTAACTAGAAAGTGGTTCCCGAGTCAGCGTGGAAGGGAGAAACAATGAAGTAGAAATCGTACTCGTCGTACTGACATCTAAAGAGCGCGAATTAGGGGGGTCTCAGTGAGGCCAACTATTCACACGCACTGTTCATAATGATGTTTCTCATGCTCGCATTCCCAAGGCAGGTAGAAGTTCTGCTTCCGGCAGACGTTCAACGGGAGTAGGAGCCTACAGAACCTCCGTCAATACTCTGTTTTGTTGTCTCAGGAAAGTCCTGTGCATACGCGGAGCAATTGTCTCTCCATCCTAGTGGAACTTTGGCAGCCTTGAGCTCGTCTTGGGACGCCGTTGTGCTGGACATTGTGGTCGAGGTGAGGATGTTTGCTTAGTCAGCTCACTGTCTGTTCCGACCAAGCGAGCCCGGGTCAAAGCCATCTGTCCTTGCTTCCTGTCAATTCAGCACATATGTAACTGTAAAATACTTTTGCACTTCTACTCTGATACAATCCCGTCGAAGGGCTTCCAAGTATTCACTGCATATGTATGAGTATGCATCTTATTATTCCGTCCTTATTGCTCTGACTCACACCATGTGGCAGCATCATTTACATCATTTGTGGTGAACGCCTGGAAATCCGCGTGAGAAAAACATCGGCCAATTCCCTCTAGCTGTCCTTCCATCCAAACACACTCCTTCATTTGCCACAAAGTTCATCCCAGGTGCCAGACCCGGCAACGCGAACCGTTCTTTGGGTTCTTAGCAGGGATTAGAAGTGCGTCGTTGTACGCTGGCAAAACCCGTTCTGCCAGACTCATACGCTAATACAGACTTGGAAGGAAAACACGTCAAATCACGCTGGGGAAACATCCTACCGCCCTTGCATGTCTGTAACATCCCTCATAGGCCTAGGCGTCAGCCGCAAATCTCGCGACCTGCACAGACATCCACCGGGAAGCAATGATGAACAGTGGCACATTCCATATAACGGCCCGTACGAGCAACGGCCTGGTACTCAGAAACCAAGGAACAGAGATAGCTGGGGTGATCCAGTCGATGGCTATTCGGACGAGGATACGCAGGAGCCACAACCCGTGATGGCAAAGCAACAGCTGCAGCCCATTGACACGAAACCCTCTACTCTTCGCCAACGTCGCGCTCGCTCTGGCTATCCCTCTGGCCTAATAACTTCCTCAGGTACAAATCCTACCGTTCGAGACAGTGTACGGCCTCCATTCCCATCATACATTAATCTTAACTCGGACGGAGGCGTAGGACAATCCCCCATGCCCCCAACACTGACCCCTCGAGATTCTGCTGGCACGCCTAGTCGCAGAAAGAGCTTCATTAATATTTTCGCTCGCACAAGCAGTAATACAGGTCGAAATCGCAAGTCTGCTTTGGTCCAAGAAGACTATTATAACTCTTACTATTCAACCTTGGAGCCAAACCCCGTGGCGGACACTGACCAGTACAACCCTGTCGAGAGCCCGCCTGTGTCATCCTCCGGCCATCCCTATGCCAATCCCTATGCCCATTCTCCTGCGACTCCAAAGAGTGCCCCCTTACCTGCAACAAAGTCTCCTCGTTCTCCGCGCCACCCCCATGTCACTCTACATCCTCCAGTTCCTTCTACTTCACGGAACATCCGTAATAGCAGCTCTTCCCCTGACTTGCGAAATGTTAATCGTTCTCAAGCTTTACGCACCTTAAATTCGCCTTCGCCTTCACCCCGTCCCAATGTCCTGAAGAAGCGTTCATTCCCTGCTAGGGCTCGCGAAAAATGGCTCTCTGCCGAAACCTGGTGCGACGCGATATTATTCCCGAGACCTCGATTCAGGGTGCAACAGAGTAGTCCACTATCACCTCGAGTAGTCAGTCCGCCAGGCACCCCTCTCGCTCATGACTTTATATCTCAACCTCACCGCCAGGATCTCTCGATACAGTCTCGAGTTTTAGCCCACTCAAGATCTTTAGTCGACTTGAATGCGTCGAAGAAGCCGAAGGCTGAAGATCCCTTTGCTCGCCAGCATCCACTGCCTCAGGTCTTGCCGCAGGGATCTTCTACGGCCTTGCATCCCCCACGGCCCAAGAGTTGGGCCCTGGATGACCTGGCTTTGCCGAGTCCTGTGCCTTCTCTTGCCCGGTATGTTCTTGTGGTTTATTACGCGATCAAGACTTACATGCTTCCCAGTGTATTGGAGGAGGGTCAAATTCTCGAGCATCAGCGTAAGAAATGGCAGACACAGGCAGCCTCATCCTTCCAGAACAAACGCACACGAAGCGCATCTCGTGCTCGAGCGAAATCCAACTCTGGAAATCTGTATCCCGAAAAGGAGAAGCCCTCGCCTATCGCATTCCTTGCCGCACGATCATTAGTGGGCAATCAAGATACCCCGAAGATCAATATCACTCCTTCCCCTAGCAAATCACAACGTGCACGATCTGCTAGCCATGCGGCGTCTAGCTCACAATCTAGGAAGTCACATACTGGGACGAGTTCTATGTCGCGATCAGGACATGCACCGTCAAACTCTATGTCCACTTCAAAAAGTCATGCAAAATCTGATTCGTTCGGCCGGAGAGTTGCGTCAGCTGTTTGTGGCACAGACGATAACATAGCCGCTACGCCTGACGAAGAAGCTTCCAGTCCTGTTTGGACAAATGCGGTAGGAGGAGACACTGTGCGACTGACCAGTGCCAGTCCTCTCTACTTACGCGATACCGATCAAGGGCTGGATACAGCCCATATGCCCACAACTGAAGACAGGGTAGTTTTATCACCTGTGCCCTCCGAGAGAATTGGTATTGCCTTATCTACACCTCCTCCTGGACAACACTTCGATGACTCCAGCGAGCTTCGGATGCCTTCTCATCCTTATGCACAAGGAGGCACTTACACTCTTAGCGCTCCTAATCAACCTGTTTCATCGGAATATGCTGGACCCCATCTTGTCGTCCGCCCTAATTATCCTACAATCGGCGACGAGTCAGGTGCAGAGTCAAACGCGCGATACCTTCTCCATCCCCCCACCCACCCATATGCACAAGCTCGCAGCTCTCAGCGTGATTCCGTGCCGGCAGAGTCTACAATGTGGGCTCAGCTTTCTACAGATGGCTTGCACGAAATCCGACCTAATGATATACAGTACTCCCCTTTTACCTCCTCACCCGCATCTGGTACTCCAATTGGACGGAACTCGGAAGTGATCATCGACACTTTCGGTGTTGCAGAGACTCTTGCGAATGCTGTTAGAGACGATGGCACGTTCCGAGATAGCGGCATAGGTTCTAGCGAGACTGCCGAGTCAGGCAAAGCGGCAGCAGGAGTTTACAATCATCCATATGCTACTCAAGAACATACCCTTGACCGCCATCACGACCACTTTATAGACGACAGGGAGCCGCCGATGGGAAGAGAGCCCATCCGTTATGATCCCGTTAACTCGCGGCCTGCGTGGGAGAGCCAGCTTAGTCCACCTCGGCCAATATTGACTGATACTAGAGCTAGTTCGTCCGGTAATACTTCTTCTAGTTCCTCAGCAGGACTTTCTCCTCCAATCAACAGCGATGATTTGGACGTCTTCCAAGATCTATTCTATCGACCTCACCCTTCTTCGCCTCCTCGCCCATCTTTAGCGCGATCAAACAGTGGTTTGACAGCGTTAGCGAGAAAACTCAGTCGAGAGATGGAGGAACTCAATATGGAGAGACAGACCGTTTCTTCGTCTATATTCACGGCTCCTGGATCATCTGTTTCTTCTCAGAGGAGACGAGACAAGGGCTTGCAATTTGTCATTACTGCTGATGACAGGATGGAAGTGCTTGAACGAAACGAAGGCACGAGTGTCATGGGCTTGGAGCGTCCAAGTATTGGTGGATTCCCCGAGGATGTCAACTCTCGCGCGTCTACACCTGGTATGTTTTTGCTACCTGCTAACCCTATTAACTGCTCACTTTTTGTGATAGAACTCGTTGAACCTCGTTTAAGAACTGTCTCTGAACAGTCTACTCCTCCACCGACAACAACCGAATCTCGGCGATCTTTCTCAGGTCTCTTGTCCTATCTTTCTGCACCAGAAATGGACGCAGAGAAGCTGTCTATTGCAGAGCGCGACATTCAACGGTTGACTGCTTCTTCGTTAGCCCCACCTTCATCCAACCACTCGAACTCCCGAAACAGCAGCGAATCTCAAGGAACACACTCGGTGGAACATGCAAGAAGGAGCTACATGTCAGGGATGTCCTTGTCAGAGTTCCCTGATCCTCCCAGTGCATCGAAGTTAACGCCAGCTCACATGTCGGTGCTGAACTCGTACTTCGACCAAGGATCCACCCCTCTCACAGAGAACCCACCTGCTTCACCAGTTCGACCTAAGTTTATGCCTCGGCGGTCAACATTTGGCAGCGGTGATTCAACTGCGGAGGCCATCCTTGATGATTTAAGAGAAGAAGACGAAACTCGCACTGCCAGTGAGACCGCTCATTAGAGCATGGACTCTTCACTATCACCTATGTAATTTCTTATTTTGCGGACTATACCGTTGACCACACTCCTTTCCTTCCCTTTCTACTGCTCTGATCTTTTTGTTATACTTCCCTTCGTTTGTGATTGTTTGCTTGCTTATTTTTATATCCTTATTACATTTTATATACTCATCAGTAACATAGTGTTAAGTTTGCGGACTTGTATTCAGCTTGTAGTGTTATCAGCCCTACCATGGCATTTGCGGAGTTTGAAATGTGGCAAACGTGAACCAGCTTGTCTCCTCCCTTTTATCATCTTGGACTCCATCTTATTGAATCAGGATCACAAGAAAGGCGCATACTCTTGGCGGCTGGATGTACACGTTCTCTGTTCTGTTGCAGTGTAAATTCCGGGATATCTGCACTTGTTACGGTTGCACTGCCTTCCTTTGCAGCCTTATATACGAGGGCTTTAATTTTCGATACGTGTTCTAGCTTTGCCTTCTCATCATGGACCCTTTGACTATCTCGACGGTGGTGGTCACATTTGCCACAGCGCTCAAGGATGTGATTCAGCTTGTTGTTGCGTTGAGACGATCTCTGGACATGGTACTCTACTCTCCCATGTACTCACGTTGCGGTCGTTCTTCGGAGTTTTGATGCACAGAAAACCAGGTTGAAGAAAACACGGACGCGTTGAAAAGAGAAGTCGCTGTGATATATAGCTTTTTACAAGATCTTCAGCGACTGGATAAAGAAAATCACAATGACCACGAAGTTGCAGACGGAGAGGACCACAAGTTAGTGGCTGATATTATCGAACTGAAAACGCACGCTTCTCTCCGCCCTGCTTGTCTTATGGAGGCTTACAATTATCTTACCCGCAGTGGCTTGCTGTTAGTATGTAACCAGCTAGTAAAGCTGCATCAGGACATTGTTGGTCCAAATCCAAGTCGAGGGTTGGTAAAGTGGAAGCATTTGCCTTTATCCCCCTTGGCCAAGGCGAAGACTAAGCTGCGCGCTTGGTGTCAGAGCGAAGCAACAGCACAACAACTCACAAATTTGAAGAGTTCTACTCGAGATATTCATGTACGATTCCAGGTTCGTACGGCCAAGCCCTGGTTGTGCTGTAGAGTGAAAGACTAATGGTATCGTTAGACTATGTCGGCTATTCGTGTACGGATGTCACTACGACTCGTAAAGCAGGACATGCAGAGTCTGAAACGGGCGGCATTGACCCAGATTATGTTAACGCCTGTTGGCCAGGAAGCGTGGGCTCAGCGAAATTTCATTCATTCTCTGCGCCTTGTACGCCTTGTTCTTTCGCACTCTAAATTGGCAGATCTTACCGTCGCGCACACAGATTATCCAACACAAAACTCCACAATATGCTTCCATTGCGGTGATGTGGATAGAAGTGGCAACAGCTAGATTGGCGAGATGGGAAGGAGATCTTCATCGTGGCTTTTATATACTGGACCGTGAAATGGACAGTATACTAGAACGGGACGGGCATATTGTAGATGTGAAAGCACAGTGGATGTGGGAAGTTATGTCGCGGACGATAAGCGTTTGTATCTTCTTCATGCGTTTCTTCAATAAACTGAAAGGATAATAGGACATTGAACCATCTGTTCTTGGTCGAGCTAAACCGCCTCCGCATCTCGTTGAATGGATGTACGTTTATATTTGCGTCAATATATTATGGAGGTCGGCTGAAATCAGATACAGGAATGAACATGCGCAGCAGTGGCCATTCAATGAGCTTCTCAAGGACGTGGTGGATACGGTGGTACAAAAATCGGCTGTGAGGCTTAGTTGCAGAGAAGGTGCGTCACTCCCGCCTCTCCAAGGCTTGAAGCTGACTGCGAGCATTCATAGTTGGCCATCTGTTCTGCAACATGATACTTTTGGAATCACTCGTTGAAGGAGTGATACCTATTACCAAGACAGAAAAGTCCCACTCAAGGGATGCTCGATACCAAGCGATTCTGGGTCGCGTAGGGTCACTGGTATGGCATCTATACTCGTGGCTCTTCCAAGATTTGGACGCTCTTGATACCTTCTTCCTTTCATTTTATTACTCATTTACATCTATTACCTGCCTTGTAGAGACCCTCCCTGTGGAATTTTTTGTTACATTTTCGACTGTTTTTCTCTTATGTTCTTCCTACGTTGTTATTGCTCAGGCTTTTACTTGGCTTGTTGTTTTGATTCTGTGTACTTGACAACAATGGATTGTTGGCCTGCGAACCTCGGAAATATTTGAACGTGCGCAGCAACTTGGCAATGAACGCTGTCGCCCGCTTGAACTTGTGCCTGGACTAAGTATTTCGGTAATTCCTTACCACCCTTTACTACCCTGACACGTTTTTGGGTCTCATCCATTGGTGGAGCCGATATTGCACCACAGCCTGCTTGCTGCCTGCATTCCATTGCAAGTATTCAATAAAAACACCTGTCCTGGTGCTGGTTAGAATCTTGTCAGGATGGCCATCACGCTGAGCGCTGATGGAAATATCGTGCCAAGTCCAAAATAAAATAGTCTCAAAAGTTCTAAATCAATCAGCCTGATTGTGTCATAGTCGCCCATTATTGTCCGTCTCCCTCTCTCACTACACCCTCCACCTTGCCCATGGCCTCGTCCAGCAAAAGCTCGGACGTCTTCCGCCCAAGGCTTCCAGCGGACCCTTATGCCTTCGAGAGGCCGTGGCTGGTACCAACCGCTGCTGTAGATGCGTTGCTCTCCGACAAGTTTCTGAGCAGACAGGTCATCCTGGTTCTCGGAGGTGCGTCTATCACTGCTGTTCGTCTACTTCTGGTACATATGTAGCTAAGGACACGAAAACACTAGATATCCCTAGCCAGGAGTTGTATCCGCTCCTGCAGTCTTCGCTGTTCTCTGATTCCCTACTGCTCATGGTCACGCATAACCCTCCGAAGCTCCCTCCCTCCTCCCAACTCATGCCCTATGTGTACGTTTTGCGCACATTGAATCCGCCCAGCAGTCAGGAAGCATCTAGTGCCGTCTACCTCGTCAATGTTCTCGACAGAGCACATCGTATCGTGCAAGAGTTCCGACGGAGCGCGCCGGTGGAAAGATTAACCCAGTTATGCGAGAGCGAGCCAGGCAGCGACTTCACTGTCAAAGAGGGCGCTCGCGCATCTCGCAGAGCCTCCATCGCTTCCAAGCTTACCAAAGCCTCTCCCTCCACATCCCACATCCGGACATCAGGGAGCGACCGGGCGTTTGATGCCGTTTTGAACTTTGTATCTCCAGAGATGGAAGAGAGTGCCGTTCTGAAACAGGTCATTGTGGTCACCACCATGTCCCAGCCATATATCACGGCCAGTGGTGCTAACCACACCCGTCCCGCAATGCCCTCTACTCCTACCAGCTTTCGACCTGGCTCTTTTTACGGCGCCACTTCACCCTCGTCCGAACGTCTTTCAGTCTCTCCCAATAACACATGGTCCAAAAGAGCCTCTTCCAGTTTCCTCAAAGGCAAAGGTAGCGCGCAATCTGCTCCGAGCACTCCGATGAATCTTAGCCGAGATTCGCTTCTTTCAATGGCAGAATCCGCTGGAAAACAGACTGCCCGCGTAATTCATGTGTTGCCGCCGAAACATCATCTTCCAGCCAAGACTGTACAAGCTCATCTGACGACGCGACCAGCGGCAAGACCCCGGCAGTCACCCCCTTTTGGCTCCGTACAGACGAAACTCGTTCAGCGTATCGAACATTTCCTCCTCTCCTTTTCTTATCCAGGATATAAGAATAGGGTTCGAACAGGAAGCTCTTCCTCATCACGGCCTTCTTCTGTTCACTCTTTCCAGTCTGATATGAGCAGCGTTTCGGACATGTCACGGATACGCGTACCCAACAGCCATCGACCAGCGGACGCCCAAAAACCATATCAGTATCTTTTGGCCTCACATGTATTTACGCATGTTCCGCAAGAGACAACATTAACTGTTGGAGAGCTGCTTCTCAGAGGGGGTCTTGATCCAGTGGACTCCAGCCCAGCAGTTCCTTATGACGGCTCACGAGGGCCCTCTTTGGAGCATTTAGGGCAGTACGAGACATTTAGTCCGCGCGTGTGGATTGGGAAGGGTTCATTGGTGCAAGTTAGCGACGAAGAGAAATCTGCGGATTACATTCTCGAAGAAGATGTTGATTCTTCTCCGCCTCCTGTCGTCCCTGTCTCTGTGCCTTCATCTCGTCGAAAGAACAAGAGACAAGGATCTCTACCTACACCTCCACTCAGCAGCGGTAGCTCTGACGAGGCCCAAACCGCCAGTGATAGCGAAGCTGAGGAACCTACGCCCAAACCTCTTTCTCCAGCTTCCGAAGCTACTCAACAAGGGCAGTCGTTGAGGAAGAAACCTTCCAGGTGGAAATTCTGGAAACGATTCGCATCTCACGACCACATTTAAAGCCCAGCATCACATACATGAATTCATGGACTTTCTTTTCCCCCTCATAATCTTAAACGCGCACTCATACACAAGTTCCCTCTCGCTCTCTTCACTGCTGTGCATTCCAATGCTCTATATACTTTCCTTTCTTGATTTTTTTTCCGGACCTAATCTTTACGACAGGAAATACTTAGGTTACTCGTTCACTCGTCCGCCTTTGTTTGGGTGTGATAATTCCCTTGCCCTGTATTGCATATCCTTTTTTATCCAGCTGCGCATGATCCCTGTGTTGTGTGACTCTTCGACGGACTCAGTTTCAAAGCCTTAGTACTTCGATCGCACTTGTGTCATTGTTCAAGCATCGATGTTATCTGTGGTGATAATCCTCGTGTAGACCTCGTGTTGGTTGAAGTCGAAGCACTGGTGGCCCTGCTTGCTATTTCCGCTCATCTCATCTCATCGTGACTGGGTTATTGACGGATGCATCGAACATGAGGCGAGATGGGAGGTGACTGGACCGATCAACAAAGGACTTTTCGTTGCCAGGCTCAGAGTTTCCTTATCCAGGACGCATCTCACTCTTCACATCCCTTGAGGCTAACGCGAGGCGGAAATGAAGTGCTATTAGAGGAGGGTAAAGTTCCTACGGTCATTTCACGTCCCACTACAAGTACGATGGCGCTCACCACCTTTGAGATGGCAGCAATCGTCAGGATTGAGAGCTTTCGCGACCAGTTTCACTTCCACTTGAACATCTTCTTCCAAATCGAAAATGCCAGCGACGAGAAACGTGCCTCATCGATCTCCCATACGAAAGACTCGTGCTTGTGCATCAGTGACCGGTACGCGTCCATTTTCATCTTTTGTTCGTTGTATATCTGACTCTTGCCTACTTTGTAGTAGACGACGGCGGCTGGCCCACTTATGACCCCAAGGCTTTCGAAGACAACCGTACCAGAGCAACATCATCATCAACCCCTTCTTGCTCTCCACCACCTCCTCGTTCACGACGAAGGTCCTCCAATTTTTACGAGTCCTCCCTACTACCTGACAGTGGCCGTACTATCTATGATAAATTCGGAAACGTGAAGACGAAGCGTCCTCGCAACTCCTTCATCTTTTTCCGGTCCGATATGTACAAGAGGTATCACCACTCGGGCAAAAAGATGGACCAGAACGCGCTCAGCAAGTTCGCTGGCGAGCAGTGGAAGCTGTTGACCCCTACCGAGCGAGAGCCATTCCAGAAGCAGGCCAGAGAGGAGAAGGTTTGGTACGATGAGAACCTCCCAGACTATGTTTACAAGACTGCAGGTGCGAAGGCAAAGGAGAAGAGGATGGGCGCACCGGCCTTCAAGGTCAATGGACGCAGGGTTCGGAGGCGGAGCTCTGCAACGACTGTGGATATTCAAGTAAAGCAAGAAGTCGAGGCAGTGGAGGTTCCAAAAGTCGAATCTCTTGATGCAGAGACATCCAGACCCACGTCCCCAAATGCACCAATCGTTTCACCTGAGTCGACTCCGACCACCAGTGCAACCGAGCTTCGAGCCCCGAAGCCTGTGACTCCTATTCACATCGACAAACTCTCGGACTTTATGGCACAGTGGCCTGGGAGCGAGCCGGAACAACCACTAGCAGACGAGTCGAAGGAGGTCAGTATCTATCCACTTCTCCTTCTTTAATTCCTTGCTAACCTTGCGGTATAGGCCTTTGCACATGAATATGAGCATTCCCTCTCCCATCCTCGTCCATCTTCGCTTGAATACATGAACTGCGGCCTTGGAACAGGTTTCGAGAGCGAAGCTATGGTATATGACCCATTGCAGGACTACTATATAGAAGCAAGTGAAAGTGTTACCTCGTATCCTTCGTGGTTGGACTCTCCGGCTATAGAGGAAGAAATTGTGTCAGAGACGAGGAGAAGTGAGAGCCCATATGGAAGCTATGTCTGGGATGACGCGGAGTCGTGAGAAGTAGTAATGGAGAATCAGGCGTCTGTTGTTGTACTTGTAGTCGTGTATAGTGTTCAATAATATTATGGAGAAGCTGCCGGTCCGCTTTCTCTACCAAAACATACCCTCTGATAAACATTGCCTGGAGTTCTGGTACTTACTACAAGGTTGAAAGCACTCGGAACAAGGCAGGGATATGATCTTCACGTGACATCTCCCTTCTAAGTTCTTTGAAGTTCGACTCCCACCATCCCTCACGCTGAATCAAATGACTGCATACGGAAAAGGCCCCGGTCTTCGGTCTAAACTTGATTTATTATCATAGTTCACGCTATAGCATCCATGATTTTTCCCAAGATTCGTAGCGCAAATGTTCTTCGGAGGCTTGCGCTCATCGGCAGCTTTATGTTCGTCGACGCTTCTCCGGTACGACCACCTGCACGACGACATCTGGCGGGGTGTACCTCGTTCTGCAGCCTTGGAGCGCAAAACATCAATATCAGGCCCACATTCCGTGTTAAAAATGATCAGCTTCCCCTTGGCTGACCTACCACCAGACCATTCACACCCACACTCAATCAGCTGGCTCGGTCGCCACCCTTGAAATCTTCTTTCGATTATCTCCAAACCCCGGCGCGCTCTGTGTAACGGGCCATGGATATCCGAAATGCACGAATTTATATAGTATAAGAAGAGATTAAACTCGTTCGTCGACACCATTCGACACCTTGCACCCACGGCTGCTGTCACCCATTGCACTCTGAACCCGGCATGGTCGCTCTCTACCTCTTGCTTCTGGCCGGCTTGTTTAGCCAAAGGTGCCAGGCACTCTTTGAAGAGAAGCTTGTCTCGTTTGGAGAGTCTCCAGGAGCACTACCTTTGGAGGACTCCTCTCTTCTTATTGATGACCAGGAGCACGTTTCCATTTCCATCGCATTGGAAGCACTAGCCGCAGATTTCAATGCTGTTACTGGCACACTACCAGAAATCCTCAGCGTGGACTCAGTGCAATTTGAAGGAGAGTCTGGTCTGGCAATTGTGGTTGGAAGTATAAACGGATCACGGCTCATTCAAGAGCTTGTCAACAATTCCAAGCTAGACGTATCTGCTATTGAGGGGAAGTACGAGTCTTTCACGACTTCTCTCGTGCAGGACCCGTTCCCGGGCATAGACTATGCACTTGTCATCGCTGGCAGTGATAATAGAGGAACAGTATTTGGGATTTACACGCTCTCAGAACAAATAGGCGTCTCTCCGTATGTCCTATATCCTTACCGTTTTCTGGCCTTATTTCTCATTGTCTGTCAGCTGGTGGTGGTGGGCAGATGTCCATATTGAGCAGCGTGAGAGCATATATGCACTTCCCGTCGTCACAGTACATGGCGAACCCAGTGTCAAATACCGGGGCCTGTTCATCAACGACGAGGCCCCGGCGTTGACCAGCTGGATCGTCGAGAATACTAAAAGCCAGAAATACGACTCGGAGTTCTACAAGAAGGTCTTCGAATTACTCCTTCGGAATAAAGCCAACTATCTCTGGCCTGCTATGTGGCCCTCCTATCCCAGCCCTGGGAACAGTTTCTTCGTGGATGATCCTCTGAACCAGAAAACCGCTGCTGACTATGGCGTTGTTGTATCAACGTCGCATCATGAGCCCATGCAGAGGGCAACGAACGAGTGGCTGACGTCTGGGAATGGGACATGGGACTGGGTGAAGAATGAAAAGAATGTTACAGACTTCTTCAGAGAGGGCGCTCTTCGCGCTCAACCCTATGTCTCGGAGAGTTACTTCACAATCGGCATGAGGGGAGCAGGAGACTCCGGCTTAACCGGTGACAATCCAGCTGCCATTCTTACAGACGTAATTGCAACTCAGCGAGAGATCTTCGAGGAGGTATATGGCGATGCATCGGAAGTGAACCAGGTTAGTATTGTATTCCAAAGAATCGATCCTTTCATTCGCTGAAGGATATAGGTCTGGGCACTTTATAAGGAGGTCCAAGCGCTATACGAGGTCAGTATTTGTGCCTTTCATTGAGTATCTAATACTCCGTTTACATGTAGTATGTAGGCTGGACTTGAAATCCCAGATGATGTAACTCTGATGTTCAGCGACGATAACTTTGGCTCTGTACGTATATGGATTGCTACGCACCCTTTGTCCCGCTGAATATTCTCTTGGTAGGTTCGAAGGCTACCTACCGAAGCTGAAAGACAACGATCTGGTGGAACTGGTGTAGGTCTCCTTCGCTCACATGTGTTGCTAGCATTCACGTTTAATTTCAAAGCTTTACTACCACCTGGAATTCGTTGGATCTCCTCGTTCTTACAAGTGGTGAGAAATGTGTAACACTGCTTAAGCTTGGCTTCTGATATTTCTGGAACTAGGTTAAATACAAACTCCCTGGGGCGCGTATGGCAGCAGCTGTCAACTGCCCGACAACAAGGTGCGGACAAAATCTGGGTGATTAACGTCGCCGATATAAAGCCTATGGAAACACCCCTTTCCATGATTTTCGCCATGGCATGGAACGCATCCTCATTTACAACTGTACCGGAATTCCTAGAAGGCTATGTAGCTAGGGAGTGGCCTACGCTTTCCAACAACACCCAAAGTGAAATTGTCGATGTCCTCTTAGGGCATTCACGTTTGAACGGATTGCGTCGGCATGAGCACGTGGAGTCTACAACCTACTCTTTGCTCAACTACAACGAAGCAGAACGGTTCCTCGGTCAATGGACTTTGTTAACCAGTCGTGTTGACCAGATTCGCGATGAAATTTCGGAGGCATCATATCCAAGTTTCTATCAACTTGTCGAACATCCCATCAAGGCTTCTCAAACGTACTATGCGCTAAAGGTCGCATTGGCGAAGAACAGCCAGTTTGGATGGCAAAGGCGGAACTCAGGTGAGTTCGAAGCATTCACGGTATTTTGGGGTCTGACTGATGGTGATGATCTAGCAAATGACTGGGCTCAAGAGGCTCTCGCACTGTTCGACAAAGACCAGGATATTCGAGAGGAGTATCACGAATTACTTCACGGAAAATGGAACCACATAATGGACCAGGTTAGATGACTCCTTTCACAGACAAAATGATCCTGCATATTAATATCTCCCTATCACAGGCCCACTATGGCTTTACTTCGTCATGGATCCCACCGACGCGAGACATGGTATGTGCTCGTTGAAGAGATATTCCATCCTTGTTGATGAATCGGAGATCTAGATCAATGGTCTTGCCTTTGTTCAAACAAGGCAGAAAACGGTGCCAGCTCTTGGCCAAATGGGCGTGTCGGTGGAGGGAACATCCGGCCGTGCTGGTCTGTTCAACGAGGGCTCTGACTTAGCACAACCATCCCGTGGCACAGAACTCACTGCAGCAGTCACGCTGCCTCGCATGGAGCCCTATGGACCAAGCTCACGCTGGTTCGACATCTTTGCACGAGGACCTGGGGATATTGGTTGGTTCGTCGAGGCGGAGGAGTCCTTCGTCACTATATCTCCAACATCAGGAACTCTTAGTCAAGGAGATTGGGATAGTACGGTGAAGGTCGAGATAGATTGGAGTCAAGTCCCAGATGGATACAACACCACGACTATCATTCACGTCAATACAACCACAGAAGGCGGAGGCTACGAACAAGTCCATCTTCCCATTACCAAAACCAAGGCTCCAGATTCTTTCCGAGGCTTTCTGGAGTCCGACAGGGCCGTGGCGATGGAAGCAGCTCATTTCCAGAGCTCTTCGTCTGATACCAACCCTGATGTATACTACCAAACACTACCTCATGTTGGACGTGCCATTGAAGACAGCAGCCCTGGCTCTGTCGGGCTCGCGCCCTCTTCTGGTATAGCACCTTCCCCTGATGAGGGTGGGCCATGGCTGGAATACGACTTTCACCTTTTCTCAACACCAACATCGCTCTCTGTGACCGTCTCACTCTATTTCGGCTTAACATTGGACACAGATCCGGACACGCCTTTGTCCTACTCAATAGCATTCGATGGAGGAGCGGTCAATACGACCCTATTGCTCTCTCAGCCCGCAACGGCAGGCGATTTGCCATCAGGTTGGACCACTGCCATTCAGGATCTTACGTGGCGTAAGGATCACACTTACAAAGGCATCGGAACGGGAGCGCACAAGATCAGGTATTGGGCTGGGAAGGCTGGCATTTTATTGGAAAGAATCGTCGTCAACGCTGGAGGGGGGGTCAGAACCAGTTATTTCGGGCCACAAGAAAGTGTCCTCATTTCTTGACTCGGGAGTGTGCAGGTTATTGATTGAATCGCATTGGATTCTATATAGAGGCGAGGAGATAAGTTATCTAAATATATAAAAACAGAAAACAGTCAAGGAGCGTGCGGTCTTCGGTACAAATAGAAGAGCGAAAGGAGTGACGAGGGGCGATTCATACAATACACAGCCAATTCCAATGTTATGCAACCCAATAAGTCCACGGAACACCAGAATAGTAAGAAATGCGCCATAAAAATCAGAAGAAAGGACAGTGGGTAAGTAGTCAGGGGAATCCATTGAGATGGAGGGGGTATGATTAGAAGGTCAAGAACGCAAATGATAATGTAAGAAACTGAAATCCACGACACGATACCGAGGAAAGAGATACGTTAATAGGCCATGAGCGTTTGAACACCAGGTTGCTAGTCGTCAGAAGTCGTGACCATAGCCGTATCTCGTAGCTCAAGGTTTGAATGCATCTCCCCCTCCACCGCCACGCATGACGGCCTTCATAAACTCGAAAAACCGATCACCATACTCGGCTGGCGGTACCGGACTAATCTTGTGCTACAGAAACTTGAGTGAACGACTTCGCCAAAAGAAATGTAAGAGACAAACCTTGTCTGCACTCAAGCCCTTCCAAATGTTCTCTGCTCTCTTCTTAACAGTCCAAGGAGTCAGGATATCAATCACACCGAGGTAGTAGATCGTATCCAGGTCCTCATTGCTTTCGCTCGTCGCCCGCAGTCCACCCTCATCCTGATAGAAAATGTAGTTCTGTCGGTCTGAGGCTGAGTCAAGATTTTCAGGCAGTAAGCCTTCGTGGGTAATCTTTCGAGCTTCTGATGCCCTCATTGCCTTACGCATGGCTATAGCTTCTGGCGATTTGGATCCTGCCTTGGGAGCAGCAGTACCATATCTCCTCGGAAGGTTGGGCTAGGTATTACTCTGTCAGGAGGATAACATGCAAAGGGTGAACAGGGATGACTTACATCAAACACTTTCAGTGTGTGAGAGCGCATGTTATCCTTGTTCCCCCGCTTCATGTGATGAATGCCGATCAGCAGACTGTAATCCATGACCTGGATCTGCTTCAATAATTCTTTGTCTCGTCTGAGCTGCTCCGTCAGTAGCGCCCTCTTCTCAGGTCCAAGACCGATCTCGTTGTGACGATTGATCCAGTTCATATCCTTGAGCACCTTTCCTCCAATTCCTTCTGATTGAATAATGCTCTCGGGGAACTCACGCCCGACAGTAGATCCCTTGAGATCGTAGGTCTCGTGCACGTCCTTGTGAGGAGGGAACAAGTTGTTCATGATCACGAAATGGATTTTCCGGCCATGGGGAAGCTTCACACGATGCAGACCGTAGAACCGACTGAGGAGCGTATGTGGGTTTGTCTTCACATGCTCATAGTACTGTTTTAGCACCTTAAGAAGGAACTTGTGCTCGTTGTGGTGAATCGTCTTGATAATGAATCGGTAGTCACGGGAGAAATAGAAGAACGATCCCGATTTTCCTGGTGAACCAAGCTCGGACAAAATGTACTTGGACGTTAGAGACAAAAGATAGTCGGCAGGGTCGAGATGGAAGTATTCTTCGCGTAGCGAGCGGAAGACCCATGGTGCGTAATCCTTGAACTTAAAGTCATATTTCGCTGATGGAGTGAGTTCATTTCCAACGATATCGAAAGAGAACTTGTGTCTTGCTTGGAAATCCTCGTCTGTGAGAGGCCGCGTCATCTTCGCCTGGCATCTTGAAACCTATAAAGGATTGGCTGGCGAATTCTCCCCAACGAGGAACGGCACTTACTGCTGTTCGAATGCCCGTCAACATGTTATACATGAGAACGTAATTCTCATGGTCTTCTCCAATCAAATTCCCCACGAGAGGAACATCCACGCCTTTCTCAGGCTGTCCTTTCGTCAACGCGGCTTCAGCCTCAGCTTGTGCCTGCGCTCTCTTCTCCTGTCTTTCCCGACGAATCAAATCTGCGTGCGCCTGGATATCCGAGGCCACATCATCGGCGACCGCATCGTCAAAAGCACTTGATGATTGCGATGTCCCTTGCAGAGATGTTCGGGATGGAAGTCGGAATGCGGATGAGCCCGTGGTATTCCGGCGGGTGGGACGATGGTTATGCATGGAAATCGGGGGAGGTTGCAGGAAATCAGCCGGTCGAGGTCCTGTAGACTCTGCAGGATGTATCTGTACGGTTGGGACACTGTCTATCGAGGACGTGTCTCCTCCAGCAGGAGCGCTGGGACCGGTTGCCACCCTTGGCGTCCTGATAGTGGACATAGAAGACCGTGCGTCACTGGACCCGCGGGGAAAATGTGTGGTTTGACCATCCGGTGTGGAAGGGACAGGACCTATTGTTATGGAACGTATGGGCGCTATCCGTTGGGAGGATGAAGCAGAAGGCCGACGTCTGCGGGGCGTCTTCTCTAGCCCGTCTTCGGCTACCATGTCGTCGTCAACCTCATCGTCAAGCTCTCTTTGACTGTTTTCAAAGCTTGCTGGAGGAGAAGGTGGAGGAGGACCGACTGTCTTTCCAGTGCTTGAAACGACTATAGGTTGCAAAGAACCTTTCTTAAAGAACGATTCTCCTGAAGCAGAGTCCATCTCTACACCACCGTCTCCTGAGACTTTGACAAGGTGAACTCCTTGTATATGTGCTTCTGGTCCTAACGTGTCCAGTGAGGCTGAAGAAGTAGATGCATTGGTCGCAGGCGACGAGCCAGGCGCTGTGCGAAACGAGGTGGCCGACGATGAAACGGCGCTACTTCTTGATAGCGATATGCCGCTAAGGCGGCGGTCCTGAAAGGTATTTGGTGGCGACGAGCTGGGGAGAACTGTCGCTGCAGCCATCGTAATATGCAGTAAATTGAGATAGAATGAGACTGTGTTGTCGGCAGAAAGTGTCGGCTGCAGTTGCCAGTTGATGGGTAGGGTACAAGCCGGATTGTTTACGTGTGTTTACATTTCCTCCTCGAATTTAGGGCCAGCACCCAGTCTCACATTACATAGACGACTGCGGCGATGAATGAGGCGCAAGACACGCACTGAAACAACGGACGAATTTAACCCTGCTGACAGCCATGAGACATGGTGGCCCCTTTGGTTTTGGTTTTGGTTCAACATCCATGCAGGAAAGTACCTACGTTCCCAAACTCGCTCAGCTCATTTTAGGAGAGCTCTGTTACACCTGAGGATCTACTCGAGGCCAAGAGAATTCAGGCGTCCTACGATCCTGGTCTTACTTTCCGGAGGCTAGTTCTTGGAGGCCACAAGTTTCAAAGTAGATTTTTCTTAAATACATTATTACTACAGTACTGTCAAACTTGAAGCTGAGATTCCATTATACACTTTGAAATCACATCTTGTGAGGTACTAAAGCGATCCACCATGTCTAACTCATTTAAACCCTGGAAGGTGTACACAGCCTTGTGCGAGTACCCTTGGTGCTGTAGAGATTATTACGCCAACGGTGGCGAGGAAGTTGAAGGAAGCAGTTCGATCGGTCCATTCATTATACCAGGACTAAAGACCTCTTGGTCGATACGACATCCAACTGTGAATGAATCACTCAAATTTTGAGATAGGCTGGAAATACACTGATCCGTGAATCTTTCTGTCCTTCCAGCCTTGACTCCTTCGGGCATCGTCCAGGATCCTCCGTGTTCTTTCCCGGAGTGGTATCTTGGTCGAACCCTCCTCCTGAGAACTTGTCGAGAATTGACGACCATCATCAGCAGACGCCTGCATAGAAACAAGTGGTGGGAAAGGATGAGAGAGGGAAGAAGTGCCGTTTAACAAACGCAGAACGATTATGTCAAAGATGCGCCTCCGTATCTTGTAACCTCATGATGTGCTCTGCAAGGCGGTCCTGAATGCAGTGCGATTTCGGCCGAAGCGTAAATGAGTCTCTGTTTTCGCTGTAAGACACATTGCGGGAGATATCTAGCGCAAAAAGGACATGGGATAGTCTCTCTTTGAGTCCTGACTCCGAAGAGGTAATTGTGGAGAGCTGGTTGAGGTTCTTGATATCGTCGAATTGAAAGCCGTCAAGTGCAGCGCTGGTATCGGGAGATAGGCTGCCAGGCTGAAATGTTTCTTCGTATACATCGCGCGGGGAGTAGCCGTAGGTCGCTATGTTAGACAGTGCCATCGCATCCAGAATTCGCTCGGCCCAGACAGATCTGCATTCACTTTGGCCCCGTGGCGTTTGATCCTGCGCGATCCTAGCCGCCTTTAGGAAGGCACCTGGAGTACTTACAAGACCTGATAAAATGCTCTCAATTCTGGTTATTCGGTCTTGGTATCTTCTTTGCAGACGCAATCTATAATGAGAAGTGTGAAAAAGAATTTAATGTACAGAGGTATGATAGCTACCCACCCTTTTGACAGATCTTTCTCAGACCACAAAGGCATACCCCACCATGCGCCTCTTCGCTGTTTGGTCCAGCTCCTGTATCGGCTAGGGTTTAGAGGTGAGGCATGTATGGGGAATACAGCAACACCATACTTTGGGCAGTTTGTTTTGTCGTCCCAATCGACCAAATGCCAAATGCAAAGCGTTTTGGAGGCATCGACAGGACTAGGTAAAGATGCATCTTTGCCGACTTGGTAGACAATATTGCCGTAAAGCACATGGGTTTCGCCTTTGTAGGTCCAGACAATGACCTCCATCTTTCGTACCAGTAGCTGTATCAGAACATAGATAATCCAGTTGGTCTTTCCTGAAAAATGAATTGATGAGCAAAAAGCATTCAGAGCCTGTATAAGACCTACCAGTGCCGGGCTCGCCAGTAACTAGAACACCCGAGAAAGGATCTTCCTGCCAGCGTTGCCAAGTACAATCAAAAAGCTCCACATAACTTTTGAGGACAAGCAGCGATGTCTTCGATTCTGGGAGAATGAGTCTGAAGTCTTTCGGGTAGACTTGCAACGTTTCGCCAGGCGCCGGAATGTCTGTTTCAGCCTTGCTCTTCCAATGATCACCTTCTCTCCTGTACTCATCTCTTCTTTTCCACTTGTAATCAGTAAGCACCATGGTGTCTCGTTCACCAGAGAAACATCGATGTCCGTGATGTAGTTGTGTTGTCAAGTTGGGGGACCCATTGACCCACTAGCGTTGTTTGGTTATCGCCAAAAGGTGACGTTGGGAACAAGTCCTCTGAGCTCTCTACCGAATATAGTAATTATGCGTCTTGTCTGGATCCGAACCCAAGCGTCATCGGCCACTCTAATTACAAACTTGGAACAATATACATATAGCTACAACACAAGATTAAATAATACAAGGTGAATATAACAAGAAATCTCCATGTTCAATCGTCCTCAAACATGTCTTCTTCAGCTTCAGCAGGAGTCTTCTTTCGGGCTGGCTCTGAGATTCACGTTTAGACCATAGCGGAGGCAGAAGTAGAGAAAAAAGACGCACGCTTGCGGGACTTTCCAGCAGCCGCACCCTTTTTCTTCTTACCAGCTTTGGCTGCACGTTTCTCGAGAGCCTGATCGTCTTCTCCTTGTGCTCTCTTTTGATTCAACATCTGTGGAGCCTTTAGCCAACTGCCGTGAGAATATCAGAGAGGATACCTACGTTCTCAAACTCGTTCAGCTCGATATCAGGCTTGTCTTTTGATTTGTTCGTTCGGGCTTTCACCAGAATCTCGTTGAATCTCTCAAACACCACTGGTTCATACAACTTGTCTTGATAGTGAGGGAAGCCTTCGATAAGTTTCTTGACCGATCGATCGGATTTATAGGGCAGCAGTGAGAGGCAAAACGCAAAGTCGCGCCATTGCCTAGGCTCCTCTGCATTCTTGAAACGGGAACAAAGCTTCTCCGTGATGTTTTCCGCCTGTTTCTCCTGCAAAAACGTATGAGCGGTATGTAAACATCAAGGCAAGGCTCATTACCTTCTCAATAAACTTGAAGATGAATGTTAGCGTCTTTTGGAATGATTCTTCATCAACAGCATGAGCTCCGACAGAAAGATGACTGATGACTACATCACGATACTGTTTCAGAGAGGACAGCAGAAAGAGAAAACCGCACTTACGATCAGGAAGGTTGTTGTAGATGGCATTGTCCTTTGTCGACAATTCGTGGAAGAACATCTTCGCTAAATCTGCGATTCGCGCATCATCGTCCTCAAGACACTTGGCCATCTCACCCAGTTGTCCCTTCACCTTGATCATTCCATTCAGGATCAAATGCGTTAATACCATGAGCGTATTCTTCTTCACAACAGGGTCAGGATCCGACAGTCCGCGATAGAGAATATCGTGATTCTCATCAAGAATATTACTGAACGAAACAGCAATATCGCCGAGGGCTATGACGATGTTGCTGCGAACGTTGGGCGCCTTTTTGTTCTTGTCCAGGAGAACAAAGAGGAGACGATGATGATCTTCGCAGAATTTCGAGCTTACGCACAAGAACTTGCTGAATGACAAGATCGCTGCAGCACGAAGCGTAGCATTCTGTTCAGAATATCAGCATCAGTGCAACGAAAAAGAAGAAGTAGCATAGACTGACCTTGTACTTGTTAGGTGATTGACAAATATGGACAATCATGCCACCATACAACGCCAACAGCGACTTCTCTCCGTAAAGCATCTCATTCTCACGAATGTTTTGAACGCGGTCGCCAATGTCATCCTCTGCGTTTCCTGTGACCTGATCGAGGTCGTCGCCGTCTTTACTTGAAGGGGCCTGACTGCCTTCACGAGCGTTGTCCTTTTTATTCGCTGGCGGTCCGGTTAATGAGAGCCGCAGTAAAGGGACAATATCAACTTACCAGCCTCACGCTCATCCTTCTGACGCTTCCATTCCCTCTCAACAACTTCCAAGTAAGCAATGTGCTTAATAGCAACATGGCCTACTACAAACAAAAGCTGAGCTAATTCGAACGCATCCCCCACAACTGAAGGAGCAGATGTCGACGTAGACGATCCCTGCGTCTGCTCTGCAGGTGCGTCCTGCATAACCGTGTCTTCAGATGCAGGGTCCTGATCCGTCTTGTCTTCTTCATCCTCCATTACAGCATCCTCATCAGCTGCCGGCGCTGGCGCGTCTGTCTTGGCTCTGGGGGTGAAAGCGCGCACTGTGAGGGTCTTTATGATGTCGTTGCAAACAACATCGGGATGTCTGGCAAGCGCATAAATGGTGTTGATACCCTGTTCAGCAAGTCCGAACCAGTCTTTAGACCTCGTTGGGCGCTCGATCACATGTTTTATCCTTTGGAAGATCTTGTTATCTATTTCCAAACGTATAGTCTTGTCGACAAGGGACCCTGTATCATCGTTCAGAGTGATATCCCTCCTGAGAACAGCAACAAAACACACCTTTGACTTTCTTCGCACTCCCATTCAAGCGTTGCAGAGCCACACAGGTATGTCGAGCCAAAGTCAAATCATGCTGTCCAAGGCTGAGTGAGAGTTCCGACGAGCTGAAATGCACAGCTTACCTTGCTTAGGGAACCAAGTCCGACTTTGAGCATAGTGTCGACATGTTCAGTCAAAACACCACGATCAGCTGAGGCCATCATGCCCAACACAATGATTGCCCCCCGCCTTTGACCTTGAGTCAGGTGACGAGTGGAATCTAAAACGTCAAGGACAATCATTTATAAATAAAAGAGGAACATACGATAGATGGACCATAGCTTGTTGATAACATCCCGATGAACTAATCGCTCTTCCACCATGATTCGTAGCATCTCCTCGTAGCTGGTCAAGTCCGCCAAAGTAGCGTTGTAAGTTAACCTAGGTACAGGTTAGGATTCTCCACTTGATGTGTGCCATGACGAGGTACGTACTCGACCATCTGTTTAGCGATATAGTTAATTTGTACCTTGGGCTCGTCGCTGGGATTTGGATCAAAGTACAGATTCTTGTATACCTCAAGGACCTTTTGACGAATGCCTTTGAGCTCCTTCCCATCATCTCCAACAGCATTGTTATCCTTGGTCCAGATGAGATGGAGCATGCGACGGATGCCTACCTGAACACAACAATGAGCACATCGTCAGAATGAAGAGGGTAAGTGAATCAACCTCAGCGTTAGTGACTTGCAATGCGTGAGCTGTTTGAAAGTAGTCCATTGCTTCCAAAACCTCAGCCTTAGACGTCGAACCAAGAAGCAACTGAATGTGACCCGTAGCTATGTCAAGTTCGCGGACAAACTTGATCGCCTCCACGAAGTACTTTTTCCTGAGACGCTTTGCCGCTAATTCGTTCGCGTTCAGCGCATCGACCGCTTGTTCTGGGTTCATCTGGGCACCGTCAACTGGCTGAGCAGGGGTCCTTTTCTTTTTCTTCTTTCGCTTCAGCACAGCTGGCTTCACATCCTCCTCCTCGCCATCAACAGGCATGCTATTGTCGCCACCATCGGCATCGACCTCCATGCTTTCATCCTCCCTAAAACGCGGCCGTTAGTATTCATGAAAGATGAGGTAAAGGTACAAGATGCATACTCATCTTCATCTTCGTCGTCGTCCTCACCTTCGGCGTTAGCCGCAGGCTGTTCACCAACGGCTTCAACAAGCTTCTTCTCCAGCTCCGCAACCTCGGCCTTAATCGCCAAAAATCCATTTTCCCAAGCATCCTGCTCCAGAAATCCATTGAAAGCTTTTGTCCACGGGTGCGTTTGCATCAGAACCACCAGCAGACTAATAGCGCTCTTGCGTACAGATGCCACTTTGTCTTCCAATGCAACCACAGCAAATCGGGTGCAGTTTAAGCGTTGCTTGGCCAGAGTCGCCTTCAAATCATGCATCCAGAGTTTGTTGAGTACTGCCAGAACCTTGACGCGAACGTAAGACGAGGTGTCCAGCATTCTGTCCAAAATAGCTTCGATGAGACCTGCAACCTGCGAAACATTCCCGCTGTCGTTGTCGTTATCCCCGTCACCAGATCCATTGACCACCTTGATCAAAGAGCCCATGACTTCAATAATGGCTATGCGCATTGGATAAGACTGTTACTCGCTGATCAGCTTGTAGTTGAGGAGAGGTAAGTTCAATGAAAGACGTGTACCTCAGAGTCAAGTTGATTCAATAACAAGCTCATCTGCTTCAAAAGCATTCGCGGGGCGAGCTCAGATAGCTTGATGAGGAATCTAGAGAAGGAACGAGGAGCTTTCGTATCGGTGCCCACAGCAAAGTTCATGTTTGCAATTTCGCGAACAACCTCTTCGCCCAGCTGTTGATGGTCATAAGTGACGGAGAGAAGGGACAATAGCTCTGCCATAGGCTCAGACAGATGTTCATGGAATGTTAGGCGTTGGATGATGTTGGTTTGGGCTGTAGGTCCGTGTCCATGGTGTTTGACAGCGATGGCAAGAACCTTGTATACATGAAGCCGAACTTCAGCCGCCTTCATATATTGCTCATTCTCAGCAATGCGGTAAGCAGGTCGGATAATACAACTGAGCAACAACTTGCGTGAGTATGAAAAAAGGGTTAATGAGGTGGATAGCAAAACGCACTTGAGGAATGCCTCCCGCTCTACAGTTGTGGACCACATCTTCTGTGAAGAGAGCTGCGCGAGCAGTTTGGAGATGGTGCCCAAGAGATTTGGGATAGTGTCCGTCCACGTAACAGACTCGCTAGCACCTGTCGCTTTCTTGGCTTTCTTAGGCGCTGCCGTCTTTCCACCTCTTCCTTTCCGAGGTTTAGGTGTCGCTGTAATCTGTTCACTATCATCTACGTGAGCTCTCTCAATAGCCCGTGTTGCCCAATCCAAAAGGAAAGCGTATCTCTCGAGAGTGGGTCCATGTAAGATATAGCTTTCCGTGTCTCTCAAGTCCCGCGCGGCTGATTCGTGCTCTGCTTGAAGTCCTGATATTAACGAGTCGAGCACTTTGGCCATCACGGAGGCAGGGACTTCAGATGAGTATTTGAGAAAGCTGCGGTATGTGCCAAAGACTTCTGGATCAGAAATGTTCTCGCTAGCGCTGGTAATGGATTCGATAGCATCTGTTTGCCTCGTGAGTTAGCATAATCTCTTTCTGGACTTCAAAGTAATCACGCACTTTCTAAGTAATCTGCTCCATCCTCTTCCTTCAGGTTGCGCTCGCAAGGAAAGTCATAGGTGTCTTCGTCTGCTAAAGATCTGAGCTCTTCCTCTAGGTCGAAATAAGAGGCCATAGCCACTGAGCTGTGGTTTTCGTGGTCGTGGTTCAGTGTGAGAGTCTCACGTTGTGACCACAAACGCGATCACGTCGCGTAACGGCACGTGCTCCGACGCGCTCTACAGAGTCTGGACTCCAGCCCGTAAACGTATCTAGTCTACTGCTACTATCATACCCTCAATGCATCACAAGAATGACAACTGCAATGAAGCATGGTTACCTCCCATGCTATCCCCACTTCACCATATCAGGGGCTCATATAGGCTCTGGAGGCCGGCCAGGGATATCGATTGTATCTAGCTAATTCTTCCTTCAAAGTCTCATTCTCAGTGTGTCAATGCCCGGGACCCCAAGCCACAAAGCTTCAAAAAAGGGGAAATGGGTCAAAATTGTTCAAAGATATGGCATATAAAATGCGGCTCTTTGAAGGACTTCATCCCAAGAGAAATCCCCATGGCTTGTGCGCGTCAACGGAGATGATGGTGAGGCCACTGGCCTGAACTTCCAAGCTGCGACAAAGCAGTCTGGAGCGTGTCCGACGGATTGGCGAGACATTTTTCGGCGACGAGAATGGACAAGAACGAAGTTTTACAGTAGTTGACTCTGATATGTTAGGGCAGGCTTGATGTGTAATAATTTAAAATTGGGAAGACCCTCTCTACTCGTGTGGAAAACAAACCTCTTGCAAATGACCATACAGAGGCAACCAATTTGTAGTCTTCTCTTTTTGCGGGGAGTAGGTGCTGTAGACGATCTTGTTGAGATAAATTGATCCTGTTGAATCTTGCTATATTATGCATGAGAGCCGTCCGTGTGCGTGTGCGTGTGCGTGTGTGCATAAACCCACCGATGACGCCATAGTCTATTCTGGGCTGTAGCCTTGTTCCCAATGTGGGATGGTAACAATAAAGCACAGGTGACGTCACCTTTCCTGCTTCAAGCTCCGGGGAGGAAGATCCACCTCAATGACGCCGGAATGACGCCTGGGATACTGCCGGCTAGGTATATAAACCCCCCCTTGCAATCGATTTATGGCCAACAAGTTTTCTCTCACAAACAAACCAATCATCTAAACCAACCAACCCACTTTTATTATCATTATGTCCGAGCCAAAGTTCGTGACTTCTATTCTCTTCGTCAACCATCTAATGCTAACATACTTTACAGCAAGACCACCGGCCAATACCACTCCGTGAAGGGAAACCTTGTCGAGACTGTTGGAAACCTGACTGGCGCAGAAACATGGCAGCGCTCAGGAAAGGAGGAGCACGCAGAGGGTGAAGCCGAGTACAACGCTGCTCGTGCGAAGGGATATGCAGAGGGAACTGCGGACCGTTTGGAGGGAAAGAAGGACTCTGTTGTTGGCGCCATTACTGGTGACAAGCAGCAACAAACGGAGGGCAACGTCCAGCATGACAAGGGCGAGGCTCAGCAGGAGATCAACAAGAAGGCTTAAACTTCTTTGTATAATTTCAGTCAATTCCCTAATGTATTATTACACTGTATAATCAACCACCCATTACTCGCTTATTATGTGGACCAACTTGTGAGTAGCACTGATCGTATATGCCTCTGGTGGTCAATGTACTCCATCGTGGGCAGTGGCACCGTGTCATCTTGAGACTCGGGAGTGACAGACTGAGATTGCAGGATACTTGGCTTCGGGAATGACAAAGGGCCTGGCGTGACTGTGGCAATATTTTCGGTCGTCAGAAAGAAAACGGTCGCAAGTCTGCGAACTTGTCAGGGCCGTCGACGCCAGTCAGAGTGTTGGTTCTGCAAGCGTTGACGCTGAAATAGTAATGAATGCCCCAGGATATGCTCTAAGTAACTGATCATCAAGGCATACAGCTCAAAGTGTTTTTCGGAAGGTTGACGAGCCCAAAAGGCATTTAGAGTGGTAGCATTAATATTAGTAGCAGACAATGTCACAGTGACATTGCTGTGCTCTGACTTATATTACCCGAGGTTCAATATGGCATTCCGCTTTATCGAATAACAATCATGTCGGATTCGAAGCTACGTGCCAACCTCAACTTCGCGATAGAGAAAGATCAGGAAGGGGCATTCGAATTCCCATATGTTACGAGAGAGCCTTCCGGAGAGACTCTCCATTTAAAGACATACCCTATTGATCTACACGATCTGCGGAAAGAAGCAGCTGTGCCCACGTTAGATGTGGAGGGCTTTACATGGCAAACTGTCCCATACAGCGGACTGGATTCTGGGATGGAGGGCTGGGAGAAGAAGTACGCGGAAGATACTTGCGCGTGAGTTGATTGCAGTCCAAGGTCAATAAGTAGCTGATCTTTACTCGAGATGGCTGAAACAATATATGGGAGTCAAGGAGTGCAGGCCAATTAATTCTGTGGTCAGGTAACTATCTAACGGGTTCTCCAATAAAATAGGAGACAAACGCATTGACTGAATCGCTTCTAACTAGGCGTCGCATGCCAGAAGGAGGCAACGAAGAGGCAAACTTCAATTTCGAGCTAGCTAAAACACAATCCATACAGCCAGTATCTGCTGCTCATGTAGATGTAACGGAAGAGCGTGGGATATATAGAGTGAAATCCCAGTTTGAAGATCTGACTTCGGAAGAGTTGGCGAAAGAGCGGATTGCAATGATGTGTGTACATGCTGAACATGTTCAGATCTTCATTGTTTGACTGACATCCTCTGCAGTAATACGTGGAGACCACTTAGAGGTCCTGTCATAGATGCCCCGCTTGCACTGTGTGATTCTCGTACTCTTGACCCAAAGGACATGCTGCAAACTACTGATATTGTAGGTCTTGAGCCAAAGTGTGTATGTATAGCTGACGCACTACTTCCAACTTAGTATGGTGGGGGCTACTTCATACAACATAACAGTAAGCAATATATCCTATACCAGTATTCCCGGGCCATTTCTCATGCTAGGCTCTCTTCCTAGACAATATGCGATGGCTGTACCTTCGAAACCAAAGCGCAGATGAGATCTTAGTCTTTAGACAATATGATAGTGACATCAAGCAGGGAGATGCTGGAAGTTGGGTTCCTCACACTTCCTGTATGTTTTTTCCATTGATTCTCTCGCGCATTGACAAATAATCTATGGCGTATACAGTTATAGATGCTGAAAGAGAACATGAAGGGTTGCCAAGACACAGCATCGAAGTACGCTGCGCTATAATTTATTAGAGAAATAAGTCTTTAGATGTAAGGGATGATAGTCCTAGTAAACGCTGTACATAGCTTCGAATATTTGATTTTGGTGCCTAGATTTGACGCGTCCAGACACGCGTGACAATAATCAGCGTGAGCGTGACCAAGCGCGTCTTGTCCTTATCCCATCACCACAGTGAGCCAGTATGCCGCTCATTCGTATAGACGTATGCGATTTCAAGTCCTATCGGTATGTCTTTCCATCCGCCTTGGAATTCTAAACCCTTCTTCCCTTGAGCTAATTCTACACATATTGAAAAGAGGGCAGCAGACTATCGGTCCATTTAAGAATTTCACCTCGGTGATAGGACCTAATGGTGCTGGGAAATCCAACCTCATGGATGCCATTTCCTTCGTGCTTGGTGTGAAGAGTAATCAACTTCGAAGCTCACAGCTGAAGGACTTGGTGTACCGCGGACGGAAACTTGGAGATTCGGAGGGTTCCATGGCTGTTGATGACGAAGAGGAAGAGGATGAAGGGGAAGGCACAGCAAAGAAGGCTTGGGTGCTTGCTGTCTATGTCGATGCGAAGAAAAAGGAGTGGAATTTCAAGCGAAGGTACGTTCTCATATGTATCTCCTTATGAACTCAAGCTTATGGACCACTACAGTGTTACAGTAACAGGCGCATCCGAATACCAGATCAACGGGAAGGTTGTCACCTTCTCTGCCTATAACGCGGCATTGGTGGATCACAATATTCTTATCAAGGCCAAGAACTTCCTGGTCTTCCAGGGAGATGTTGAGGCGGTTGCATCACAGTCACCTAAGGCGTTAACGCGCCTCATAGAACGAATCAGCGGCTCGTTGGAATTAGAAGCAGAATATGAGAAGGCAAGAGAAGAACAGGAGAAGGCAACGGAAAATGCCACTACTACCTTCACGAAGCGGAGAGGAATGCAGGGAGAAATCAAACAGTACAAAGAGCAGAAGAGTGAGGCAGAGAGGTTCGAAAATTTGCTTGCGGAAAGGGTGCGTTTTGACTACTTTTTTGGCTTAGGTTTTTGTATTGACGAAGTTTGGGATACAGGACGATTTAGTGCTTCATCGTATATTGTTCAAACTGTTTCACATCGAGGAGAGCATTGACAGGAATGTCGTGGAAATTAAGAACAAGAGCAAAGACATTGATGGACTCCAAGCCGAGCAAGAGAGACACGATGAAGCTCTAGAAAGAGTCCGCGCGAGTCAGGCGAGATCTCGGAATAGCGTCATGCAAATGGAGAAGAAGATCAAGAAAGCGGACAAGTCACTTGAGGCCAAGGTCTGTTTTATCGACTATACTACGCGAGCATGCAACTTATATGTGGTTCAAGCGTCCGGATTTGGCAGCGGTTGAAGCTACTATTCATCACTCGCAGAGAAAGCTCGATAATGCGCAGAAGAACGAAGGTGATGTTGTGAAATCACGAGATGAAGTGAAGCAACGTCTACAAACCACCCAAACGGAACTGGAATCTGTGGAAAGAATCGCCGCTGAAGCACAAGGTAAGTTCCACCTGCGAGCAAATCCATCAATGCTCAACATCTGTTTGTAGCAGCGCAAAGGCGCACGGCACAGATAAACTCAGCTCTGAGTGACGAGAGCTTGGAGGAATACCGCCGACTGTATGTCTTTGCCAAGTGCCCTCATAACATCTATCTGACCTTTCGTAGGAGGGCCCAGGCTAACGTCCGTGCTGTGAGCGAGCGACAGGAGCTTGAGGGTGTGTCCAGAGAAGAGAAAACTCAGGGAAGAACACTCGCAATGTTGAAAGAAAAGGAACATGGGCTTCAAGAGAAACTCGCCACGCGGACAGAAGACCTGAATGCGCAGAAAAAGAAGAAACGCGAAGTATGTTGCTTACTCTCCTCACCAACACTGCAGCTTAGTTTCGGCTATAGCTGGATGTCAAAGTTTCAGGATTGCATGCGGAGTTAACGAATGCGAAGCAAGAGCTCGACAACCAGCGGTCAGAGCGGACGCGTATCCAGTGAGTGCATCCTCAACAGTTTGAACGTATAGCGTTGACTAGGTTGTAGGCAGCTTGAAGCCCAAGCAAACGAAAAGCTGCAAGAGCTGTTTGAGAAGCTCGTGCAAGCTGGGGTGGACAAGCACGAATCTGAGCGCGAAGTGAAGATGAAGGAGGTTATCACGAACTTGCAGCGCATCTTCCCCGGCGTTCATGGTAGGGTAATTGACTTGTGTAAACCTACACAAAGAAAGTACGAGACTGCTGTTAGCGTGGTATTAGGAAGGAATACAGAAGCCATTGTTGTTGATCTGGAAAGGACTGCTATTGATTGCATCGAGGTAGCTTTTCTCTCTTGTCTTGTTCTGCGAGGTTTCGTTAACAGGAACTCTTTAGTACCTGAAAACAAATCGTGCTGGAACAGCTACTTTCATTCCTCTGGACGGGATCCAACTCAAGCCCATCAATGACAAGTATAGATCATTTGCTAAAGGCGCTAGATTGGCTGTAGATGTTATTCAATACGAGGCAACCGTTGAAAGAGCTATCCATCACGCATGCGGAAATGCACTTGTCTGCGATACAATGGAGGTGGCTAGACATGTTTGTTACGACAAGAAGCAGGATGTCAAAGGTGCGCAGATGTCCGCCGTAACGAGTAATATTAGAATTAATACGTCGGCACCCGTTTAGCTGTGACTCTGGAAGGCACAATTATCCACAAGAGCGGTTTGATTACCGGAGGTCGTAGCACTCACAGCAATATCAAGTCTTTTTCAGACGCTGATGTCCAGGGTATGTTTATCTAGTTGTCACACATGTTGGCATAGATGATAATGCGGATAATTCAGGTCTGCAACGCCAGCGGGACCAACTCATTTCCCAACTGAAAGAGCTTAAGACGCAAAGACCAAGAGATCCGACTGATGAAAAACTTGTCGCGGAAATTACGAGGCTTGAAGGCGCATACAATGCTGCTAGAGATGAGAAAGTGATATCTACGGAATTTCTGCTCGCAACAAGGTCATATTTACTAACAGCTTCTTAGAACGCATGCAACCTGAAAGTCACTGGCCTAGCGGACGAAGTGAAGCACCTCGAAGCGGAGATCAAGCAAAGCAAGCCCCAGCTAACTTCGGTATGTGTACTTTACCCCCTCCTTCCGTCATCTAATGCAGTGTTAGACGCAAGAGAAACTCGACTCCCTGTCATCACGGCGAGAAGGTTTGGAACGCGTTATTCACGCCGACGAGGATATTGTCTTCACGGACTTTTGTGAATCCTTGGGGATTGAAAATGTCAGAATATACGAAGAGAGGCAGCTCAAAGTCGTTCAGGCTGAGAGTGAGACACGCCTACGGTATGAGACACAGATCACACGATTGTCAAACCAGTACGTGGGCATTGTTAGGACATGAGTGCTTTGGGCTGATGCATTTCTAGATGCGAATATAATCGCGAAGCTCTGAAGAGCGCTGAAGAGCGCCTTGAATCTCTCTCCAAGACTGTTGAGAAAGAGACGGCAAATGTTAAAAGGCAAGAGCTGAAGAAAGAGGAATTGAAGACTGAGATAGCGGAGGCGGAGCATGCACTGGCTGACCTTCGGACGCAGCTGAAGGCGCTGAAGGACGCGTTCGACGAGAAGTCAAAGGAGGTTGATGAAGTGCGCCGTACTACGCAGAAAGCTGCAAAAGGGCTGGAGGCGGCCTTGAAGGAGATATCCAACCGGGTTAGTATTTGATTCTCCTGACAAGATGGCTTCTAACTCTTCACCTAGAACGACGACATTGAAAAACTGACTCTGGAGCGAGACAGCATGTATCGTAAGTGCCGATTGGAGGAGATAAAACTCCCTCTACTAGAAGGTAGCTTGCGCAACTTCCCTATGGAAGAGGTACGAACCTATGACCTCAAGTTCTTCATATTCTTCTTAAAGTCTTCTAGGGTGCGAAGAAAGACGAGAATGCAATGGACGTTGACGGTGACGACGAGGAGCCCAAAGAAAAGCCTAACAGACGCGAAGATTATGGGATTGAAGTGGACTTCGAGTCATTAGAGGAAGATGAACGAGAAGAGGTGAGTATACGTCCCTCGTATCGGTGCCGCTCTGACAATGCATTAGGGAGACCCTACTGATGCGGTCGCTCAAATGGATGCGGCGATTTCCAAGCTAAATACTGAGATAGAACGCATTGCACCGAATATGAAGGCAAATGATCGGTGAGACGCACCTACAATTCAGTCAAAGCTCCGCCACTAATGCTGCGTCTTTGTAGCTTGAATGATGTCCAAACAAAGCTCCACGAGACAGAAGAGGAGGTTGATCAAGCTCGTAAAGAATCCCAGAGTGCAAGAAACCGCTTCGAGGATGTTAAGAGACGCCGGTAGGTCAACTTTCCCGCTCGTTGTGACTGGGTGCTGTTTCTGACAGCTTCAAAGATGTGATTTATTCAATGAGGCCTACAACTATATATCAGAGAAGATCGATCCCGTGTACAAGGACCTTACCAAAGGCAAAGCTGCGCCGATGGGTGGAGTAGCCTATCTCGCTTCAGAAGACACGGAGGTCCGCGCTATTTTTATTAGGTCATTTATGCGTGCTCACAGTGAGAGTAGGAACCCTATCTTGCTGGCATTAAGTATCATGCTATGCCTCCCATGAAACGGTTCCGCGACATGGAGCAGCTCTCAGGAGGCGAGAAAACGGTGGCTGCACTTGCGTTGCTATTTGCCATCCACAGCTATAGGCCTGCACCGTTCTTCGTGCTAGATGAAGTCGATGCTGCATTGGACAACACCAATGTCGCGAAGATTGCGAATTACATTCGGTCGCGCGCATCCAACGAATTCCAGTTCATTGTGATCAGTTTGAAGGGCTCACTGTACGAGAAGGGTGATTCCTTGGTTGGAATCTACAGGGACCAGGAGGTCAACAGCTCTAAGACGTTGACTCTCGATGTAAGTGGTCAGATTCCCCTTTTCTTCTGTCACAAGCTGACTATCTTTCAGTTGACCCAATATGACGACTAATCCTTCATGCTTTCTGTGTTTTGCACTTGCTTTATTTTCCGGACTCTGTTGTAACTGTGTATATGCTGTAGAATATCCCTCTGCTGATCCCTGAAGCGCCATAGGATCCATCTGGGCTGGGTCATTCGTTGCTGCATGCCTGCTCATAATCTTCTCGTGATGCATGAGGTTGTCCTCGAGTTCGTCATCAAGCCTACGGAGACCTGCAGATTGTTGTGTGAACCTTCGGCTTACAGGCAGGGCAAACGATGCAGTTCTTCCAGCTGCTTTGGACCGATGCGGCTTCGCTAGATTGTATACGCTTCACTCAAGAAGAACTGAAGATTCTAGGAGGTTGAAAGAATTCAACGACCCGTTTTTACATTTCACTGTGAATGGACAGGTTCATGTGATACAAGATGAATGCTCTCGCAGCCTCTAAGTCCAAGCCGTCTCATGCATGCTCTTCCTACGCCCCACTTCAGTGCTTCTTCCTGCGCTTCACCTGGCAAGACAATCCTGAGATCAGCAGATATCCATATTACAGAGAAACACTCCAGACTCACTGTTCTCACCACTCCATTGCAACAATAGTCCGCACTGTGTTCGAAAGCTGCATCGTCCGGGACGTGGTGATCTTTCCGGCTGGCGATGTGTAGGTAAACATAGCATCTGGTATGTCGTCGTTGAGAGCGATTGTGTATTGACCCGGATCTTGGATGTGATAGAGGCATGGCAAGCCCTCAAACGATACCGATGGACGAAGGACGAAGGACAGTGGATTTGGGAAGGATGAGTACTTGTCTGTGTGGTTCTTCACGGTTACGGTGAATGGGCAGGGAGCTGCAGTGCCATCCAAATTGGTTGTGGAAAGGATTCTTGCTCCCGGAACGCTTTCCTCGACGTGAACAACAAGCGTGACTGTGTCCGGGAGATTGGTAATTGTGATGTTAGGGCTACGGCCTGGGATGGTTGTTGGCATTGTCGATTAACTGGCGTGAGGTCAAAGTGGCTGTCGTCGTGGTGGCCGCAGTGGGAAAGGCAGAGTGGGGGAAAGGAGTGATTTTATGCGGGTGCGGGCGTGGGAACATTGTCGAAGCTTTTTCGTAAGACTGCTGTCTCTTGCCAACTAAGCTTTCGTCGGCTATCGAACCAGATGACCAGACCTCATGTTGCCCAAGGAGACTTAAGGCATTATTAAAATGCGGAGATGATATCCTGTCGTTGACTTCATGCTCCTTGGCATGTATTGTCAAACACATTATAGCACATTACCCACGAAGATTTTCATCTCAAAAGGGAACGGTAGAGGAAGCATCCGAAAGAAGCAAATAATCATTTGATGAAATTGACTTTTGGCAGTCAGCACCATCTGGCTCGGGCCCTCGAGGACACGGCTGGACACAGTCGCCCTGGAACTCCAGAGCCACTCATTAGGCGGAAAATACGACTGTGTTTTTCACTCTTAAATTCTCTAAGTCGCTGTGGGATCGATCCGGACCACCACTTTGCCTGTTGCATGACCGCCCATAATCTTCGCATAGGCCTTGAGCGCGTCCTCAAACTCGTATACAGAGTCCACGCTCGGGTCAAGATGACCTGAATGAACTCAATTAGCGTCCGGGATCCTTCTTATCAGCTAGTACACACCTTCGCAAGACAAACGGTGCAGCTCCTCGAGGTCCCCTTCCTTGTGTTCAACACTGACCAATTTCCACATCCGAGGTACACTCCCTGGCAGGAAGTTTGGAACATTCGATGCCCAGAGCAAATGAAGACTGTGCGAGAACTCTGTTGTTGTAAGGGATCGCGGATGTGGAATTGTTGCTGCAAAGATGCCTTCAGGTTTCAAGTACGTTGGGCTGTTGATGTAGAGGATTGGATCGGATAGCCCAACTGTAAGCGAGATTTAGTGCAATGTTCAAACAGACAAAGAATCACAAACCTGCGTCTATGATGGCATCAAAAGTTGGTTCAGGATAAAGCCTCTTCAAAGTTTCGTGTAATGGGCCTGTTGTATAGTCGACGACCTATCGAGAACATCAGATGAGGAATCCCGGATATTTTAAGATGTCGCTCTACCTCGTCCGCACCATATCCTTTCACTAAATCAGCATTCTTTGCAGAGCAGCTAGCCACAACCTTCTTCACGCCTTTCGCTTTCGCTATCTGGATTGCATCCGCGCCAACAGAACTACTTCCACCATTAATGAAGATTGTCTGGCCAGGTTGAACGTTAGCTGTGGCGTATAAAGCTTGGTAAGCTGTGATTCCTGCCAAGGCTAGACCTGCTGCTTTCACGGCGGAAACATTTGGTGGTCGTCGGCTAACGCAGTTAGCAGGGACTTTGACGTATTGAGCCAAAGTTCCCTGATGGGCAGGAATGGCATAGCCGACTGGAGAGTTGATGATCAAATTGGTATTCAAGACATGGACGAAGAAGACAAACGAACAAACATCTAGCCATCCAAAGACTTTGTCTCCATTCTTGAATTTCGGGCTACCATTTGCATCGGCAATTTCTCCAGAGAAATCAAATTCAGGAGGAACAGGATTCAGGCTAAGCATTTTGGACTGAGGCAGCCATTGCATGAGTTTGTACGCTCTGTCGATCAATATCGTGAACAGTGGATGGCAAAACAGAGTGCAATGGAAAACTTACGATGGATTTAAAGCTGCAGCCTCGACTCTAACGAGGACCTCATCCTCTTTGAGGTCCGAGGGCACTGGCCAGTCATGATGAATAGCAAGGACCTCAGCTGGTTTCCCTTGGCTCTCAACGATCCAGGCCTATGTAAGCGCGTATTAGCAGTAATCCGTACATCGTGGCAAAATATCCAGCATACCTTTTGTGTTTTGGGGATGTTAATCGACATATCGGATTGAAGAGAACTTTCATTCTGAGGCCGTACTTATAGGGCAAAGGATATGCATGACGCCTTGCCCTAGTCGAGATTTACTCATATCCCGGTTCTTCCGGTTTTACTGTGTTTCGACGATTCGAGTCGTTTGCGAGGGCCTGAAGAAGGCCTAAGAAAAACTTGTGCAGCCTGAAAGTTTTGCCGTCGATTCCAAGACCAGCGACTTTAAGTCCTCCGAGTACCTAGCCGCATTCAATGATAGCCCGTTGAAATGGTCTCAGGTATGCAAGGATTCGCTGTCACAAAATATTGCAGCATAACACATATTAGAGATGCCGGTCTGGGGATTCGCCAGCAAAAAGGGATAAAGCCTGTGGGCTCTAGCATATAGATGGACAAGGGGGGACATGCTGGTCGCGAGGATCTGGTTCGTCTATGGTTGCCGAGAAGTCCAGAAAGTCTCAAGGGCGTGGAAATTAGTTCCAAAACCAAATCTGGAATAGAATTAGAAACAAAATGAGAGCAAACTTTGGTTTCCGTACGAAGCTGTAATCTGTTCGGAAACCACAACCGAAACCAGAAGCGGCGTCCC